>ERZ827363.1961-NODE-1961-length-18770-cov-4.604275_pt1 | contig 18770 bp, 19 predicted proteins | sample MGYA00519776_ERZ827363 | MGnify/ENA primary metagenome ERZ827363 (study PRJEB31778, sample SAMEA3449288) | human gut metagenome | biome: human gut; feature: human-associated habitat; material: faeces | place: United Kingdom | collected 2010/2012 ...
ATTTTGTAGAGCGGGTTCGTGTGTACCCTTCAGGAGAGATTGAGATAGATATGCGCACTTCGAGCGGGTTTGAATTTGTAACGGCAAGCTAAAACAATAAGCGCCCCCCACTTTGAAGGCAGCTGAAAAAATTCCGAAAAAACTGTATGTCTATCTTGACACAACCAGAGGGCATCATCACCGGCATGGCGGCAAAGATGTTCGTCATCGCGGGGCCGGTGATCGTGTTCGGCACGCTTGCGAGCGTCGTGTACGGCGTGGTACTGATGCTGATGGGATAGGAAAAAGCGCGGCCCCGCCGCGCTTTTCTCTTGCGCCGCGCCGCACGATATTCTATAATGTTGCCATCGAATCAAACAACGGAGGATGGCACGATGTACGAAAACGGTAAGATCTACATGGGACTTGCGGACGGCGCGCGCGTGGAGCTTGCGCTCAATATGTGCAACCGCCACGGCCTGATCGCGGGCGCGAGCGGCACGGGCAAGACCATCACGATGAAAGTGATGGCCGAAAGCTTTTCCGACGCGGGCGTGCCGGTATTCCTGTGCGACGTCAAGGGCGACGTCGCGGGCATCTGCGCCCCCGGTGTGAGCAGCGAGGGCATGGAAAGGCGCATCGACCGCTTCGGTCTGCGCGGCAGCTTTGCCTACAAGGGCTATCCCACGACCTTCTGGGACATTTATCAGACCGGCGGCCACGCCGTCCGCGCGACGGTGAGCGACATGGGGCCTGAGCTTTTGTCCCGCATCCTCAGCCTCACGCCCGCGCAGGAGGGCATTCTGCACATCGTGTTCCGCATCGCGGACGACAAGGGACTGCTGCTCCTCGATCTCAAGGACCTGCGCGCCATGCTGAACTACGTCAGTGAGCACCGCGCGGAGTACATGATGACCTACGGCAACATCACGCCGCAGTCCGTCGCGGCGATCCTGCGCGCGCTGCTGCCGCTCGAGCAGCAGGGCGGCGACCTCTTCTTCGGCGAGCCGCCGCTCGACATCCACGACTGGATGCGCACCGACGCGGACGGCCGCGGCATGGTCAACGTGCTCGACTGCGTGAAGCTGGTGCAGAACCCGACACTCTACGCGAGCTTCCTTTTGTGGATGCTCTCGGAGCTGTTTGAGAGCCTGCCCGAGGCGGGCGATCTGGAAAAGCCCAAGCTGGTGTTCTTCTTCGACGAGGCGCACACGCTCTTCCGCGACGCGCCAGCGGTCCTCGTGCAGAAGATCGAGCAGACCGTTAAGCTCATCCGCTCGAAGGGCGTGGGCGTGTTCTTCGTGACGCAGAGCCCGAGCGACATTCCCGATACGGTGCTCGCGCAGCTCTCCAACCGCGTGCAGCACGCGCTGCGCGCCTATACGCCCGCCGAGCTGAAGGCTGTGCGCGTTGCGGCGCAGGCGTTCCGCGCCAATCCCGCCTTCCGCGCGGAGGACGCCATCATGGAGCTGGGTGTCGGCGAGGCGCTGACCTCGTTTTTAGATGAACAGGGCGTGCCGACCATCGTGCAGCGCACAAAGATCGTCTGCCCGCAGAGCCTCATGGGTGCGCCCGAGCCGATGGCGCGCATGAAGACCATGCTGCATGACGGCATGGAGAAGTACGACGACGCGGTGGACAATCTCTCCGCCTACGAGGTGCTGACCGAGCAGGCGGATGCCGCGGCGCTGCAAAAGCAGCAGGAGGAGGACCGCCTCGCGCAGGAAAGGCTGGCTGCGGAGCAGGAAAAGCAGCGCGCCAAGGAGGAGGCCGCGGCGGAAAAGCAGCGGGCGAAGGAGGAGGCCGCCGAGGAAAAGCACCGCCAGAAGTTAGAGGACGAGGAGCGCAGGCGCGCGCAGAAGCTGGAGGATGAGGAGCGCCGCCGCGCACAAAAGCTGGAGGACGAGGCGCGCCGAAAGGCGGAGAGGGCCGCCGAGGCCGAGCAGAAAAAGCTCGAGCGGCAGCGCGAGCGTGAGGCTGCCGCGGCAAAGAAAAAGGCCGAGCGGCTCCAGTCCAAGATCGAGACGCAGCTCGTCTCCGCGGGTGGGCGGATCCTCAGGCGCGGGCTTCTGGGCATTTTGAAACGGTAAATAGAGAGAAAGGCGTGCCGGACGGCACGCCTTTCTCAGTGCGGTTTACTTGTTTGCCATGCGGTAGACGGCGAGAATGCCGTCGTAATCGAGCGGGCAGAACTTGCCGACAACGCGGGTGTGAAAGAAGGTGCAGCGCTCGGCAAGCTCGCGCAGCTGCTCCTCGCTGAGCACGCCGATGCCGAGCTCGGTGAAGGTGGTCGGCATATCAATGGAGCGGAAAAACTCCTCGGTCGTGTCGATGGCGCGGAGGGCAAGGTCACGGTCGCTCTCGCCGTCCTTGCGGGTAAGGCGCCAAACGGCCTCGCCGTAGTGCGCGAAGCGCGCGGGATCGGTGTCCACCACATAGCGCGCCCACTGCGGCCACATGACCGAGAGCGTCGCGCCGTGCGCGGCGTCGAACATACCGGAGAGCTCGTGACCGAACTGGTGCACGGAGAAGTCCTTCACGCCGCCGAGGCCCGTGAGGTTGTTGTGCGAGAGGGAGCCGGCCCACATGATCTCGCTCATGGCGTCATAATTGTGACTGTCCTGCATGGCGACGCGGCCCGCGTCGATCACCGTGCGCAGCAGACCCTCGGCGATCTCGTCGGTCATGCGGTTGGAGGGATGGCCGGGGTTGAAGTAGCGCTCAAGCGTGTGCATCATGATGTCCACCACGCCGCAGCCGACCTGATAGCGCGGGAGCGTATAGGTCAGCTCGGGGTCCATGATGGCGAAGAGCGGACGCTGCAGATCGGTGTTCAGACCGCGCTTGAGCGTCGTCTCATCGTTCGTGAGCACGGCGCTGTCGCTCGTCTCGCTGCCGGCGGCGGAGATGGTCAGCACTGCGCCGAGCTTGCTCGTTTTGGTGAGCGCCGCCTTCTTGCTCCAGAAATCCCAGATGTCCGTTTCGGGGTTGGCGACGCCGTGGGCGATGGCCTTGGACGTGTCCATCACGCTGCCGCCGCCGACGCCGAGAATGAAGTCCGCGCCGAAGGCGAGCGCCTTCTGCACGCCCTCGCGCGCGTGGGACAGGCGCGGGTTGGGCTGCACGCCGCCGAAGCTCATGTGCTCAAGCCCTGCGTCGGTGAGCGTCTGCTCGATGCGCGCGATAAGCCCGCTCTTCACGGCGCTGTGGCCGCCGTAGACGATAAAGACCTTCGTGCCGCCGAAGTGCTTGACCGCCTCGCCGACGCGGGCCTCCGCGCCCTTGCCGAAATAGATCTTAGTCGGGCAGTAAAATTCAAATGCCTGCATGGAATGGGTCCTCCTTGTCTGCGTGCGGAATGGAGCGCACGCGGATTTTCTGCGCCTATGGTAGCACACCTGCGCGCACATTGCAAGAGGTCGAAGGGGAGAGAAAAAGCGCATTTTTTGCGTGATTTTGTGTTGACATAATGAATGTGGATAACTCTGTGGAAACTGTGAATAACCTTGATTTTACAAGAAATTTACAGGTTGACGCTCGATTATTTTTTGACCGATACAAAAACTATTTGAGAATGCTGCGCGAGTTTTTAACAAGCGCGGGACGCGGCGCGGGAGCGCATCAAAACACTTGCTATTGTGGGACGGAGCGGCTATAATATACAAGGAATAGTATCCTATGGAAACGGAGAAGACAAATGGCAAAGGCAGGAAAGAATTACGGCAACGAGAGCATTTCCTTACTCGAGGGCGCGGAGCGCGTGCGCAAGCGCCCGGGCGTTATCTTTGGCTCGGACGGACTGGACGGCTGCGAGCACGCGGTGTTCGAGATCCTCTCGAACTCCATCGACGAGGCGCGCGAGGGGCACGGCAAGGTCATCACGCTCACGCATTACGCCGACGGCAGCATCGAGGTGGAGGACAACGGGCGCGGCTGTCCCGTGGACTGGAACCCCAAGGAAAAGCGCTACAACTGGGAGCTCGTGTACTGCGAGCTCTACGCCGGCGGCAAGTACAACAACAACCAGGGCGGCGACTACGACTTCTCGCTCGGTACCAACGGCCTGGGCTCGTGCGCGACCCAGTACGCCTCCGAATACATGGACGTCACGGTTTGGCGCGACGGCAACAAGTACTCCCTGCACTTTAAGAAGGGCAAGGTCGTCGGCGCCAAAAAGAAGGCACTCGAGATTGAGCCCAGCGACGAGGACCGTACCGGCACCACCATCAAATGGCGCCCCGATCTTGAGGTCTTTACCTCCATTAGCATCCCCCACGATTGGTATCGCGAGACCATGCGCCGCCAGGCCGTGGTCAACGCCAACGTGACCTTCCGCCTGCGCATTGAGGGCGACGATGGCGAGTTTGCCGAAGAGGATTTTTGCTATCCCAAGGGCATCGAGGACTACGTGCTCGAGAAGGTCGGTACCGACTACCTTACCGAGCCTTTCTTTATCGAGGCCGACCGCCGCGGTCGCGACCGCGAGGATCTGCCCGACTACAACGTCAAGATCACCGCATGTATGTGCTTCTCGCGCACCTTTATGATGCAGGAGTACTACCACAACTCATCGTGGCTCGAGAACGGCGGTTCGCCCGAGAAGGCGGCCCGCAGCGCTCTGACCAGCGCCATCGATGCCTACATCAAGCAACAGGGCAAGTACAACAAAAACGAGAGCGGCATTAAGTGGCAAGACGTCCAGGACTGTCTGGTGCTGGTGACCAACTGCTTCTCCACCCAGACGTCCTACGAGAACCAGACCAAGAAGGCCATCAACAACCGCTTTATCCAGCAGGCCATGACGGCCTTCTTTAAGGAGCGCCTCTCGACCTACCTGATCGAGAACAAAGACGCCGCCAATAAGATCATGGAGCAGGTGCTCATCAACAAGCGTTCGCGCGAGAACGCCGAGAAAACGCGCCAGAGCATCAAGACCAACCTGCAGCAGAAGACCGACATGGCCAATCGTGTGCAGAAATTCATCGACTGCCGCTCCAAGGACAAGGGCCGTCGCGAGATCTACATCGTAGAGGGCGACTCGGCAGCAGGCGCCATTCGCACCTCGCGCGATGCCGAGTTCCAGGGCGTTATGCCCGTCCGCGGTAAGATCCTCAACTGCCTAAAGGAGGACTATCCGCGCATCTTTAAGTCCGACATCATCATGGACCTCATGCGCGTGCTGGGTTGCGGCGTGGAAATCAAGGACAAGCGCATCAAGAACCTCGGTGCTTTCGACCTAGACAACCTCAACTGGAACAAGGTCATCATCTGTACGGACGCCGACGTCGACGGTTATCACATCCGCACGCTCGTGCTCACCATGCTCTACCGCCTGGTGCCCACGCTTATCGACGAGGGTTACGTGTATATCGCCGAGTCGCCGCTATACGAGATCAACTGCAAAGAGAAGACCTACTTTGCCTACACCGAGCTCGAGAAGAACGGCATCCTCAAGGAGATTGGCGACCAAAAGTGCTCCATCAACCGCTCCAAGGGTCTTGGTGAGAACGACCCGGACATGATGTGGCTCACCACCATGAACCCCGAGACGCGTCGTCTGATCAAGGTGGAGCCCGAGGACGTCACCAAGATGGAGACCATGTTCAACCTTTTGCTGGGCAACGACGAGGCGGGCCGCAAGCGCCATATCTCCGAGCACGGCAAGGAATACCTGGACCAGCTGGACCTGCAATAGCAGCAAATCGATAACGACGGCCCATAAGAAGTTCAAGAGGAAATCGTGGCAAAGAAGAAGACGAAGAACCAGCCAAAGAAAAAGCAGGTCAACGCCGAGAACGTCATCGGCCTGCACTCCGAGGTCACCGATCAGCCGATTACGCAGACGCTCGAGGTCAACTACATGCCCTACGCCATGAGCGTCAACGTCTCGCGTGCATTCCCCGAGATCGACGGCTTTAAGCCCTCGCACCGCAAGCTGCTCTACACCATGTACAAGATGGGCCTGCTCAAAGGCGAGCGCCAGAAGAGCGCCAACATTGTGGGCCAGACCATGAAGCTCAACCCGCACGGCGATGCCGCGATCTACGAGACGATGGTGCGTCTGGCTACCGGCAACGAGGCGCTGCTCGCCCCCTTTGTGGAGTCGAAGGGCAACTTTGGCAAGTACTATTCGGGCGACCTGAGCTACGCCGCCTCGCGTTATACCGAGGCCAAGCTCTCCCCCATCAGCGCCGAGATCTTCAAGGACATCGACAAGGACCCGGTCGACTTCGTTGACAGCTACGACGGCGCCATGAAGGAGCCGCGCCTGCTGCCCACCACGTTCCCCAACATCCTTGTCTCGGCCAATAAGGGCATCGGCGTCGCCATGGCGTCTGACATCTGCGGTTTCAACCTCAACGAGGTCTGCACTGCCACGATGCACTACCTGCAGGATCCCGACTGCGACCTGCTCGAGTATATGCCCATGCCCGACTTCTCGACCGGCGGCGAGATTATCTACCGCCGCGAGGAGATGGAGAAGATCGTCGAGACCGGCCTTGGCAGCTTCCAGATCCGCTCCCGCTGGCGTTGGATTCCCGAAGAGCGCATCATCGAGGTCTACGAGATCCCCTACACCACCAAGACCGATGTCATCATCGAGCGCATCGTTAAGCTCTCCAAGGAGGGCAAAGTCAAGGAGATCGCCGACATCCGCGACGAGACCGACCTTTCGGGTCTGCGCATCGCCATCGACCTTAAGCGCGGTGTCGACCCCGACAAGCTCATGGCCAAGCTCTATCGCTCGACCACGCTGCAGGATTCGTTCTCGTGCAACTTCAACGTGCTCGTCGACGGCTATCCCCGTGTTATGGGCGTGCGCCAGATTCTGCACGAGTGGGTCAAGTGGCGTATTGAGTCCACGCGTCGCCGCATTAACTTTGACCTGGGCAAAAAGTCCGAGCGCCTGCACCTGCTGCACGGCCTCGAGGCGATTCTGCTCGACATCGACAAGGCCATCGCCATCATCCGCGGCACCAAGCTCGAGGCCGAGGTCGTGCCCAACCTCATGCGCGGCTTCGACATCGACGAGACCCAGGCCGAGTTTGTTGCTGAGCTCAAGCTCCGTAACATCAACGAGGAGTACATCCTCAACCGCACCAAGGACATCGCTAAGCTCGAGGGTGAGATTGCCGAGCTTGAGGAGATTCTCTCGAGCGAAGACAACATCAAGAAGGTCATCAGCGACGAGCTGGCCGCGGTCAACAAGAAGTACGTGATGCCGCGCCGCACGGGCAGGATCGAGCCCCATGAGGTCATCGAGGTGAGTCTAGAGCCCGAGGTCGAGGAGTACCCGGTCACCATCATGCTCTCGCGCGATGGCTACCTTAAGAAGATGACGGACCGCGTACTCAAAAAGGCGACCACGCTCAAGTACAAGGACGGCGATAAGCCCTTTATCGAGTTCCCGTCTTCCAACACGCACGAGCTGCTCGTGTTTACCAACAAGAGCCAGGTATACAAATGCAAGGTTGCGGCGTTTGAGGACACCAAGTCGGCCCAGCTGGGCTCGTACCTGCCCACCGATCTTGAGATGGAACCCGACGAGAGTGTCATCTGGGTCATCGACCCCGAGGACTACAAGGCCGACGTGTTGTTCGTCTTTGAGAACGGCCGCGTGGTGCGCGTCGCGCTTTCTGGATACGTCACCAAGACCAACCGCAAACGCCTGAAGAACGCCATCTACGGTGGCGGCAAGCTGCTGTATGCCCAGGTGCTCAAGGAGGACCGCGACATCGCGCTGGTCTCGAGCGACTATCGTTTGATGAACTTCAACACGTCGCTGCTCAAGACCAAGACGACCACCAACACGCAGGGCGTCCAGGCCTTTACAGCCAAGAAGGGTCGCTTGGTCACCACCGTCGGCACGACCGAAGAGATCCTTGGCGCCGGCGTCTCGGCCGAGAAGTTCACCGCGCAGAGCCTGCCCTCCGCCGGTGCCCTCATGAAGGAAAACGACATGCCGAGTTTGTTTGACTAGGTACCACGGCAACGAGACCGTTAGATACTTCGCAAAGCGACGAGGCCCGGAGCGCAACGACATTGCGCCCGGGACTCGTCGTTTTTCTTCTCAACTATTTCTTAACGCAGATTAATTGATTTCTGCTTATTTTTCTGCGTTAAAAAATGTCAGCGTCACTGCTTCGATGCCCTTTGGTCGGTCGTTAGCAAAACTTGCAAAAATTAGCAAAACTTGCAAAAATTAGCAAAACTTGCAAAGGAGACACCATGGAGTACAGCAAGAACCCCTTTACCCCGACGTTCGGAAGTATCCCTCCCTTTCTAGCGGGTCGCGAGCATATTCTGCGTGACATCAACCGTGGTTTTATCAACGGCCCGGGAGATCCAAACCTGTCGACTATTTTTACGGGCGCAAGGGGAACGGGCAAGACGGCGCTTCTCTCGCTCCTTTCAGAAACGGCGCTTGAACACGGTTGGATCGCAGCAAATGTCTCCGCCATGCCAGGCATGCTCGAAGATATTATCGAGCGAACCAAAGAAGCCGCAGATAGCTACCTCTCACAGCCTCATGCGCGCATAAACGGCGTTCAAATTGGTCCAGTGGGCATCGATTGGACATATGCTCAAGAGGTCCAGGGCAACTGGCGCACACGCATGAATGGCATCTTTAAGCAACTCGAAAAACATGACATCGGACTTCTCATTACCATCGATGAAGTCACCGTCGATCTCGAAGAAATGCTTCAATTTGCCTCTGTTTACCAGCACTTTGTACGCGAAGGTAAAAAAGTTGCCCTACTCATGGCAGGACTGCCCTACAAAGTATCGGCGTTGCTGCGTAACGATTCCGTCTCGTTCCTCAGGCGTTCCCAATATCATCAGTTAGGACGAATCACTGACGTTGAAATTGCAAACGCGTTTCGCAAAACCGTTGAGGCCGGAGGACGTTCAATCACACCAGAAGCGCTCGAGAATGCTGTGAAGGCCGTCGACGGATTCCCCTACATGATGCAGCTCGTCGGATATCGCACTTGGGATGTTTCGGAGAACTCGCCCCAAATCAGTGCATCCGATGTCCAGCAGGGTTCCCTACTCGCACGCATGGAGCTGCGTGATCGCATTCTCGAAACGACCTATCGAGAGCTTTCCGATAAAGACATTGAGTTTTTGCTCGCGATGCTGCCCGATTCTGGCCCCAGCAGGGTCTCGGAGATAGCCAAACGCATGGGCGTCGCCAGCAACTACGCAAGCCAATACAAACGCCGCCTCCTAGAGGACGGCGTCATTGGAGAGCGCGGGCGTGGTCTCGTTGGCTTTGACATTCCCGCGTTCAGGGAATTCTTGAACGAGAAGGCATTTTAGCACGCCGGAATTGTCCGCGGAAGCATCAACGCATGGCAATCAGCATTCCTCTTGGTAAGGATAGCAAACATTTTCCACCAACACCGATTGCCATGCGTTCTTCTTGCCCTTAGGCGAGCTTGCGAGCGAGCTCTCGCACCTCTTCCAACTTGGGCGACGATGCCATGCTATCGCGCTCGGTCATACCGCTGATGGTGACAATGCCCTGGTCCTCCCACTTGCAGTACGCACAGGTTGACTTGTACATAGCGATCGCCGCATCATAGACGCCCTCGCTATGGCTATCGAGCAAAAGGGCCGTCTTGGTGAACGGGAAGCCCGTAGCACCGAAGGCATACAGGCGGTCGATGGCGGCCTTCTCCTGCGCAGTGATATCAAACCAGTAGATAGGCGAAGCGAAGACAACCATATCGGCGCCTTTCAGTGTCTCGAGCACACCGGCCATGTCGTCCTTCTGCACGCAGGCACCCTCATGGGCAAAGCAGTACTGACACCCCAGGCAACCAGCAATCTTCTTGCCGGCAACGCGGATGACCTCGACCGTATGGCCGGCCTCGCGCGCGGTCTCGGCAAACGCCTCGACCATGGTGTCGGTATTGGCGCCCTTGCGCGGGCTACCGCTCAACACAACGATATTCATAGGATTCCCCTCTTTCATGCCGCAGGCGCACGTTGATTCGGGACAGGTCTTCGTTAGCACCCTCGTAGCGGTTTTCCGCCCCCTAAGCAGAGCGTCCGCTACGAAACGACCGTCTTGTAATAAGCGCCGAAGTCTGCGAGCGAGTCCATGATGGGCATCATCTGGCGGCCGAGCTCGGTAAGGCCATACTCAACGCGGGGAGGATTCTCGCCATAGTCATGGCGAAAGACCAGCCCATCATCCTCCATCTGCCGCAGGCTGTCGGTAAGCACCTTCTGAGAGATCCCCTCAAGGCTGCGGCGCAACTCGTTGAAACGCCAGGGGCGTACGCGCAAGTTACGGATAATGAGCAGCTTCCACTTGCCGCCAATGAGCGTTACCGCCGTTGCGACCGGACACTCCGGAAGCTCCTCTTTCGCCATCACGGGAGACCCGACCTCCTTGACCATACCGGTTTCACAAAAAAGTACGCAGTTACAAATATGTGCGTACTCGTATTTGCATTCGCCTTCGCGTTGAATATAACTCACGCAGGAGATGCCTGCAAGGTACATCAACCCCAAGAGAGGAACCATTATGGCTAATTATGCAAGGACCCACATCGGTAATGAGAGCCGTGTCGAGCTGCACGAAGTGCTCGGGCTTACCGGGGCAGAGGTGAGTGTCAACAATCTTCCCGCCGGCGCTGGCGTTCCGTGCGTCCATGCACACAAGGAAAACGAGGAAATCTATGGCGTGCTCGAAGGCGCCGGCTCGGTCACGATCGACGGTGAGGAAATCGAGCTTGCAGCCGGCGACTGGCTGCGCATTTCCCCCGCCGCACACCGTCAGTTCCGCGCCGCATCCGACTCGGGCATCACATACGTCTGCATTCAGGTCAAGCAGGGATCCCTTGATGCCTTCACAGCCGACGACGCTATCATGTTCTAATTCGCGATCGGTGTGCAAGGGGCCGATACCGCCCGCATGCCCCCTTCGGAATAGGTGCTGAGCAGCTCCTGGGCGTGGGCGAACTCGGGCCCTCGCCTCCAACCGAGCAGGCGGTTGACCGCGAGATTTCCCTGGACGTTGTGGACGAAGAGCAGATAGGCGTCCTCGCGCGAAAGCCCGGTTTTCTCCATGATCGCGGGAACCATCTGCTCAGCGCCGCGCTCGACGACGCGCTGTGCCACCCGGGCGTATGCGTCGTCATCCGAGTAGAGCAGATAATAGTCATCGTTTGCCGGCGGGCGCTGGCAGAGGGCCCCCGCCCCCGTTCCCTCGAGTGGGGGCGCCGCCGCCAGGGCCTCGTCAATAAGCGCGTCGAGCAGCGCGAACTTGTCCTCGTAGTGCAAATAGAACGTGCCGCGGTTGATATCGGCGCAGCGGCAGATATCCGCCACCGTCATCTTCGCGAAGCCGACCTCGGCCAGCAGCGCAAAGAACGCCTCCCGTATGACCGAGAGCGTATAGCGTCGGCGACGATCGATCTTCCCCGATTCCATGGCCCCTCCAATTGCAGCGCTCAACAATATCCTGAAGCCGCCCGTTTATCGACAGCAGCTCGAAACTGTTCATTGCTCTGACGCAAATCAACATTGATACTTTTTATAGACACCTGTTCATTGTAGTTGAAAGAGAGTATCAAGTGACTCTATACGAGCAGCTCGTTGTCGAGCTCACCAACCAATCGTTTTCCCATCAGGCCGCCTACCGCACCGGCGGCACGCCCTATGAGCTGAGCGCCCGCGAGCCCGAGCCCTACGACCAGCAAATCGAAACGTTCGCCCGCATGATCGAGGAAGCCGATTGCGTGCTGGTGGGCGGGGCCTCCGGGCTCTCCGCGGCAGGCGGCGGCGACTTCTACTACGAGGACAACGCGACCTATCGCAGGCATTTCGGCAAATTCGCCGAGCGCTACGGTTTCAGGGGCGCTTTCGAGGGGTCGTTCTACCGCTGGCCCACTGCCGAGGCGCGCTGGGGATACCTCGCCACCTTCCTCGATACCACGCTCAACGCCCCGCTGCGCAAGCCCTACAAGGACCTCGACGCCATTCTTACCGAAAAAGACTTCTTCGTTCTCACCACCAACCAGGACACGCAGTTCATGAAAATCTACCCCTGGGAGAAGGTGGCCGAGATCCAAGGCGACCACCGCTTCTTCCAGTGCTCCCACTGTTGCACCGACGAGGTGTGGGACGCGGTCGAGCCGGTCTCCCGCATGGCAGAGGCCATGGGAGACGGCCTTGAGGTTCCGACAGAGCTCGTGCCGCGCTGCCCGCACTGCGGGGCAGAGGCGTTCCCCTGGGTTCGCGGCTACGGCAACTTCCTGCAGGGCGCGCTCTACGAGGAGCAGTACCACAAGGTGTCCGACTGGCTCGACGCGCACGCGCGGCAGAAGATTCTCTTCTTTGAGCTGGGCGTGGGCCGCATGACACCCGCGTTTATCCAGGAGCCGTTCTGGGCCCTCACGGCGCAGTTGCCGCAGGCTAGCTACATCGCCGTGAACAACAAGACACAGTTTCTCCCCCGCTCGATCGAGGATCGAGGGCTCGCCGTTCGCGCCGACATCGCCAACGTGCTCGCCGACGTGCGCAAGACGCTGGGGAGGTAGCGCATGGAAACGGTAAAAGCGGTTCGTATCGGCCAGGTACTTGTCGAGGCTGATCTTGTCATCATCGGCGCCAGCAACGGGCTCGACATGGCGGAGGGGCTCAACCTCTTCCGCGCCGACGCTCATTTCCGAGAGACGTACGGGGACCTCGCTCAGGCCGACGGCATCGGCTGCATACTGCAGGGGCTCGCCTCTCCGGATGCAAACGTGCGACGCCGATGGGTCGAGCGGTTCCATCAAAAGGAGTATGTCGAGTATGAGCCCAGCCCGCTCATGAACGGGCTGTGGCATCTTACGGAGCACGCCGACACCTTCGTGATCACATGCAATATTGATGGGCACTTCGCACGTGCAGGGTTCAACGAGAACCGCGTACTCGAGACGGAGGGAAGCACGCGCACGTCAATCGACGAGCGGCGTCTCGCCCATCCAGATGCCCTCGCCATGGCACAGCTCGAAGAGCTCGAGCGCCTCGTGTGCACCCATCTCAATGGCAGGGTCGCCATCCTCGAACTTGGCGTGGGACCGCGCAACGGCGTCATAAAGCGCATGCTCGCCCAGATCGCGAGCGCCTGCGAGCACGTCACCTACATCGTGTTCAACTACAACCAGGCCCTGGCGCCCGATGCATCGTGCGAGACGATTCTCGTTGACGGCGATATGGCCCCGGCTTTCGAGGAGATCGCCCGATGCCGTCTCTAGAAAGAAAAGCAATGAGGCTTCGAGGCCTTATCGCCGATGCCGACGCCATCATTGTCGGCATCGGCTCGGGCATGTCGAGCGCCGCCGGGTTCAACCATTACAACCATGCGGGTATGACGCGTGCCGGAATGGCGGACTGGCAGCAAGCCTTTGGCTTCAAGAGTCTTTTTGACGGCTTTTACCACCTCTACCCCAGCCTCGAGCAGCAATGGGCCTACTACGCGCGATACATCGACTTCATGCTACGCGAGCCGGCCTCGCAGCCCTATCTCGACCTGCGATCGCTCATCAGCCATAAGGACTACTTCATCCTGAGCACCAATGTGGACACCCAGGTCGAAAAGACGTTTCCCACCGAGAGGACCTGCAACTATCAGGGAAGCTTCGCGCACCTTCAGTGCAAGCAGCCATGCTGCGACGAGCTCTTCGACGCGAGTCCCTACGTCGAGCGTATGCTCGTGGGCATGACGGGGTTCGAGATCCGCAGCGAGGATGTCCCCCGATGCCCGCACTGCGGCTGGCAGCTTGTGCCGTGGGTGCGCGATGACACATTTCTGCAGGGCGCGGCCTGGCGCGAGAGCATCGAACGATATGAGCGCTTCGTGCGCGAGCGCAGCGATTGCCGCGTGCTGTTGCTGGAACTTGGCGTGGGCGAAATGACCCCCGGTATCATCACGCTCCCATTCTGGAGCATGACCGCAAAGCTGCCGGATGCGCACCTGCTGAGCGTAAACATCTCGGGCGACTCGGCCCCGTTGCAGCTTGGAAGCAAGGCAGAGGCGATCCAGGCAGACTTGGGCGCCTTGCTCTCGGCGGCGCGGACAGGTAACGAGTAACGTGGCGAGGCTTTTGCGCTTTCATCAGCCCGGACATCACGCCCATAAAAGCGATGGCTCTGATTCGGGTGTCAAAGTTTAAGCCTCCTTGTCAGTCGCTGTAAGGTATTCCTCGTCGTCCACGGGCTCCAACCACTCGTTGGAGGTCTCCTCACCCGGAACCTCCAGCACGAGATGGGAGAACCAGCTGTCGGGCGCGGCTCCGTGCCAATGCTTTACGCCCGCGGGAATATTTACTACATCGCCAGGGCACAGCTCCTGTGCCGGTTTGCCCCATTCCTGATAAAACCCTCGACCAGCCACGCAGACGAGGATCTGCCCGCCGTCGCTTTTGGCGCAATGGACGTGCCAGTTGTTGCGGCAGCCGGGCTCAAACGTCACGTTGTAGACGCCGACCTGAGCGGTGGAAAGGGGCGCGAGGTAGCTTTGCCCGATAAAGTACTTCGCAAATGCGTCGTTGGGGGCGCCGATAGGAAAAGCCATCTCGTTTTGGTGCTCAGCTCTTGCGTCGGCGGCGTCGCCATCCGCCCAAACCTCCTTCGCCATGCGAAAGGCCGCCCACGCCTTGGGCCATCCCGCGTAAAACGCCGCATGCGTAAGGATCTCCGCTATCTCCATCCTGGTCACGCCGTTGTTCTTCGCGGACATCAGATGATATTGGAACGAAGAGTCCGTCAGTCCCTGCGACATCAGGGCCACCACTGTCACGATGCTACGGTCCCGCAGGGAGAGCTCGCCCTCCCGGCTCCACACCTCGCCGAACAGCACATCGTCGTTGAGCTGTGCGAACTTGGGGGCGAACTCCCCCAGGGCATCTCTGCCTGCCGTCTGCTTAATTGCCATGATCGATTTCCTCCTATCGATGGTTCTGGACACGAATCCGTCTCCACGCGGCTAAGTAGCCCGCCTAGATTTCCATGCCCATTCGTCGCACCTGTTCCAGAGCGGGATACCCGGCGATATCGCCCACACCGTTCACGCCGCCGGCGAAAACCGTTTTGCCCATTACGGACCACCCCTTGCGCTACCGATTTGTATTGACGAGAATGAAGGTAATACCTAAACCTGACTTTAGGTCAAGGAATGAATTCGAGATTTATTCGGAGGGGCCATGTACACAATCGGACAGGTGGCGGAAATGTTCGGCTTGCCCGCCTCAACGCTGCGGTATTACGACAAGCAGGGATTGTTCCCGGGGCTGGAGCGGACGTCCGGCATTCGCCGATTCGGCGATACGGAACTCGAGGCGCTTCGGGTCATCGAATGCCTGAAGAAGGCGGGAATGGAGATCAAGGAAATCCGGCTGTTCATGGAATGGTGCGCGGAGGGCCCGTCCACTTATCCCAAGCGCAAGGCTATGTTCGAGGAACGGAAGGCCCACATGGAGTCGGAGATCGCGAAGATGAACCGTGCCCTGGACATGTTGAAGTTCAAATGCTGGTACTACGAGCAGGCGATTCAAGATGGCAACGAGGATAGAGTGAAGGCACTGATTCCCAACAACTTGCCGGAAGAAATCAAAGATACCTACGATAACGCCCACGCTCAATAATGCCGCCCGATCTCAAGGGAATTCGGTGAGGAGTCCTCTTCGGTTAGTGATGTACTTCTTTCCCTTGATGTCGTAGCGCTTCGCCTCATAGAAGACGAAAGCGTCGCGGAGGTACGAGATATAGCGCCCGACGGTGACGTGGTTGATGGGAACCCTGTTGGCGTCGAGGACGTTGGCGATGTTGTTGGGCGAGTTGAGGTTGCCGGAGTTGTCCATCATGTACTCGGCCAGCCTCTCCAACACGGTGGAGTCGGTACGTATTGCGGTCTACCCAAGCCATAATCCACTCCTTCTCGGTTTCGAAACTCGATTATTTCTAAAGTTTCGAAACCGAGAAGGCAATGTGCACAAGGATGCATCGAGGAGCGAATCCCAGTAGCGCCATGCCAGCAGCGATGCCGGGCGCATTCGCACGTGCTACAATCCAACCACCAGAGATGAAAACACAGTCCCCGTCGGGTAGTCGTGGGCGTGCGGGAGTCCGCATCAGTAACCTGCCTCCTTGGTTGTCCCTTCTCTGCATGGTCATCTACATAAAGGAGGAACCAGCCATGCAGATCAGCGTGTCGTCCACCCTGACCGTATATCACGACGGCCAATTCTGGGTCGGGCTGGCGGAGCATGTCGAGGACGGCAGATACGGCGTCGCCCGCATCGTCTTCGGCGCAGAACCGTCCACTGAGGAGATCCTGCGATTCGTCGTCAACAAATGGGCGAAGCTCTCGTTCTTCGATCACGATTCGACCGAGGCGAGCAAGCCCGCGAAGAACCCCAAGCGGCGCGCTCGCGAGGCAGCGAAAGCCCTTAAACGGCCCGCGGTGAGCACCAAGGCACAACAGGCGCTCGCGGCACAGCGGGAAGCGATGAAGCGGGAGTCGGCTCAAGCAAGAAGTCAGCGTCGCGCGGATGAGGCGGAGACGCGCTTCGAGCAGCGAAAGTTGAAGCGCAAGCAGAAGCATCGCGGGCATTGATCACCATTTTCAGCAAGGCAAACCATATACAGCAGCGGCGCCAGTTCCACTTGAAGCCAACGCCGCGTAGACGCTGATGGCGACGGCTATGCACGGGCACGGGCGCGCCACCGCACTTCACAGCTTGTTTCTCAAGTATTTGGGACGCACACGCGGCGTTCAAAAATGCGGAGCGACTCCGCATGGCTCGAGACTGAGCCGAGGTGCCCTACTTCTCGCCCTCCAGCAGCCCCACGATGCGGTCGATGTCGACGGCAAAGCGGGGCCTTCCCTCGCGCTCGTAGCGGTCGAGGTACGCCTGGCACTCGGAGACAATGCGCTTGGTGTTGCTATCGATGATGCGCTGGAGCGTCTCGTAGTAGGCCGAGCCCTCGGTCCTGAAGCGGCGCTGGTAGGCCTTGGTTATGGGGAACATCTTGATGTAGTGGATGCCGTGGCGGCAGCCGGGGCGCGTCGTGGGGCGGGGTGGCAACGCAAAGTACTGGTCTTTGGGCACGTTAGGGGCGATGTTGGAACGCAGCGGCACGGCGAAGTCCCTGCGCTTCCCGCGGAAACGCAGCCTCACCACCACGATGCAGGGGCGATTGTGCTTAAGCATGAGCTCGCGGTCGCCATCGACGAGGTCGAAGAGGTCCTGGGAGATGGATACGATCTTCATCGGTTGCGCCCCCTTCATACGAAGCGGGGCCCGCATCGCTGCAGGCCCCTACAGGTGGGCGATATTCTACGCCTTGCGGCACCCCGTCGCCCACGGAGGTTAAACGTACACGTAAGCCGTACTCTGAAAGCCGCGGCTTCCGGCAAGTAGTTTATACCACGAAAGGTCGCTTTCGATGCGCCTAGCTCGCAAAATAACACTCGCTGGGCCGTCACCCCTGGCCGTTACCCTCCAATCTTCATTGGAGTCAGCAGGTCAATTCATGTAGTCATGGGGGTTTATCCTAAAGGGAATCAAATTTATACCCCCATAACTAAAAAATTTCCTATTCCCGCTCAGCGACTAATCCAGTCCGAGTGTTGTCGATGCGTGTCGTGTCGTACCGCCTAAGGGCTGATTCGTGCGCAATTTGGGCGAATCAGGCCCTTGATTCGCGATATCGGGAACGACTCAATTGATTCGCAAAACCGCAGGTCGCTTTTTTAATCGCTCTCTGGTTTCCGCCGGGGTTCGTAGCGGGTGGCGTGAAAAGGGGCGATTCAAAGGGTCGGAGAGATGCATCTTTGCCAAGAAAATAAGGTTAGCCTAATCTTACTGCATGATTCGTGTGTTATGGTTAGATGGCTCTAACTTTTTGGGGGCGATAGCCATGCACGAACGCAAGGACTTCTGGGACAAGAATGCCGGTCGGTACGACCGTTTCATGCGAAACGACCGGGCGGCGTATGAGAAGATGTATGGGCTGATCCGGCCGGTGGTGAAAGAAAAAACCGTACTGGAGGTTGCCACCGGCACGGGGCTTATCGCAAAGAGCATCGTGAATACAGCGGCGCATATCGAGGCTACGGACGCTTCTGCACAGATGATCCTTGAAGCAAAGCGAGACAATCAATCCGCAAAGTTACACTTTTCCGTACAAGATATGTTCCGCCTGCCCTATGCACAGAAGTCCTTCGAAGTGGTGATCGCGTCCAACGCGCTTCACATAGTGCCGCATCCGGAAAAGGCCCTGCAAGAAATCAGGCGGGTGCTGAAGGACGACGGCGTGCTCATCGCGCCAACCTTCACCCACGCGGGGAACTCGGTTTCCGGCAAAGCAAAAGCCTTTTTCATGAGTATGGCGGGATTCCCCCTCCACAGCAGGTGGACAAGCGAGGAATACCTACGTTTCCTGCGTCAAAACGGCTGGGCGGTGCAGAAAAGCGCGGTGCTGAAGGCCTCGTTCCCGTTGACCTATGCGGAATGCACGAAATCGGAGGGGCCAGATGTCGTTCTTTGAAAACACCCGCAAGCCCGTGGGCCTCGGCGGAAAACTGATGGTTGCCATGATGAATCTGGGCCACAGCCCTATGGCGCGGTGGGGACTTCGATTTCTACGACTTGCGCCAAATGCCGAGGTGCTGGATTGCGGCTGCGGCGGCGGGGCGAACATAAAACGGCTACTGGAAAATTGCCCGCATGGCGTCGTCAAGGGCATCGACTATTCGCCCGTCAGCGTGGAGAAGTCGAAAAAGG
>ERZ827363.1968-NODE-1968-length-18739-cov-16.343770_pt1 | contig 18739 bp, 14 predicted proteins | sample MGYA00519776_ERZ827363 | MGnify/ENA primary metagenome ERZ827363 (study PRJEB31778, sample SAMEA3449288) | human gut metagenome | biome: human gut; feature: human-associated habitat; material: faeces | place: United Kingdom | collected 2010/2012 ...
ATTCGTCGATCTGTGCCTCCTTCAGGGCGGCAGACTTGCCTACCAGCTTGCGATCCTCTTCGTCCGGCAGGCGCAGGATGATTTTCGTGTTGGTGTTGCGGATGACCGACATATCCAGCAGGCCGGGTGCCTGGTCTGCAATGATAAAACCCTCGCCGTAAGTACGCATCTCCGCAATGGCGTTGGCCAGCATCTCCACCGACTTGCCCTGCAGATTTGCCTCTTCCTGCGACTGTTCCGCCGACGTCTTGCGCAGCAGATTGTGCGCCTCTTCCAGCACGGTAACATGGCGCAGTCTGCTGTTCATCTCGCTGCCACACATCCGGTATTCCTGCAGCTTCATGACCAGAATGCCCATCAGCAGCGATTTTGTCTCCATCGACCCCACCCGGCTCAGGTCCACGACCACATTGCAGTCAAACAGCTCTGCGTCGCTCAGCGCGTCCTCTGCGCAGAACACACTGCCGTAAATGCCGTTGGTCAGCGACTTCACACGGGTACACAAAGCGCCCACATAATCGCTCTGGGTGTCCTTGGAGTAGTGCGATTCCTCAATGACGCCCGGCAGAATATCCAGCAGGTCGAAGAAGGTCGGGAAAACCCCCTTTTCACTTTCCGAATTGCGTAGGTTCCAACCGGCTTTCTGGTAGCTGCGCTCGATGGCATCCTTCAGCACGGCAGGCATGGCCGCATACATGGGCCAGCAGGCATTGAAGATTTCCACCAGACGGTCGATATGTTCCAGAATGTGGATGTCCTGCGGGAACGCAAAGGGATTGATGCGCAGCAGCGGAGTTTCTCTGGGGTTGGTGCCGAACACCTTTACATCCGCGCGGCTGCCGAACACATTCTTGTACTCGCCCTTGGCCGGTTCCACCACAAGAAACGACGTCCGTCCATCCTTTGTTATCTCGTCCAGAAGATGGTAGACTGCGTTGGACTTGCCCGTACCCGTAGAGCCTGTGACAAAGGTATGGGAGGCCATTGCCTGCCGGTTCAGGATAAGGTCCGCTTTTTCCTCCCTGCCCATATGGTAGATTTTGCCCAGCTCCATCTTGTCCGCATCCGGCACCGTTTCGTCCGGCACATTGCGGCCGAACTCCGCGTGCTCGATGATTGGCAAGCCGTGCACTGAGCGGGTGGGCAAGCCAAGGTGCATCGGAAGTTCCCGCCCGCTGACCAGTGTTGCTGGCGTGTAAAGCAGGCTGTCCGGCGCACCCGCCCACAGCGGACGGGCAAAGACCGGGTGCATGAATCGCTTGAGGTACTCCCGCAGCTGGGCCACCTGTGCCTCATCGTTCTGCCAGACATTCACAGCGCCGCTCTCCACCGAGGAGCCCTCACCCACCATCAATGCACGGTAAGTATTGGCCGCAAGTATCGCCGTAGACGGGGTAGACGAAAGGAAATAAGCCGCACATTTATAACAGCCGTAATCCTCGCTTTCCTTGGCGCGCTTGAGCTGGTTTTCAATGCGTTCCAGCAATTCTTCCACCGATTTGTTGCACAGCTCGACCTGCTGGGTACGGCCCATGCCGCGGGTGTCTGTTGTGCCGTGGCTCTCCTGCTGGCTGATGGTGTCCGATGTTCCATGCGACGTCCCATCGGAGGTGCTGTGCGAAGTGCCGGTCTGCTCGGTGGCAGAGTGGCTGGTACCCCACGAGTTGTTTACGCCCATGGAGCCGCCGATGTTCCGGGCAATGCTGTTGAAAGCCGTTCTGGATGGTGCCATGCCTCCTATGGCCCTGCCAGCCGTGCCCAGCAGCGGTCCAATAACAGCACCTGCCACCGGAATCGCAACCGAGGCTACTGCGCCGCCCAGACCCAGAATGCCTGCAATGCCGCCAGCCACCGGCGAGATCTTTGTGACCGAGGTGCCGGAGCTGCTGCCGACACCGCCGTTGATGCCGCCGCTGACCCCTTTCGTTTTCTGGGTGCCATCCGTCACCGAGGAGGACTGGCTCGTGCCGTCCGTTGTGGTCGTGCTGACGGTATCGCTGATGGTGTGGGAAGTCCCGCTGCACAGGCTCTCCATCACAGCCGTGCTCTGGTTCTCGCTATAGGACCATGTGCTCTTGCGGAAGGGCGAAAGACTGCTGTAGAGGTTTTCGTACCCGCTGCGTATCTCCGCCTGCGTTTCCGCCGAGACAGGCTCTGCCAGAAACAGCGCCGTGTACACCTCGCCGTCCATGGCGTCCATAAAGCGCTCGATGCCCTGCACAAAAGCTTTGTCTTCCGTCCTGGATTTATCCCGCAGTGCCGCCACGCAGGACACCGAGGCCACAGCTTCCTGCGTATCGCCAAAGGCTCCGTCCAGCAGCTCTTTTTCCTCCTGCCGCGGAATGCCTCTTGTCTCGGAGCCGGGGAAGTTGGAGCTCAGCACCTTTTGCAGCGCCTTGCTGGAAGTATCCAGGTCGCGGCTCTTCATGTTCTTTTTCAAGGGGTCCTCTCGGACACCCAGATAGATATTTGCGCCGACATTCTCCTCCGGCACATCGATCATCACCGCCAGACTGCAGCCCTGCGCCATGCTGGAATAGTACACCGTAGAAAGCTTCTGGAACATATCCTCGCCCTTTTTCAGGGTCAGTTTCTGCAGCTGGAACAGCTGGATGCACTGGGCAGGGTCCTGCACGTCCAGCATCTGCTGGGAAAGCTCCACCATGCCATAGTTCTGCAGTTCCGTCAGATATTTTTTATACACCAGATGGTCTGCAAGGGTCAGCTGGTCCGTCAGGTCATTCAGCGACCGCTGCGCGGAAAGCTGCTGTTTTTCAAGCACCTCAAGCTCGTCTGCCATGATTTATTTTCCTTTCTGCTGTTAACCCCTCAAAATTTTCCAGAGCAGGGCAGCTCCGCCCAGTGCCGCACTGGCTGCGACGGCAGAGCCAAGGCCGCCGCCTTCCAGTCGCTTGACATCCTTTTCTGCATCTGTACAGCCTTGCTCTGCCGCCTTCTGATACAATTTTATTGCTGTTTCCTTGTCTTTTGGGACACCTTCTCCATATTCGTAGCTTACTGCAAGATTGTACAGAGCATACATATGACCTTGCTCTGCTGCTTTTCGATACCATTCTACTCCTTTAGCGAAATCTTTTTTCACTCCTCCTTCGCCACGTTTATAGTCAAGCCCCAGAATAAATTGCGCCTCTGCAACACCTTGTTCCGCAGCCTTATAATACCACTTTAAGGCTTCCGCATTATTCACCTTTATACCGCCATATCCATGGCTGTAAAATTCTCCAACGATATATTGTGCATCTGCCCAGCCTTGTTCTGCGGCTTTGAGGTACCACTCCATAGCTTTTTTTAGGTCTCTCGCCACTCCCTGTTCCTTATGATAACAACGGCCCAGATTGTACTGCGCCCACGCCCATCCCTGCTCCGCAGATTTGCGGTACCACTCAACTGCCTTGGCGAGGTCTTTTTCAACGCCTCTTCCGTTCTCATAAAAATAGCCGAGATTGCACTGTGCCCGCGCCCATCCCTGCTCCGCAGATTTGCGGTACCACTCCGCTGCCTTGGCAAGGTCTTTTTCAACACCTCTTCCGCTCTCATGGCAGTAGCCAAGACTGCACTGCGCATCCGCATTGCCTTTCTTTGCTGCTTTCTCATACCATTTCACAGCTTCCCAATGATTCATTTCTACGCCATAGCCATAATAATAGCAATCACCAAGCAGATCCTGTGCATCTGCAGCACCTTGCTCTGATGCTCTCCGAAGCCACTTTACGGCTTCATTATTATTCATTTCTGTGCCTTTTCCATAATAATAACACTTAGCAAACTAGCCATAGGGATACCCTCCACCAATCAACAAATACACACAGACAGGCCGCCGCTAAATTGTAGGGATTTGCTTCAAAAAACCGCATAAATCCACCGTTTTCGGATGGTGGATGTTTCAAAAGGTGTTGCTTTCGGGCAGCGCCTTTTGTTTTGCCGGTCTGAAAGAAAAGGGGGTGAAAACATGGCCGAGCCGGGTGCATTGGATTACTTTTACGGAACCGAGGCAGAGCAATATACCTTTTACCGGATTCCGAAGGTGTTGTTTACCGACCCCGGCTTCCGGCGCATAACAGCAGACGCGAAAATCCTGTATGGCCTGATGTTGGATCGCATGGGGCTGTCCATACGCAATAACTGGCTGGACGAACAGGAACGTGTGTTTATCTACTTCACGTTGGAAGAAGCAATGGACGCGATGTGCTGCGGCCATAACAAGGCGGTGTCCCTGTTCACCGAGTTGGACAAGGTGGGCCTGATCGAGCGCAAGAAGCAGGGCCAGGGCCGCCCCACAAAAATCTACGTCAAGAACTTCATCCGGAAAGAGGAAGTCAAGACTTCCGAAAATCGGAAGTCTGCACTTCCCGAAAGCGGAACTCTTGACTTCCGAAAATCGGACACAATCAATACTAATAAGAATAAGACTGATCTGAGTGATACTGATCCATCTATCTATCCGGCGGTACGACCTCCGGAAGATAGACCGCCTACGGCGGCTGATACGATGGATACGATACGAGCCTATCGGGAGATTTTGAAAGAGAACATTGAGTATGACCATCTCCGGAAAAATCTTGGCTACGACTATGAACTCCTGGATGAAATTCTGGAAATCCTGGTGGACACGGTATGCAGCACCCGAAAAATGATCCGCATTGGCGGTGAGGACTTCCCAAAAGAGGTTGTAAAAAGCAGGCTGTTGAAGCTGGACTCCAGCCACATCGAGTATGTGATCAGCAGCCTGCGGGAGAATACGACAAAGGTACGGAACATCCGCGCTTACCTCCTAACCTCACTCTACAATGCGCCTACTACCATCAACAGTTACTACACCGCACTTGTCAACCATGACATGTACGGCAGCGGGTAACTGTTTTTTCATACTCAAATGAGGGCGGCGAGCCGGTCTTATCCGGCCCGCCTTGATTACCCATCAGCAAATGAACGGCACTGTGTCAAGAACGCGCACGGTGCGCGTTCATTTTATTCTTGACACGGGGCCGTTTGTTTGCCACCCGGCACGAAGCCGGAGAAAGGAGCGACCCTGTGAAGAAACCATTTGCATATATTTCTGCCGCTTGGAGCGGTCAGGAATTTACCGATACCGACCAGGCTGCGGTCTACTGCCGCAAGGTCTATCTGGCCGGTTTTACCCCGATCTGTCCCATCCTCTATCTGCCGCACTTCCTCAATGACACCATTCCCGCCGAACATAAGGATGGGATTGATATGGCGCGAGAACTTTTGCGGCGTAGCCATGTGCTGATTGTCTGCGGCGACGAGGTGGACGAAGCCGTTAAGAACGACATTGCCGTGGCGCAGCGGCTTGGCATTACGGCCACCACACTGGACGGTATTTTGAAAATCCGGAGCCAGGGCCATGAGGAAGCCCGCTGATACCCTCCACCGGCTGCTGCGTTCCCTGCTGCACCGGCTGGTGGTGCCGCCTTAGTATCCTCTTTTCCATTTCCACCCTGCCGGAAAGGAGGATAGCCCATGCAGGAAGAACTGGAACAAAAATCTGTGGCGATCAGCATTAAGGCGGGAAAGCTGACCGCAAATCTCTTGAAGAAAGCCGTGGAAAAGGCCCTGGCGGAAATGGAAAAAAGCCAGAAAAACCCGAAAATCTATAAAGGCAAGCAGAGTGTGAAACACCTTGTCCGGCAGGGCGCAGGCGTTTCCAACATTGAGATTACAGACGGCAACATCAAATCCTTTGAGTGCGTTGCCCGCAAGTATGGCGTTGATTTCGCGCTGAAAAAGGACACCACAAGCCAGCCACCCCGCTATCTGGTATTTTTCAAGTCGCGGGACGCGGATGCGCTGACCGCTGCCTTTGCGGAATATTCCGGCAAGGTAGTAAAGCGCCAGTCCCAGGAAAAGCCTTCGGTTCGCCGCCAGCTTACACAGCTTCAGGAGGTTGTCCGGAAAATGGCGCAGTCCCTCTCCCGCAATAAACAGCAGGAGGTGGCGCGATGAAGAACCTGCCGAAGATTAACCCGGCGAAAGCGGTCAAGGCCAGTCTACCCTATGTATTTGCCGGTCTGCTCTGCACAAAGCTGGGTGAAGCCTACCGGTTGACCACCGGCGGCGATGTACTGGATAAGCTGCTGGCAGCCTTTACAAAGCTGGGGCTTGTATTTCAAAATCCGCTTCCCAGCTTCCATCCCTTTGATTTGCTGGTGGGAGCGGTAGCGGCTGTGCTGCTGCGTCTGGTAGTCTGGTCAAAAATCAAAAACGCGAAAAAGTACCGGCACGGAGAAGAATACGGCACGGCCCGGTGGGGCAATGAAAAGGATATAGCGCCGTTCATCAACTCCGATTTCTCCCAAAATATCCTGTTGACCGATACGGAGCGGTTGACCCTTGGGAAGATTGCCGATCCGGAGAAGCGGAATGTCAACCTCAACGTCCTGGTCATCGGGGGCAGTGGCAGCGGAAAAACCCGTTACCATATCAAGCCAAACTTGCTTCAGATGAATGCCTCCTATGTCTGCTCAGATCCGAAAGGAACCGTCGTGGAGGAAGTAGGCCGTGCGCTGGTGCAGCAAGGTCATTATAAGCTGAAAATCCTGAATACCATCGACTTTAGCTGCTCAATGCACTATAATCCCTTCCACTATCTCCACAGTGAAACCGACATTCTCTCGTTGGTGACGGTTATCATGGAGAACACACAGAGTAAGGAAAGCAAGGGCGGGGACGATTTCTGGAGCAAGGCCGAGGCCCTGTTGTATCAGGCGCTTATCGCCTACATCTACTATGAAGCGCCGGAAGAAGAAAAGAACATGACCACCCTGCTGGATATGCTCAATGCTTGCGAATGCCGGGAGGATGATGAGAACTTTAAGTCTGCGGTGGATCTGCTGTTTGAACAGTTGGAGCAGCGCGATGCAAATCATTTCGCAGTGCGCCAGTATAAGAAATTTAAGATGGCTGCGGGCAAAACTCTAAAGTCGATCTTAATTTCCTGCGGCGCAAGGCTGGCTCCATTTGACATTCAGGCGGTACGGGAAATGATGGAGTACGATGAATTAGAACTGGAAAAGCTGGGTGAGGAAAAAATCGCCCTGTTTGCGGTGGTATCCGACAGCGACCCCACGTTCAATTTCATCTCAGCGATGATGTACTCTCAGATGTTCAACGTCCTGTGCAACCGTGCGCTGACTGTCTATCACGGGCGGCTGCCAATTCATGTGACCTGCCTGTTTGACGAGTTTGCCAACCAGAAGATCCCGAATTGGGAGCATTTGGTCAGCGTTATCCGATCCCGGAACATATCGGCACATATCGTCCTCCAGACATACAGCCAGCTTAAAGGGATGTACCGGGACAACGCGGAAACCATTGCGGGCTGCTGCTCGTCGCTGCTGTTTCTTGGCGGCAAAGAGGAAAGCAGCCTAAAGATGGTGGCCACTATGCTTGGAAAAGAAACCATCGACACCTATAACACCAGCGACACGCGGGGCACTTCCCGCAGCTATGGCCTGAACTATCAAAAATTGGGGAAGGAATTAAAAAGCGTGGATGAACTGGCAGTTATGCCCTCCAGCCGCTGCATTTTGCAGGTGCAGGGCGTCCGGCCATTCTATTCCCGCAAGTATGACCTGACCCGTCACCCGATGTATCGGTACACCGCCGATGCCAACCCGAAGTACACCCTGGATGTAAAGGGGTACTTAACCCACCGGCTGAAGGTAAAGCCGGAAGATGAATTTGAGGTCTATGACCTGGGAGAAGCCGACTCGATTTCTGCGGCTTAACCGCCCACACCGTTTGCAGCGAACTCTTTCAAACGGTGTGGGCCTTTTTTGTTTCTACCAATCTATTTTTTACATTACAAGGAGGTTCCTATGGAATTCTTTACTACTGCTGTTTCTTCTCTGTCTACTGTCGTGACTGCCATCGGTGCCGGTGTCGGCGTGTGGGGCGTTATCAACCTCATGGAAGGATATGGGGGAGATAATCCAGCCTCCAAATCACAAGGGGTCAAGCAACTTATGGCCGGAGGTGGTGTCATTCTGCTGGGCCTGAAGGTGGTTCCCCTGCTGTCTGGTCTGCTCGGTTAATGTATGGGTAACGGCCTATGGATTTTATCATCGACGCAATAACAGAATGGATTAAGGATTTCCTGATTGAAGCCATCACGGGAAACCTGTCGAATATGTTTGGTGATGTAAATACAAAGGTCGCTACTATCGCAGGGGAAGTTGGAAAGACGCCGGAGCAATGGAACTCCGGCGTCTTCTCCATGATTCACAGCCTGTCTGAGTCTGTAATCGTCCCCATCGCGGGCCTTGTGATTGCCGCAGTCCTGTCCTATGAACTGATCCGGATGGTCATAGATAAAAATAATATGCACGATTTTGATACGTTCATCTTCTTTAAGTGGATTATCAAAGCCGGGATTGCGGCCTACGTCGTCAGCCATACATTCGACTTTATCATCGCCATCTTTGAGGTGGCGCAGACAATGGTGCAGCAAAGTGCCGGGGTCATTGACGCAAACGCCAGCATTGATATTTCGTCGGCACTGGCTTCCATTACCACTGAACTGGAAGCAAAGGGGCTTGGCGAACTCTTTGCCCTCATGCTGGAAACCTGGGTGGTCAGCTTCGCCATGACAGTGATGGGCGCACTCATCACGATCATCCTCTACGGCAGAATGATTGAAATATACATCTATGCAAGCGTGGGGCCGCTGCCCTTTGCCACCCTTGCCAACCATGAGTGGGGAAATATCGGCACCAACTACATCCGGGGCCTGGTTGCCCTGGGGCTGCAAGGCTTCTTAATCATGGTCATTACCGGAATTTATGCGATTTTGGTCAAAAGCCTGTCCATATCCGGCGGTGACCTTCACGGAGCCATCTGGACTTGTGTTGCCTACACCGTCCTACTCTGTTTCAGCCTGTTTAAGTCAGGCAGCGTAGCAAAAAGTATTCTGAACGCCCATTAAAGGAGGTGGACGAGTGAATGAACCTGGAAAATATTCTGTAATCTATGCCGATCCACCCTGGCAATATCGGGTGTGGAGCAAAAAGGGCACGGGCCGGTCTGCGGAAAGCCATTATTCCACCATGTCCCTGGAGGATATTAAGGCGCTGCCGGTTCATCTGCTGGCAGCAAAGGATTGCACCCTGTTTCTTTGGGTGACGTTCCCGCTGTTAAAAGAAGCGTGGCCGGTATTGGATGCCTGGGGATTTACCTATAAATCCGTCGCCTTTGTTTGGGTGAAGCTAAACCGGAAAGCGTCCACCCTGTTTACTGGCATGGGCTACTGGACACGGGCCAATGCGGAAATCTGCCTGCTGGCTACTAGAGGGCACCCGAAACGAGCCAATGCCGGGGTACATCAAGTAATTTTGTCCCATATCGAGGAACACAGCAAGAAACCGGAGGAAGCCCGCAGCCGCATTGTCCGGCTGATGGGCGATGTGCCCCGGATTGAGCTTTTCGCCCGTAGCCGTGCGCCGGGATGGGATGTGTGGGGCAACGAAGCGGCTGGCTCCATTCAGGGGTGGCCGCCACAAGAGAAACTTACGGGAGGTGAGTTGATTGGCCCATGTGAACATCACAAAGGACTTGACTGAGGTCAAGAGCAAGGTCGTGTTTGGCCTGACCCAGCGACAGCTTATCTTTTTTGCACTGGCTGCGCTGGTGGCTGTTCCTACTTACTTTCTGACCCGGAAAAGCCTGGGCAACGATATTGCCTTGATTCTTCTGATTGTTACGGCTCTGCCCTTTTTCTTCTTCGCCCTTTACGAAAAGAATGGGCAGACACCGGAAAAGATGCTTAGAAATTATTTTCGTGTCCGGTTCCTGACGCAGCAAGCGCGTCCCTACCGGACAGAGAACCGATTTGCCGCCCTGGAGCGGCAAGCCTATTTTGACGAGGAGGTGAAACAGCTTGTTTCCAATACTGAAAAGACGGGAGCCGAAACGGGCCGTGGGCTGGGGCGACGAGTTGATCATCCGGCCGGACACACCGCTGAATGCCGCGCAGAAAAAGCAACTGGCAAAGGCCATCAAGCGGGCAAAACGCGACGGTAAGATTGCCGCCACCGCCCAGCAGACCATTCCCTATGAGGAAATGTATGAGAATGGGGTGTGCCGCCTTGGGAACCGCCTTTACAGCAAAAGCATTGCGTTTGAGGATCGCAGCTATGCGGAAGCGTCCGACGATGATAAGGCGGTTATCTTTGAACTGTACTGCCGCCTGGTCAACTACTTCGGCCCCACGGTAGGCTTCCAGCTATCGGTGGTCTGCTATTATCCGGATATGGCGGAATACCGGAAAATCCTGCGGATTCCGCCCACCGGTGACAGCTTTGACCTCATCCGCAAGGAATTTTCCGATATGCTGCTCTCCAAAGCCAGCCTGTGCAAGACGGAACGCAGCCTTTGTCTGACCTTCACGGTAGAGGCCGAGGATGTGAAGCAGGCCACTTCCCGCCTGGAGCAGATCGAAGCCGATGTGCTGGAGAGGTTCAAAGGCATTGGCACCCAGGCCCACGGGATGGACGGCTATGAGCGGCTCTTGTTGCTGCATCACTGCCTGCATCTGGATGAACCGCAGAAATTCAAATTCAACTGGGACTCGCTGGTGGGAACCGGCCTTTCCAGTAAGGACTACATTGCTCCCAGCTCCTTCTTATTCAAGGAGGGCCGATACTTCCGCGTTGGCCCGTCGGTCGGCGCGGTTTCCTTTTTGCAGATCCAGGCCACCAAACTGTATGACACGCTGCTGAACGCACTTCTTAATATAGAGAGCAGCCAGATCGTCAGTATCCACGCAAAGGCGCTCGACCAGGGGGCCGCGCTCAAGACCGTCAAACGGAAGTTGAGTGACTTGGATAAGGCCAAAATTGACGAGCAGAAAAGGGCGGTGCGCTCCGGCTTTGACATGGACATTCTTCCCCCTGACCTTGTGACCTTCGGGAAGGAAGCGGAAAAACTGCTGGAGGATTTGCAGAACCATGATGAAAAGATGTTCATGGTTACAATCCTTCTGGTGCATACCGCGCCCACCAAACAGAAGCTGGAAAATATCATCTATTCGGTGAACGGCATTGCCAACGCCAACAACTGCAACCTGATCCGGCTGGACTATCAGCAGGAACAGGGCTTTGTGTCGGCCCTGCCCCTGGGCGTGAACCAGGTGGAAGTCCAACGTGGCCTTACCACCAGCGGAACGGCAATCTTTCTGCCGTTCCGTTCCTGTGAGGTATTCCAGCCGGGTGGCCTATATTATGGCGTAAATGCACAGACCAAACACATCATCCTGGCAGACCGGAAAACTCTCAAATGCCCCAACGGGATCGTGCTGGGCACACCGGGCAGCGGCAAGTCCTTTTTTGCGAAACGCGAGATGGCCAATGCCTTTTTTGCCACACCCGACCACATCCTGATATTAGATCCGGAAAATGAATATACCGCCCTGACGGAACAGCTTCACGGTCAGACCATTTACCTGGCTCCGGATAGCCAAAGTTATTTGAATCCTATGGATCTGGACTTATCCACCGATGTGGGCGAATCCCCCATGCTTATGCAGGCGGATTTCCTGCTTTCACAGTGCGAACTGATGATGGCTTCCTATGGCAATCCGCTCATGCCCATTGAAAAGTCCCTGATTGACCGCTGTATCAGCCTGGTTTACCGGGATTACCTGAAGAACCCCAGGCCGGAAAATATGCCAATCCTGGGAGATTTGTACCAATGCCTGCGGGAGCAGCATAATTCGCGGGCGGATGATCTGGCAACTGCAATGGAGATTTACGTTACCGGCAGCCTGTCCTATCTAAACCACAGGACAAACGTGGATTTGAATAACCGCATGGTCTGCTACAACATCAGCAAGCTGGGCCAGGGCTTAAAAAAGCTGGTCATGTCCAACGTGCAGAAACATATCTGGCAGCGCACAGCGGTCAACCGCTACGCCGGTATTACCACCCGGATTTTCCTGGATGAATTTCACCTGCTCTTAAAGGAGCCGCAAACAGCAGCCTACACCGCAGAGATTTATAAGCGGTTCCGCAAGTGGAATGGCATCCCCACATCCCTAACACAGAATGTCAAAGACCTTTTGGACAGTTCCGAGATCGAAAACATCCTGGAAAACAGCGATTTTGTGCTGATGTTGAACCAGGGTGCCAGTGACCGGAATATCCTGGCCCAGCGGCTTGGCATTTCTCCCCAGGAGTTAAACCATGTGACCAACAGCGGCGAGGGTGAAGGGCTTCTGTTCTTTGGGGATAAGATTATTCCCTTTGAGGACAAATTCCCACGCGATACGCAGCTTTACCGGGTAATGACCACGAAACCTTCCGACCTGGCGGCATAAGGGGGTGGCCTATGAAGCGAAAGCGCAATATCTATGACGCGGATGATGCAGCCAAAAGTAAGCGTCTGCATTTTTCGTCGGAGGAACGGGCAGCCCATGCAGAGAGAAAGGCGGAAATCCTGGGCGAAAAGCTGGAAAAGGCCAAAGCAGACCTGCCAAAGAAGCGCCGCCCCCGGATCAACCGGGAGTTTGACGCCATGACTGGCAAGGTACGGCATTCGCTGAGTTTTGAGGACGAGGTAAAACCGCGCAGCCGGAAAAACCCGGTGACGCAGGCGGGGCTGAAGGCCGGACGGTCGGTGGATTTGGCGGCCCACAGTAAAATCCGGCAGGTGGAAAAGGAAAATGTGGGCACCGAAGCGGCCCACAAAACCGAGTTTGCAGCAGAAAATCTGGCGACGGGCGCGATCCGGAAGGGCTACCACTCGATAAAGGACGCGCCCTATCGCAGGGTGGAACGCCTGGAAGTCAAAAGTGCCCGCGCCACAGTCAATGCTAACTACCGTGCCACCATCCGGGACAATCCCCAACTGCAAAAGCATTCTCTTTCCGCCATGTTTCAAAAGCGGAAACTAAAGCGCGAGTATGCCAAAGCCTATCGGGAAGCCCAGAGAACGGGGAGCCGTGGGGCTGCGGTCGCCAAAAAAGCAAAGGAAGCAATCAGCAATGCAGGACAGGCCGCTGTTGCCCTGGTCAAAAACAATAAGGGGATTTTGGTGATTGTCGGCGGCGTGGCCCTGTTGTTTATCCTGGTGTTTTCCTCCCTGTCCTCCTGTTCTGTGACGATGGAAGGGGCGATGGGGGCTGTACTTGGCACCTCTTATACTTCCGAAGATCCGGACATTTTGCAGGTGGAGGACGATTACATCGCGCTGGAGCAGCAGTTGGAACGCCGGATGGCCAATATTGAAAGCGAATTTCCAGGCTATGACGAATACCGGTACGATGTGGACACTATCGGCCATGACCCCAACGAACTGATTTCCTACCTGACCGCAAAATTCAATGCCTTTACCCCGGCCCAGGTACAAGCGGAATTGCAAGCCCTGTTCGACCAGCAATATACCCTTACCACCCGTGAGGAAGTACAGATCCGCTACCGGACTGTGACCTGGACGGATGAGGAAGGAAACGAACATGAAAGCGAGGAAGCGTATGAGTATTACATTCTCCATGTAACCCTGCGGAACCATTCCCTGGGGACGGTGGCGGTGGAAAACCTGACCGAAGATGAAAAAGGCCGGTATGCCGCCATCCTGGAACTGAAGGGCAACAAGCCCTATCTGTTCGGGGACAACATCTATGCGAACCCCTCTGAAGGGGAGCATTACGAAATCCCCGGCGAAGCCCTGTCCGACCCGTCTTTTGCCGCACTGATTACCGAAGCGGAAAAATACTTAGGCTACCCCTACGTCTGGGGCGGTTCAAATCCGTCCACCAGCTTTGATTGCAGCGGATTTGTCTGCTGGGTCTTTACCAACAGCGGCGTTCACAACCTGCCCCGTACCACGGCGCAGGGCATTTACAATCAATGCGCGATTATCCCGTCCTCCGAAGCCAAACCGGGGGACATTATCTTTTTCACGGGAACCTATGACAGCGCGGGGCCAGTGTCCCATGTGGGGATTTATGTAGGCGACGGGATGATGATCCACTGTGGCTCACCCATCCAGTACGCCAATATCAACACGTCCTATTGGCAGCAGCACTTTTACGCATTTGGGCGGCTCTGACCGCCCGGAAAGGAGTTTTGATGAACCAGAAAATTCAGAAAATCGTGACCGAGATTGAGAAGGTCAAGAGCAAGATTGCAACCCAGCAGGCAAGGCTTAGGGAACTGGAGCAGCAGAAAACCGAACTGGAGAATACCGAGATCGTTGGCATGGTGCGCGGCCTGGAGGTCACGCCGGAGGAACTGGCCACCATCATTCAGGCTATTCGCAGCGGCAATACCGGCGGCCTGTCTGTGGCCGCACAAAATCCGGAGGAACAGGAGGAAATGGATGATGAAGAATAAGCTGCGCTATTTCATGGTGCTGACTGCACTTGCGATGTGCTTTGGTACTTTTTCTGTTACCGCCTATGCACAGAGTAATGAACCGCAGGAGGAAACCGCGCCGGTGGAAGAAACCACGGAGCCGGAAGAAACTGCTACCCCGAACCCCTTCACGCCAAACGGAACCGGAACTGTCCTGGACAACGCCACCAGTGAGGACGAAAAGGAGTTTTATACCATCGTCACCGAAAATGAAAACGTCTTTTATCTGGTCATTGACAAGCAGCGCGATACGGAAAATGTCTACTTCCTCAATGCGGTCACGGAGTCCGACCTGATGGCCCTTGCCGAGCCGGACGCAGAGGAAACCGCCGAACCGGTGGAATCGGAGCCGGAACCCACACCCTCGCCAGAGCCGGAGGAACCTGCCGAGGGAATAGTGGAACCTGAACCGGAGCCTGTTCCGGAAACCGGAACCAGTCCCATTATGCTGGTTTTGATTGGCGTGGCGGTACTTGCCGTAGGCGGCCTGGGCTACTACTTCAAGATTTATAAACCCAAACATGAATTGGACGATGCTGCCGATTTGGATGAATTTGAATTTGCAGGGCCGGAAGAACCGACAATTCGGGAAGAAGATATGGAAGAACCTGCGCCGGAACTGACTGCCGAAGAAGAAGCCGAACAGCGCCGGCTTTATGAGGAGGAACAGGAACTTCCGGACGATGACGAGGATGCCCCTGTTCAGTAACAATCCAGGGCTGGAACGGATGATGCAGCAGAAACCCACCGGGCGGCGGGTGCCGGAACCTCCGGCGCTCCCGCCCGATCATCCCTGCTATGGCTGCAACTATGGCATGGGAAGGCGCTGTATAGGGGTCTGCTATAAGCAGCTTTTGAAAGGAAGGAGGAAACACGATTGAAATTAGTGGTGGCTGAGAAACCCAGCGTGGCCCAGAGTCTGGCCGCTGTGCTGGGGGCCAAACAGAAAAAACAGGGATATTTGGAGGGCGGCGGCTTTCTGGTAAGCTGGTGCGTCGGGCATTTGGTGGGGTTGGCCCCTGCCGACGCCTACGATCCGAAGTATTCCGAGTGGACGTATGAGGATTTACCGATTATCCCGAAGGAATGGCAGTTTACTGTTGACCCAGGGAAAAAGGAACAATTCAAGGTGCTTTCCGACCTGATGAACCGTGCCGATGTGGATAGCCTGGTGTGCGCCACCGATGCGGGCCGTGAAGGGGAATTGATTTTCCGGCTGGTGTATCAGCAGGCAGGGTGCCGCAAGCCGATAGAACGGCTGTGGATTTCGTCGATGGAGGAGGATGCAATCAAAGCGGGGTTTTCCGCCCTGCGCCCCAGCAGCGAATATGACCTTCTCTATGCAGCGGCTCTCTGCCGTGCAAAGGCGGATTGGCTGGTAGGGATTACCGGAACCCGACTATTCTCCACCCTCTACCGGAGAACGCTCAATGTGGGGCGCGTCATGACACCCACACTGGCCCTGGTAGTGGAACGGGAAACTGCGATTGACAGCTTCAAAAAGGAGAAGTTTTACACGGTGGAACTGGACTGCGGTTTTTCTGCCGTAAGCGACCGGATGGCAGAAAAAAAGGCAGCGGAAAAACTGAAAGCTGCCTGTGCAGGCCAGCCCGCCACTGTCCAAAGTATGGAGAAAAAGCAGCGTACCGCCAGCCCGCCGAAGCTGTATGATTTAACTTCCCTCCAAAGGGACGGAAACCGGCTGTTTGGCTACACCGCCCAGCAGGTGTTGGACTATGCCCAGGCACTCTATGAAAAGAAGCTGCTGACCTATCCCCGTACTGATTCCAATTATCTAACAGAGGACACCGCCGCCACAGTGCCGGAGCTTTTGGAGCGATCTGTTTCCAGCCTGCCGTTTTCTGTGGAGATAGGGCAAACGGATGTGTCCCGTGTGGTGGATGCTTCAAAGGTCAGCGACCACCACGCGCTGCTGCCTACCATGCAGGTAAAGCAGGATGCACTTGTTGCGCTGCCCGCCGGGGAGCGCAACATCCTTACCCTGGTGATGGTTCGGCTTCTGTGCGCGGTCAGCGAAAAGCAGGGCTATGAGGACACAGCGGTAATACTGGATTGCAGCGGCACTTCCTTTTTTGCAAAGGGCCGCGTGGTGACAACCCCCGGCTGGAAGGCCGTGGAACAAGCCTTCCTCTCCACCCTGAAACAGAAACCGGAAAAGGATGATCCAGAACCGGCTGCTCTGCCATCCATCACCGAAGGGCAGTCCCTTCCCGGCTGCAAGGCGGCGGTGCGCGAGGGAACCACCAGCCCGCCCAAACACTTCACGGAAGATATATGCTGTGAAAGGGGGATAAGAAATCACCCATAGAAAGGAGCGTTCCCATGAAACCCAAGAAATTAGGCAACGGTAAAATCACCGCCCTTTATGAGAGATTGAGCCGTGACGATGACCTCACAGGTGATAGTAACAGCATTATCAATCAAAAGAAAATGCTGGAGGACTATGCGAAAGCCAACGGTTTTACGAATTGCGTCCACTTCACAGATGATGGTTGGTCTGGTGGAAGTTTTGACCGCCCAAGTTGGAAGCGCATGATTGAGGGCATTGGAAAAGGCGAAATCGCTGCTGTCCTTGTTAAAGATTTGAGCCGCGTCGGTAGAGATTATTTACAGGTGGGCTTTTACACCGAAGTGATGTTCAGAGAGAAAGGTGTGCGGTTTGTTGCCATTACCAACGGAGTAGATAGCGACAAACGGGAAAGCAGCGAGTTTGCCCCCTTTTTGAACATTATGAACGAATGGTATATTCGTGATTGCAGCCGTAAGATAACCTCTGTTTTACGGGCAAGAGGTATGTCCGGCAAGCACACAAGCAACCACTGTATCTACGGTTACAAGAAAGACCCCAACGACAAAGACCATTGGATTATCGACGAGGAAGCTGCCGAAGTAGTACGCCGGATTTATCGCATGGCCATTGAGGGAAAAGGCCCGTATGAAATTGCCCGCATATTGGCAACGGAAAAGGTTGAGCGCCCCTCTTACTATCTTGCACAGCGCGGTATGGGAAACCATCAATCAAACTACAATGCCGCAGACCCCTACACATGGCGCGGCGGTACAGTTGCCGACATACTCTCCAAGCAGGAATATATGGGGCATACGGTAAACTTTCGGACTTATAAGGAGAGCTATAAAGATAAGCGCGTCAAAATGACCCCCAAAGAGGATTTAGTCATTTTTGAGAACACACAAGAAGCTATCATCGACAAGGAAACATGGGAACGCGTACAAACTCTACGGAAAACCATTCGCCGGACAGACAGCATAGGAAAGGCCAATCCACTAACCGGCTTGATGTTTTGCGCGGATTGCGGTGCAAAGATGTATAACCACAGGGGCAAGGCCGGAAACGCGCGTGACTGGGCGGGCAGACCCAACGGGAAAAAGCGTCCGGATCGTGACGAGTACAACTGTTCCCGTTATGATTTGGGCAACCAGCATTATGATAAATACTGCACGACGCACCTTATTCGTACTGCTGTTGTAAACGAGCTTTTGTTGGAAGCCATCAAGGGCGTTTGTGACTATGCGTTGAACAATGAAGCTGAGTTTATGGCACAGGTCTGCTCCGCTTCCGAGGACAGGCAGGAAAAAGCTGCAAGATCCATTCGCCAGCGGAAGCAACGCAACGAGAAGCGTACCGATGAACTGACCCGCCTAATCCGAAAGCTCTATGAGGACAATGTAAGTGGCCGACTTTCCGATACCCTTTTTGAACAAATGCTCAGAGATTTCGAGGCCGAGCTAAGCGATTTGACAGAAATCATTTCCCAAGACCAACAGGAACTTGAACGCATAAGCAGGGAAACCATCAACGCCGAAAAGTTTCTTTCCCTTGTCAGAAAATATACAGACTTTTCCGAGTTGACCCCTGCCATGATAAATGAGTTTGTAGAAAAAATCCTCGTCCACCAAGCCCAGGGCAAAGGAGCAAGCAGAACGCAGGAAATTGAAATTTTCTTTAATTTTGTTGGTAAGGTGGACATCCCTCACAAGGAAGTGAAACTGACCGAGGAAGAAAAGGCCGCGTTAGCGGAACAGGAACGCCGCCGAGCAAAAAAAGCAGAATACAATCGACGCTATATGGAAAAGAAACGCAGACAATGGAAAGCGCAGCAGGAACAAGAGCAAGCCAAGCAGCTGCCCCCTGCCGCCGAGCAGAAAGGAGAACACATAGCATGAGCTAATTTATGTCTGACGGTCAAGAGCCGGAAAAAACAGAAATCTTGCGATAACAGCCGCCCCGTCGAACCATTCCCTGTCCGGGCGGTTTCTATTTGAAAATCCTCATTTTCCCCAAGTCAAGAGCCGGGAAAAACACCCGA
>ERZ827363.1981-NODE-1981-length-18670-cov-23.368520_pt1 | contig 18670 bp, 19 predicted proteins | sample MGYA00519776_ERZ827363 | MGnify/ENA primary metagenome ERZ827363 (study PRJEB31778, sample SAMEA3449288) | human gut metagenome | biome: human gut; feature: human-associated habitat; material: faeces | place: United Kingdom | collected 2010/2012 ...
TGCAGTAGGCGGTGCTATTGGAGGCGCAGCTTTTGCAGGACTTGGAGTTGCCGGAGCAGCATTGGGAAAAGGTATCAAATGTATGTCAGCACTTGGTAAATTTGTTAAAGGAACGGCAGCGGTATCAAAAGTGCTGAGTCTTGGAATGGCAGGTTTTGACATGATTTCTTTAGCTGATATGGCTATTGATAATAAAAATAATCCTATTGCAGATTTGAATAAAAAACTACATTCAAGCAAGGCGTATAATATTTTTCAAATAAGTGTGTCGGCATTAGCTGTATTTACAGGTGGAATGACAACAACGATGAAATGCTTTGTGGCTGGAACATTGGTGCTGACATCAGAAGGACTAAAAAAGATTGAAGATATTAAAATAGGTGATAAAGTTTTAGCAACAGATACTAAAACAATGAAAAGCGAATATAAAGAAGTACTTGATACGTTTGTGAGAAAAACAAATGAATTGGTGCATATTTATATTGGTGAGGAAGAAATAGTTACAACGACAGATCATCCGTTCTGGGTCAAAGGTAAAGGATTTGTTCCGGCAATGAACTTAGTAATTGGAAGTAAATTAATAAATGGTGAAGGTCATACTGTTTGTGTAGAGAATATTCTTCGAGAGTCGAATCATGATGGTGTAGAAGTATTTAACTTCAAGGTTGAAGATTATCATACATATTATGTCGGTGAGAGTTGTATTTTAGTTCATAATGCCAATTATGTAATAAATAAATCTGGCAATATAGAAATAACTGATTGGGAAGGATATCCAGAAGATATGCCGAAACCAGAAGGAGAAATGAAACTAATTGAAGGCGAAAAATATGCAAATGCTAGAAAAGCGGCTAATAGCGAAAACGCAAAGATTCATAGAAATAATCCGCAATATAAAGGAAAACAGATTCATGAAATTAAGCCAGTGAAATTTAATGGAAGCCCTGTAGACCATGAGAATAAAATTGTGTTAACAAGAATTGAGCATGCTAAGCTGACAACCTTTTGGAAAAGATTGCAGTTACAAATAGAAAAAGATACTTAGATTATTAATATTATGTAGTAGAAGGGAAACAACAAAATGAATGAAAGTATACTTGAGATTCTAAAAAAAATGGATAAGGAAACACCAGCCACAAAGATAATGATAGAAAAAGTTGAAAAGGAGTGGAATATTAGTTTACCATGTGAGTATAAGCAGTTGATTTTATTTTCAAACGGTATAGAAGGGCCAATTGGAAAGGCAAGTTATTTATCAATTTGGCCAATAAATGAACTAATTGAATTAAATCAAGAATATGCTGTCGATGAGTTCTTATCAGGAATTAAATATTTTGGCTCTGATGGGGGAGATATAGCATATGGATTTGAATTTGATCACGATAGGACTACAATAATTGAAATACCTTTTGATTCAATAAATAAGGAAGAAGTGAAAAAGTATGGTGAATCTTTTTTTGAATTTCTAATTGAGAAGAACAAGTAATTATACAAAAGAAAATGAAGATAACAATTAACGAATAAATAGAAGCATTAATTGCAAATTGAAGATCAGCTTTTATACAAGGCGTAAGTAGCAGTACATATAACCGGCAGGATATAGTAACAGTATTAGTTCCTCTTCCAAAACTGAGAAAGAAAAAGTCAGCGATTAAAAAAAATTGAATAAACAGGTTACAGAGTTTATTACGACTACTGTTAAGAGAGATAATTCTGCACGCGATGAAATCAATAAATCAAAAAAAGATTTTTACGCGAAGTACAACTATTTAAAGCCGGATTGCGAAAAAAATGCCATCGAAAAGATTGTGGATAAAGTTGAAAAGGCAGCTAAGTGGTGTGCAAAACATTGGAAATTGGTTGTGACAGCCGTTATTGTAATAGTGGCTGTAGTTCTTTTATTTACTGGAGTAGGTACTGGACTTGGAGCTGCTATTATTGCTGGAGCCTGTTGGGGAGCAATAACAGGTGCAGTTATCGGTGGTGTTGCCGGAGGGATAAATAGCCTGAAAAATGGTGGCTCATTTTTTGAAGGGTTTGAAAATGGAAGTTTTGATGGTGCTATTGGAGGAATGATTGGTGGTGCTATAACTGGTGGATTTGCATATACTATTGGACCAAGTATGAAACTTACCGAAAGCATTCTCAAAAATGCTGGAATAGGGGCATTATCATTGGGAAGTTCTGATATGATTGTAACAACTATTGATTGTTTAATTGAACATAAAACATTACTTGGTTCTCTTAACGATATTGCTTTTGCAGGATTTAATGGAGCAATAGCAGGAGCGTTTGTGGGAGGAATAACAGGAGCATTTTCATATATAAAGAATTCTGATATTTTAAAAAATGGCTTAAGGGTTCGAAGTGGAAAAGTTGATGGGAAAATTCCTGCTGATGAATATAGAGGAATTGTACAAAGAAGTGTTCAAAATCCTGATGCAGATACGATGACATTAGGAAAATATAGACCTTCAATAAATCCGGATGGTACAGAAAATTGGGCGGTTGCAGGTTCTGATGCATATACTAAAATTGCTGATAATGCTGGTAATACATATTTTAGCTTGGGAACTGAATGGGACGATATTACCAACACATACAATTTGGATTCACAGGGAAAATCTATGTTTGAATATTTTAATAAACCGGCATTAGATAAAGCTGTTGAGTCAGGCAAGATAATTAGGTTCTCACATAATCCAAATGGATATGGAGATTGTGCGTTAAAATGGGAGTGGGATTATTTGCAAAACAAGCACGGATTTAATAATTTGGATAAGATAGGAGATTTTTGGTATGCAACTAAGTGAATTTAATGAAATTAGAGTAGAAATTAGAAGAAAGATAAAAGAAATATTTGGGAATAGAATAGGTAGTTTGGAAACATTTGATATCGTTGAGCAAGCGAATCATTGGGCTTTTAAAATAAGATTTATAGCTTATGATTATTTTGTTATTATTTTTAATTATGAATTGGACATTATTGGTTTTTCGATTGAAATTGGAGATGGTAGGAGTATAGGAATAATAAATGAATTTACCTGCTATTCGAGTGTAGACATAGATAAATATATTAATAGAGTTAGAACAATGATAGAACTGAGGATTCCGGATAAATATTTATTAGAATGTGGATGGAAATAAAGTTATAGGTGATTTATGTAATATAACAACATATGGATTTAAGTAAAGAGATTATAAAAGCAATTAAAAATAAAAATATAATAGATGTATTATGTGGAAGGGAACCATATGAAGTGGAATGTTCAAGATTTACATCAGATGTTTTTCCAACAGATATAAATGCAGTGTTGGTTAATTATATATATAACATAAAATCAGAAGTTCCACAGATTGATGTGATTTTTCAAGATGCTTTAGTTGAGATGATTTCTAGTAGGGATCCTTCAAAGTTATACATTGCAATCTTGTATTTTGATGCATGTATTTTTCAAGAAGAAATAAGAAAAGCAAGTTTTAATACAGATAGAGAATTGCTTTCAAAAAGATTAAGGGATGAAGTGAATAAGAATAGAGATGTTTTGGAGGGAGAAATAGGTTTTTATAATGGAATGAAAAAGAAAAACGCAATGCACAATATAATGAACTTTAATAAATATTATGAAAGAAAATATAGGTTTTCAATAATGTAATATGGTGACACCTTTTTAGATGGGTTTGAAAATGGAAGTTTTGATGGTGCTATTGGAGGAATGATAGGTGGCACCATATCGGGAGCATTTGCTGCTAAATTGGCATTCAAACCGGGATTATCGCTTACATCAAGTATTTTAAAAAATGCTGGGGTAGGAGCGCTTTCTTCAGACTTTTCCAATTCAGCGGTAACAACGATTGATTATTTGATAGAGCAGAGAAATTTGAATGGGGCATTGGATGATATAGCCTTGTCTGGTATTTCAGGAGCAGCTACATGAGCTTTTGTAGGTGGAATCATGGGTGCGTTAACATATGTAAAGAGTGGAATAAATAATAGTTGGTACAATGGCGATGGCATTATGAATTATCCGCCAAATAATGGAGCTATTAAGGGAACAGAAAAAAATATAACTTTAAAACCAGGAAAAATAATTGGTAGATATGGTAATATTGGAGATAAAAGTAATTTTGTTACTCAGACGGGTGCAGATCCAAACAGATTAGCTTTACCGCCGAACACAAGTCCTTCAATTTATCAAGAATTTGAGGTGATTAAGAAAATACCTAATACAATACAAGGTAAAATAGCGGCGTGGGGAGGTTCACCAGGTGGAGGAGTACAATATGAATTACCAGAACCTATTAAACAATTAATTAGAGAGGGATATATAATACCAAAATAGGTTGGAGTAAAAAATGTATACAACAAATGAATTGGAAAAATACATAACTGCACAGATAGAGAGTAAACTTGGTAGTGTGGATTGGACAAATGTAAATTTTACTGAGGGAAATAAAAATAGTGTAGAAGGAACATACATTTTTTCGAAGGATAACGCATATCATATACTGTTTGCAGAAAAAGGAAAGATAAGAGATGAGAAAGTCACAACAGATGAAAAAAAAATAATTTACAGTGTATTAGATATTGTTTCCTTTGATATTGCAATGAAATTTGCTATTAGCAATAGAGAGAAACACAAAGACTTTAGACGTAAATTGTTTGAAAAAGAAGTAGAGATATATTCGTTGTTTGGGGATGACTTTGAAAAAAATAAAAAAAGAGAAATAGAGGAGATATTAGAAGAAAATCCGTATAAAGATATTTAAATAGAAAAGTATATGTTATTGAATTGCCAATAGGATAACATTATATAAAGATAAACTAAATGTTGTAGGATTGTTTGATAATATAATTAAATCTTCAAATAATCTGGGCACTCAGTTAGGAACGTTAAAATCTACATTACAAGGAGTAAGTAGTAGCACATATAATTTACAAGATACGTTAAATAGTATTAGTTCTTCGTCTAAAACTGAGAAAGAAAAGGACAGCAATTTACAATAACTAATGCAAACATACAAAATGGTGTGCTATACATAGATGTTATAGCAAAATAAGGAGTTGTTATGGAACAAAAAATATTGACATTAGCAGAAAAATGGGAAATAGATGCTCAGGCGTACAGGGAAGGTGCTTCTGCTAGAACATTATCTCCTCAGTGTGAAAAATGTAGATATAATATTATTGGTGATGCTATGAATTGCGAGAAATATAAAAAGAAATACAAACCAGAACATATTCTATTTTGCGAAAAAGAATGTAAATATTTTGAAAGTAAAAACAGAATAGAATTTGATATTTATACAGATAAAGATAATTCATTATATGGCGGCATATTGGGGTTTTGTATTGGAGATATGATTGGGGTTCCTGTGGAATTCACTAGCAGAGTAGAACGAAGCATAGATCCGGTAAAAGAACTTCGTGCGTATGGCACATATCATCAAGGGTTTGGAGTTTGGTCAGATGACACATCATTAATGATAGCATTAATCGCCAGTTTAATTGATGGATTTTCGCTTGAACGTTTATCGAATTATTTTGTTAAATATTATAAGGAAGGAATGTTTACACCAGAGGGGGTTATGTTTGACATAGGAAATTCGACAAGAATAGCCATAGAAAATATCATAAAAGGGGTTTTGCCTACGATGTGTGGTGGAAGTACAGAAAATGATAATGGAAATGGTTCGTTGATGAGAATATTACCTATAGCGTTTTTAAACATAACTAACAAAGAACAGAAAAAGATGGTCGAAAGTGTTTCTTCAGTAACTCATAGACACAAACGTTCACTTTTAGCAGGAATAATATATGTGAATTTTGTTTCAAATCTATATAAAGGTTGCAGCAAAGAGAAAGCATATGATAGAACAATAGATTTTGTAAAAGAAGAATGTAAAGATGAATATATGGGGGAATGGCAATATTTCAATAGAATATTAGAAAAAACAATTATAAATGAAAAGTTGGATAGAGTTAGAACAACAGGATATGTTGTTGATACTCTTGAAGCCGTATTTTGGTTGGTTTTCAATGAAAACACATATGAACAAACTATATTGAAGGCAGTAAACCTAGGCGGCGATACAGATACAATTGCAGCTCTTGCTGGAGGATGTGCAGGTGTTATATATGGATTTTCGTCAATAAATGATAGATGGATACAGAATGTTGCAAAATTAGCTGAAATAAAACAGTTGATAGATGATTTTAGGGCAACACTTGTGAATTAAATAGTTAAAATTAGAAAATAGAAAATGGCGACTATCGCATTTGTGTTTAATATGTCGGAAATGGACATGCGATTCAAAATGCCTTCGTCGATTAAGGAATTGATAAAGACTGGATATTTGAGGAAGATTTTATAATGGATAGAACAGAATTTATAAAAATCATGAAAAAAAAACACGTTCCTAATTTTTATTATAATATAGAGGGAACAGGACGTGATGATGAGCGCTTTTACTTGAACAAAGATGAACATGGATGGAATGTATATTACGCTGAAAGAGGTTGCAAAACTACAAATAAATATTTTAATAGTGAAAGTGAAGCATTAGAATACATTTGCAAGAGATTAACTGAATAAACTCTATTTTGGTAGTTAGTGACAATCATCTCCAAAATTTTAATTAAATAAGTGAAAGTATAAAGCAAATTATTGAAGCGTGAGGTAAATAAAACAAGATGAATTCAAATGAAATGAGAGGATCAGACTTTATATATCAAATTGATAGTTCGTATGGATTAAGTCAAGACGGATATATTGCAACAGGTACAGAAAGTATTGTTTATAAAGGATTAAAAATATCTAAAGACAGAAAGATTGTTATGTCTTGTGTTTTGAAATTTAAATACAAGCATATAAGGATGAGTACAAAGGACAATGAGGAACAAGGAATCGATGTACTAACACGTTTTAAAGAAAATGATTTGAAAATATTTGATAAATTACAGAATTGCCGTTCAGTAGTAAGAATATATGATGTAATTGAGGATTTGGGAGATTTTTCATTATTAGATAAGCATATTCCTAAAGGTGGCAAGCCATTATTAATAGACAAAGACAGATTTTTTTGTGTAGTAGAAGAATTTGTCGATGGATGGTCATTAGAAGAATATTGCAGAGATGTTTATTGGAAATTAACAGCTACCAAAGAATTGCAATATGGATTAAAGGAAAAAATTAGTTTTCATGAATTTAATTCTGAATTGCAGAATAGTAAAATTGAAAGTTATAAGAAAGATTATAAAAGTATAATTCGTTATCAAAATGAAATATATAATTTTATGATTAATCTGTGTGACATAATGGAATATGTTACAGAAAAGAACAGAATATTGCATCTAGATATAAAACCTGACAATATAATGGTTACCCGCTATGGTAGGGAATTAATTTTAATTGATTTTGGCAGGTCAGGAACATTAAATGAACATAACTACATAGAAAGTCAACTTGCAGGAGCAGATTATAATACAGAAGAAAGAATTGAAAGAATGTTCCAATATGGAACATTGGGATATGCGGCTCCGGAAAACTATGTTAAACCAATTAATGATTCAAAATATCCACTTGACAAGAATAAAGTGGAACTAGGGAAGATGACAATAGAAAGTGATATATTTTCTTTTGGCGCAACTTTCTGGGAGTGTCTTAATATTTTTGAATTGTATACAAAAAGCAGAGAGTTTGCAAAAGATAAAGGTGAGGGTGGATCATATGATTATTACAGAAAATATGTTCTGAATAATGAAGCATATTGTGATAGAGATCTTTCGTTAACTTCATCACATTATCATTTGGAACTGGAAAAAATAATTAGAAAATGTACAAGATCACGAGATAATGATTATAGAAATCCGGATAATGATAGATATTACCATTCGTATAAGCAATTGAGAGAGGATATTGAATTTGCACGAGATTCTTCACCGACAATTGTTAAAACAGAAAATACAAAAGTAAGAAACACTTTTGGAATGGTTGGAACAGTCTTGGGATTTATTGCTATATTAATTGTTTTACAAAGCGGATTGAAAATCTCTTTTAATTATCTTTCTCAAAAAAAATGGGATAATATAACATCTAATTATAACAGTACCAGAATAGAGAGATTAGGATCTGTTTCAGTAGATTTGATTAAGTCATCAAATTCTCAAAATCAAAGAAAAGTATATAGTGATACGTATAATTTTTTGCTGGATAATGATAATTTGATTGATTCAGCAGAAGGAAATGTATTAGTAAATTTGTTAAGCGAGATGGAGGATACGAATGACACATCAAAGTACATAGATGATATTATCGTAAATGCTGATGATAGAAGATATACAGAAATTATAAAGTACATAGTAAAACTGAAAAAACCAAACAATTCATTAGGATATGATATTGCTAATGTGATATATAATATTGAGATTAAAGGGTACAATTCCAATAATAAAAAGAATATTGTATCAGGATATAATATCTTACTAAATAATAAGGATAATAAAGAATTCCATTCAATTATAGTAAGACTCAAAAACACTTTAAATCATGATGAATCTATTCGTATAATTAGTCAGGATATTGGAAAGTCTAGAAGTGATATTGTGAAATTGTTTGATGAGATTGAAATGAGGTAAGCAAATGAAGGTTATTAATAAAATAAAAGAAAAAATCTGGAATGAAGAAGTAAAGAAAATTGTTTTTTATGTTTTGAAACCAACCCGCATTACAATCATTTCGGGATTTATTTTGTTGATATTAATATTAGGGATAATAATTGCTTCAGGAAATTTTGAAAACTTTATTGTATCAACAGATATTAAATACAATTCGCCAATGCTAAAGTGGATGATGCTTACATTTACAATAATGGCAGTGATTTCACTAATATATGGAATAAGTTTGTGCTTGTATAAATATAAGCGTCCCGGTAAGAAAATAAAAAATGGAAAATATGTAGAGGGAAATTCGTATAAGGCACTTTCTAATACACTTAGTAAATAAAAGCAAAGCAAAAGAGGAGAGGAAATCATGAAAAAATTTTACAGTCAATTATCATTGATATTAGCATTAATTCTTGTTATCAATTTATGCAATATTGGGTATGTAATAGAAGTAAAAGCAGAAGCAGAAGATACTTCTAATTTGTCAATTGATAAAGTAGATTTAGACACTAGCAATGCTGCTAATATTTCTAAGGATTGCATATTAACCTCCAAGGAATTAACTGTATCTATAAAAACAATTAGTTCAAGTGAAGATGTGCAAACATTTATATTATACAAAATTAATGGAGAAGAAAAGGAACTAGTAAACAGTGTCAAAGTGACCCCTGAGTATAATGAATCAGAATATATAGCTCAACAAAATATTAAACTTGACGCGAAAGAGAAAACATATTCAGACTATGAATATCGTGTTGGAGTAAAAAGCTCTTCTCATCCAACAGAAGTGTATGAGGATGTAAAGACAAGTGTTGACAATGCTGATGTGAAAAAGATTGTAATAGATACAATTAATCCGATAAGTGAGAATAATAAAATAAAGGTAAAGACGTGGCTGGAGTGGAGTGCCAATGGTATTGAAAGTGTTGAAAAGGTAGAGACCGAAGTTAAATGTACATTTAGAGATGACAATTCGGGAATTGATAAAATTGAATATCAAGTTGATAATGGCGAAAAAAAAGATTATAAATTAGATGGAAACGAAATACATAACCCGGGGAAAAACGTTAATTTTGCTTATAAAATAGAAGGGAAAAATCATACAATAGATTTATTTATTACTGATAATGCAGGAAATGAATATCATTGTTCAAGCAATGAATTCAACGAAGAAAAGTCTGACAATGTAGGTCCAAAAATTGATAGTGTTTCATTTGAACCATATACTACCTCAACAATTGACTCTACAAAGGAAACAACGACAGAATTAAAGTCATTTGATGAAATTTCAGCAATATTATATGACAGAATTTGCGTGGTGAGTAGTGCATTTACAATCAAAGTTAAAACTACAGATATTGCACAAGAGGGCGCAACAGTGTCAGGTATGAGTAAAGATAATGATGCTGTACAATTATTTGATGGAAATAAATTCATTGGTAATATGGCGTTAGAAAATGGATACTATATTTATACAGTGAATGATAGTATAAGTGCTGATGTTTTAACTATTCATGCAAAGGATGCTAATGGTTATAAAACAATTAAAAAAATATCAGAAATTGATAGTAGCAAAAAAGACAGTTATTACATGGAAAAAGAAACGCCTACTTTAAAGCCGGATTATAAAAATGCTGTGAATAGTAATGGTCAATATTGGTTTAATAATAATGGTGGAGACTTTGTTATTGAAGTTGAGGATTCTGGAAGTGGAGTTAAATCAGTAACAATAACTGATGAAATTAAAAACGATAATAAATCAGTTATAAAGAATTACTTAAATAAGATTTTTGATAAGCAAGAAAAAAATTATAAGCAGGTAATTGACACAAGTTTGTTAGATGAAGGTGATCATATTTTTTCGGTGACAGTTGTTGATAACTGTGGAAATAAACAGTCAGAAAAATATGAAATTTATGTGGATCATAGTGAACCAGAGATTTCATATGAAGTGAAAGCACCAAATAAAAAAGTTATTGATAATAAAGATTGGTATGATATTAATGACGAGTTAGAAATTGTTGCAACAATAAAAAAATCGGCTTCAGATATTAAAAATGTTGAATTTAAAGTAAATAATCAAAATTTAGAATATGCTGAAACAATAGAGGAAGTAAATGAAAAACTGATAATAAACCTTAAAGTACCGGTAAAAAATTATATAGGGAATAGCGAAAATAAAATTAGTATTGTGGGATACATTGAAAGCTTATCAGGAAACAATAATAATTCAAAAAGTATTTATTCATGCTATATAGACAAAGCAGATCCTGAAATAAATAGTATTACAATTAATAAAATTGACAATGCATTATTTCAACCAACATTAAATTTGATATCTACAGGAATTTATTCAAATGGATCTTTAAAATTTAAAGTTGAAGCAAGTGATGTACAAGGTGATAGTGGAATTGATTATGTGGAATTTGCGTATTACAAAGACGGAGATAGAGTTGTTAAAAAAATGACATCTGTTGAAAACCGATTTGAGTATATACTACCATTTGAAATTAATTCTGAAATGTTTAATAGTAACTTCGAAATAATTGCATATGATAAATACGGGAAAGAAAGCAAATTTATTCCTTCTATTAAAGATGAAGCGGGTAATAGTACAGACAAATATTTTGTTATGCAGGAAGATATTACACCTATAGCAAAGATAAATCTTCCAAAGAGTGACGGTAGTGAAAGAACGGACGATCAATTGTGGTACAACAAAAACAAAAATATTTCTATCGACTTAGAAGACAAGCAGTCAGGAATCAGGTATGTAAAAATATTTGTTAATGGTGTAGAAATAGTTAAAGATATTAATGGAACTAAAATAGTTGATACTAAATATTCAAAATCATCACCTAAGAACATAACTTCTTTAACATATAACTTTACAACAGATTATATTATAAAAGAGGTAGGTAAAGCAGAGGATGGCAAATATAAAATAAAAGTAGAGATGTCGGACAATGCTGGAAATATATATGTAGATAATAATAAATCATTTAATATAGATGAGACAAATCCAAGTGTTGATAAAATCGAATTTTCAAGAAAAACATCTGATGGAATTTTAACAACAAATGATTTTAACACAGAGTTTAAGTATGGTTATTATTTTAATAATAGCTTTTATTTGAAAATTCATACTTCTGATAAAAAGCCATCTTCCGGATTAAGTCATATCGAATATAAATTGGTGGTATATAATAATGGGAAGAAAGAAGATAGTATAAATAAAACTTCACCAATTGTGAATGGTATGGCAAAAATTGAAATACCTAAAGGCTTTAAAGGTCAGATTTTTGTTAAGGCAATAGACATGGTTGGTAATGTATCAAAACAAGTCACAACTTTGGGTTATATTGAAGATGAGAGTGCACCTGAAATAGATATAAAACCATTGAAGAAGACTAAATATAAAGATAATTTAGGAAACAATTTATATTCTAAAAATGTTTCTGTGGATGTTTCTATTACGGATACAAAATCTGGATTGAAGACAATTGAGTACTACGTAGATGCAGAAAACAATAAAATTGAAAAGAAAATGATACAACTATCCAATGAAGGATATAAAGAAGGGGACAAACTTGAAGATGGATGGATTGTTACTAAAACAGACAGAAATCTTGTGGTTAAGGTGTCTCGAAAAATCGTTTTTAGCTCTGACGATAATGACATTGTTGCACATTTTAGAGCATCAGACATGGCTGGGAATAAAACAAAATATACTAAAACACAGAAATTCTCAATAGATAAAACAGCACCTGTAATTAAAATTGATTTTTCTAGTGGAGTTAAAAGCAATTCTAAATATTATAATAGCAAAACAAGAGCAATAATGAATATTACTGTTGAAGAAAGAAATTTTGATAAGGAATTGTTGAATATTGTAATTTCGGATTCTTACCATAATAACAAAATAAATCCTAAATTTGTCAAAGAAAAAGGCAAATATTCTTATGTTGCAACTATTGATTATCCGGAAGGTGATTATAATGTTCAGGTGTCTGCAAATGATATAGTGGGTCATAAAGCAAAAATACATTCTAATGGTGGAAAGAAATCAACAGAATTATATACGGCAGAATTTATAGTGGATACTACTAATCCAAGCGTATCTACAAATTTTAGTTCTTTTGTGAATAATAGTACGCAAAAAGAGGGTAATTATTTTAATAAGAAAAAAACAGCAACAATTAGTGTAAAAGAGCATAACTTTGATCCTGAATTAATGAATATTAATGTTTTTGAAAAAGAAGCAGGAAAAGATCAAAGTGTTAAAGGGGCAGAGAAAATAAGTTATGCTGCGTATAGTAAAAAAGGATGGAGTGATAATGGCGATACACATTCTATAGAATTACAATTTGAAAGAGACGGAATATATAAAATAGAAATGAAGCCATCTGATATTTCAGAAAACAAAGGTGAAACAGATAGCACAGTTGTATTTGAAATTGACACAACAGCTCCAGAGATATTTATGATTAATGGGGAAAGTGTTGATAAGAAAAAAACAAACACTATTGATGTCTATGATGAAAAAAGGAAAGACGATGCTTCACCAACGGTAGAATACTATGATGCCAACTTTGATTGCATAAAATATGAAATCGTTAAATATATTCCAGAATATCAAAATGGAAAAGAATTTTCGAGTATATTACCGGAAACGATAAAGAAAACTTTGAACAGCAAAGAATTTAAACTGGAGGACTTTAAAGAAGATGGTATTTATGCTGTTCAAATGACTGCATATGATAAGGCCGGTAATGCTAGCAAGGTAAACAAAAATACATATGTTAGAATGGTTAAATCAGATGTATTGGCATACATTGAGGATAGTCATCCGGGAGTAAACGGAAAGATAGGAAAGGGATGGTATTCAATAGAGGACGAAGATGGACCTTTAAGTAAAAGACCGGATAATTTTGAAAATTTAAACATAGCTGTGATTACGAGAAAAGATTCAAATATTTCTATTACATTAAATAGTAACGATGGAGATAGTATTGACACTGGAATAGAATGTTCAAATAAGGAAGAAGTATATGGTGCAGGTGTATACAGATATGTATTATCAAAAGATTACTTTAAAGATCATTATCAGGAAGATACGGACGCAACTTTTTATCTCACAGTAAATGATTCTGACAAAAAAATTGAATTAGGCCAAATTCATATAGACAACATTGCGCCAGAATGTGATTTACCTCCATATTTTCATAATTGGGGATGGATGAAGGGAACAGGTGAGAAAAAAATTGAAATTACCAATATAAGTGAAAAGATAGATACAAGTGCAAGCACTGTATATATTGATGGAGAAAAGGTTAAATATTCATATGATTCAAATAAAAATAAAATAACATTTTCAATTGAAAATGGAAGTCATAGTGTCGGAATCTCGTTGGTGGATTATGCAGGAAATAAATATAATGTTCCTGAAATTTCGCATTTAGGTGTTGGTAATTTTAGACTTTATTTGGGGATAGGTATGTCAATTGTTATACTTGCCGGAGTTTCTATGCTCATAATATTAAAAAGGAAAAGAAAAGTTGAAAATTTAGAATGATTTTTATAAAATAAATTTTCACATAAATGTTAGAGCAGTAATGCAGAATAATTTCTTAAAGATTACTGGAAGAGTAATTGCTAAATTTAATTGCAAGAAATAGGCGGAGAAAAATGCAATTCAAGAGTGGTTGACTAACTGACGGTCATAAAGTATAATAGCCATTAATAGGAGGCAGTGGTATGGCAAAGATGGGCAGACCAAAGATAGATAACCCGAAGGTCAACAAAATTTCGGTTAGGCTATCAGATGAGGAACATGTAAAACTCATTGAGTTTGCTAAGGCACATTCAATGACAAAAGCAGAAGCTTTTAAAAAGGGCTTAGAGCTTTTATATGAGCAGTGCAAATAAATTGTAAGCCACGATGCAATATTCTTTAAGTTGACCACACCTTGAGAACAAAAAAATAACAAGTCAAAATAATTAGAAATTTTAATCAAATGAAAGGCAAAATATGGACAGAGCGAGTAAAGAGAAACACCTATCAACCGTCAGCCTTTTTAGAGTTTGAATAATGTACTAAAATGCCGAAAGCCTGTATTTATGCGGGTTTCCGGCGTTTATTTTATCAAATGGCTCTAGTTTGGCTCTATTTGTGGGCGGAGTAATGACTTTCATAAATCAATATATTGCGTTGCTAGGTTGATTAGGAGAAAAGATGACAGATAATGAGAAGAGATTTATAAAAGGTATATTTTCGGGAGACAGTTGTGGTCATGACTATTATCATACGATACGAGTATATAAACTGGCTACTAAAATCGCAAAACAGGAAAATGCAGATGTTAAAACAGTGAAGTTGGCAGCTCTGTTACACGATGTGGACGATATTAAGCTTTCTCCGGACACTTATGCTGCCAAGAAAAATGCAGTTAATTTTATGACAATTAACAAAATAGATGGTAAAAGGATAGAGGCGGTATGCAAAATTATAGATGAGGTTTCATTTGTAGGAGCTGATTCAGTCGTACCTGATACCATAGAAGGAAAATGTGTGCAGGATGCAGATAGACTTGATGCTATAGGAGCTATTGGAATTGCCAGAACATTTTTGCATATGGTGGTAGTAGGGGAAGAAAGATTTATGATCCGGAAATAAAACCTAAAATGGGAATGAACAAAGAAGAGTATCGGAATAATCAAGATTCTACAAGCATTAATCATTTCTATGAAAAGTTGCTTTTGTTGAAAGACATGATGAATACGACTGAGGGAAAGAAACTGGCAGAACACAGACAGGTTGTAATGCAGGAATTTCTGAATGAGTTTATGCTGGAATGGGAAGGGAAAATGTGATGGAAGTAAAATTTTATGATACAGTTAATGATGAACTATTGAAATTTGCAGTAATTATCTCACAGAGTAACGGCAAGTGGGTAATTTGCAAACATAAAGAAAGAGATACATATGAAGTGCCGGGAGGGCATAGAGAAGCTGGGGAGGATATTTTTGAAACAGCTAAAAGGGAGTTGCAGGAAGAGACTGGGGCTATCAAATTCGAGATAAAACCAATATGCGTATATTCGGTAACAGGTAAGACTAGAGTAAATGATACTGGTGAAGAAACATTTGGACTGCTTTGCTTTGCAGAGATAACAGAGTTTGCGAAAGAATTACATAGCGAAATGGAGAAAGTTGTGCTTATGGATGATTTGCCTGAGAACTGGACATACCCGTTGATACAGCCGAAATTGATAGAAAAGTATTTACGGGTTGAAAGTAATTCTATAATCGGAGCAACAGTAACTGTCACAGTCGATAGACCATTAGGAAGTTATCATCCAGAATATAAAGATATGTATTATCCTATAAATTATGGTTACATTGAAGGAGTTATGGCACCAGATGGAGAAGAGCAGGACGCTTATATATTAGGTGTAAATGAGCCAGTAGACAAGTTTACAGGTAAAATTATGGCTATTGTTCATAGAAAAGACGATATAGAAGAAAAGTGGGTAGTTGTGCCAGACGGAGTAACTTTTTCAAAGGAAGAAATCAGGAGACAGATTCATTTTCAGGAACAATATTTTGACAGTGAAATTGTGATGTAATATTAAGGAGATTGCTATGTCATTAGGATTAAAAAGAGGAACAATGCAGCTTGAACCACATGATAAACAGTGGGATGAGGCTGCCATTCAAACAATCAGAAAACTTAAATCTATATTATGTGATGATGATATTGATATACAGCATATTGGGAGTACAGCAATACCGGCAATCAAAGCAAAACCGGTTATTGATATTGTCGTTGGGGTAACCGATTTTGAGAGAATAATGTTACATAATGAGCAGTTACAGAAGGAAGGAATCTTTTATCGTGGCTCGGATGTGGAATATCAGATTCTTTATGTAATGGGTGATATGGAAAAGGATATTAGGACACACCATATTCATGTTGTAAAGTGGAATGGAACTGAGTGGAAGAATTATATTCATTTTAGAGATTGTCTAAATGCTAATGAGAATATAGCTTTGCAGTATGAGAGGGTGAAGGAAGAACTGGAAAGTAAGTATGCAGATGATAGGGTGGCATATACTAATGGAAAGCAAGAAATGATAGATATTATTCTGAATGGCAAATAGATTGTTGACATGAATTGCCAAGACTGGTATATTATTCAACAAAAACAAGGAGAACATACACATGAATCAGAACTTATATTCAAGACATTATATGTACATGTATTACGGACATACATGGCTATAAACATGCAAGGATAGTGCATTAGGTTATAGTTTGTAGGTCTTTTAGTCTAGTGCATAAACCAGAATATAAGAGAAGATTTTACCTACATTGTATCTTATTAAATTGGAGATATCGCACTGGACATTGAATGTTTGGTGCGATTTTTTATGTTTATAAGAAAGAGGTGCAGAAAATGAATGATTTAATTGAACTTAAACTGATAACAAGAAAAGATGCTGAATGTCTGCATAAACTGCAGATAGAAGCGTTTATGCCCTTATATAAAAAATATCAGGATGATGCTACAAGCCCAGCAAAAGAAAGCCTTGAAATAATAGAGAAGAAGATAGTTGAGGACAAATCAGATTTCTATTTTATTTTGTTTAATGGTGAGAAGGTTGGAGCTGTAAGAGTTAAATGGTATAAAGGTGGAAAGGTATACGAGAATGTAAATTGGATAGCTCCTATTTTTATTATTCCACATTTTCAAAATAAGGGAATTGCCAGCAATGTTATTAAGCAATTATTTAATATCTATCCCAATACTATCGAATGGCGGTTAGATACGATTAAGCAGGAAGAGAGAAATTGTTATTTGTATGAAAAATGTGGATTTGCTAAAACTGGAGATGAAACAGTTGTAAATGAAAATATGACATTGATTGATTATGTGAAAAATTGCATTAAGGTGAGGAAATTTAAGGAAGAGGATGCCAAAGAGGTCAGAAATGTTATTGTCAGAAATTTATTAGAGGTTAATAGTAAAGATTATGGCATATCAGCAATGGAAAAACTTGCAAAGGTTTACGATGTGGCAAGTTATGCGCATATGTACGTCTTTGAATTTGATGGAAAAATAATTGGAACAGGTTCTATCTCAAGTTTTTGGGGAAGTGAAACAGAAAGTATACTTTTGTCCATTTTTGTTCTTCCGGAATTTCATGGAAAGGGTGTTGGAAGAAAAATCATAAATACATTAGAAACGGATGAATTTTATGTAAGAGCAAGCAGAATTGAGATACCGGCATCCATTACAGCAACGGAATTTTATAGAAAATTTGGATATGATTACAAAAATGGTGTTAAGGAATTGGATAATGAGTATCATTACAGATTGGAAAAGTTTAAGGAGGCAGGGTTGAAATAACAACAGATAATCAATTATTTTTATTTACTGTACTAGAGTATAGCAGAGGTTCTTCTTAGGAGCAAATAAAAGATTGGTAAATGGAGGACTTTTATGGAGGAACAGAAGACAGAATTAAAGATGATACGGATGTCGGAGGTTGAGTCACAGGAAGTGAAATGGCTGTGGTATCCGTTTATACCATATGGGAAGCTGACAATTATTCAGGGAGATCCGGGTGATGGAAAGACCACATTGGTGTTAAACATAGCAGCAAAGCTGTCAAAGGGAGAAAGTCTCGACAGAGATATGAACGTGCAGGAGCCAGTGAATGTCATTTATCAGATAGCAGAGGATGGACTGTCAGATGATATGGAGTTTTACAAGGGCAAGATTAAGGATATGAGTGATAGGACAGAGCTGTTGCAGAAAAAGGCTGATGATCTGGAGAGTGTGAAGAGATATGCCGGTGCAGAGCAGATTGATACGATTATTCGTAAGGTAAAGGAACAGGGGCGTACAGAGTAGCAGATAAGGCAGTATGACAGGTCTTATGGGACAAGATAATGGGAAGGATGGATTGATGATATGAAAGATAATCGAATGGATAATA
>ERZ827363.1987-NODE-1987-length-18637-cov-4.498762_pt1 | contig 18637 bp, 12 predicted proteins | sample MGYA00519776_ERZ827363 | MGnify/ENA primary metagenome ERZ827363 (study PRJEB31778, sample SAMEA3449288) | human gut metagenome | biome: human gut; feature: human-associated habitat; material: faeces | place: United Kingdom | collected 2010/2012 ...
AATTACAGTTTGATATAAGTGTAAAACAAAATTATAAATATAAAGAGCAAGAAAATAAATTAAAGTCTTATATTCAACAGAAGGAAGAATTACCAAGTGCTATATCCAAAGCAGAAAGTAAACTTCAAGAATTAGAAAATACTTTAGATAAAACATCTCAAGAGTATAAAGAACAAGAAAATGAATTAAAGCAATTAAAGCAACAGTATAATAATATAGACTCTACTATTGATAAATCAATAGGTAGTTTACGTTCTATTGAAAATCAGATGGAAACTGTAGAAAATAGAACTCAATCAGTTACAAAAGAAGTAGAAGATATGAATACTGCTATGAAAAATATTAAAGCAGATAAATTAAAAGAAGTTGGTTCTAAAGTAACAGATTTAGGTGAAGGTGTAAAAGGAGCAGGAGAAAAGCTGGTAGGATTATCTACTGTTCTTTCAGGCATAGGTATAGCATCGGGTACTTATGCTTATACATTAGAACAAGGACTTGCAAAAGTTGGTACACTTGTAGGTAAGTCTGGAAGTGAAATGAGTGAATATGAAGATAAAGTCAAAGATATCTGTAAGACTTTAGGTATTGAAACATCCGAGTTAACTGAATCATGGTATAGTGCAGTTTCAGCAGGTGTTGATTTTGGAACAAGTTTAGAATTTGTTGAATCGGCAGGTAAATTAGCAGTAGCAGGATTTACAGATACTGCAAGTTCTATTGGTATACTTACAACAGCATTAAATGTATATGGAGATAAAGCAGGTAGTGCAGATGAAATAGCAAATAAACTATTACTTACTCAAAATAAAGGTGTAACTACTGTTGATGAATTAGCATCTGCTATGGGTGGAGCATTATCTATTGGTGGAGCATATGGAGTAACATTTGATAATGTAGCTACTGCATTTGCTAAGGTTACTACTCAAGGTCGTACTACTGGTGAGGCAGGAACTCAAATAACAAGAGTGCTTGAAGAGTTAGGAGAAGCAGGTTCAAAAGCAGGAGATATAATAAAGAAGAAAACAGGTAAATCATTTAATGATTTAATGAGTGAAGGAAAAAGTTTATATGATGCTTTGGAATATGTAAAACTTGGAGCAAGTGAAAGTGGAGTATCATTAGACCAGATGTTTAGTTCTAGTGAAGCAGGTATGGGAGCATTAGCTATACTTTCAGATGGAGGAATAGACTTTAATGAAGTTCTTAAAGAAATGAGTGGAGGACTAAACTTAGTTGATGATGGTTTCATTAGTATGAAAGATAGTGCAGGTTCTCAGCTTAAAGATGCTTTTAATAATCTTAAATTATCACTAACTGATATAGGTGATGCTTTAGCACCAGTAATAGAAATACTAGCAGATGTTATAAATAAATTTGTAGATTGGTTTAGTGGATTAGATGAAGAAACTGCAAGCTTTATAACCACATTAGGATTAATAGTAGTAGCATTATCACCTCTTTTAATTGGGATAGGTAATTTGATAATAGTTGGTGGTAATTTAGTAACTTTATTTGGCGGAATCTCTGGATCATTGAGCGGAGCATCTGTAGCAGGTGGAGGTCTAGCAACAGTATTAGGTGGTATAAGTGGATTTTCTATACCTGCACTAATTGTAGCTTTAGCAGGTATAGCGACTGTAATAGGAGATAATGAAAATGCATTACTATCAATGCAAGAAAAATGGGGTTCTTTTGGAACTATATTATCTGGAATATGTGAGTTTATATCTGGAGTAGTTCAAGTTACATTTGGAACAGTTTTATCATATGTTGAATTAGCTATAGATGGAATTGCAGCCATGATGGATGGATCAGGTGGAAAGACTATTGAAGATGCATGGAAGAATCACGAGGAAAGAATTAATAATATAACAGAACAAGGTGCTAGTAAGGTTTTATTAACATCAACAAAAGGTATGAGTAATTTATTAACTCTTACACAAAGTGAATTAAATAATCTAAATAGTATATTTGAAACTATGACTAGTCAAACATCAAATATAGTAGATGCAAACTATTCTAGTGTATCTCAAAAGCTTGCAACTCAATTAAATGGCATGAGCCAAGCACAAATAACTGTATTGACTGGTTTAAATGATGAAACTAAAATACTATTTAATGGAATTAAAGAATCTATGACATTAGATGAAAAAATTGCTACATTGAATAAAAACTTTGAAAATATGGCTAACTGTGGAAAGTTAAATGCAGAAACTTTACAAACATCTATAGGTGGAGCAATGGAGACTATATCTTCACAAATGGATACTAAAACACAGGTAGGAGCAAGTTCAGTAGAAAATAATCTAAATAGTGCTACACAATCAGTAGAAAGTGCAACTAGTAATATGTCTAGTAGTGCATCTTCTGGAATGGATGAAGTTGCTGATAGCTTTATGACTAGTTCTGGAACTATACCAAAGGATGTACAAATCAATATGGATAAATCGGTACAATCTGTAAAACAAGCAGGTTCGGATATGTATAATGGAGTAAAAACTTCTTTCTTTAAGATGGAATTAGTTTGTAAACAACATGCAACATCAATGTATTTAGGTGTTCAACAATCGGCTCAAAAGATGGAACAATCAGCAAAACAATCTGCTAGTGACATGTACAATGGAGTTACAGGTTCATCTTCTAAAATGAGAGATAAGGTTATAGCAGATTGGAATAGTATTAGAAATAGTTTATCTAAAGGAATTACTGGAAAAGTATCAATAGCTAAAACTGTTAGAACTATATCAAATGGTGAATCTAAAGCAATTCCATCTATTTTAGAAACTGCTAATAAATCAATAGCTAGATTGAATTCAGAGAATCTTAACTATAGAGCAAGTAGTTATCAGGCGACACCTATCGTATCAACGGCTACAATAAAATCACAACAATTGAATAATGATACAATCAATGAATTGAAAAATCAAAATAAATTATTAACAGAAATGCTACGTGTATTAATGAGTGAAAGAACTACTGTAGTAGAAAATACAATTAATTTAGATGGCAAAGCAGTAGCAAGAGGAACTGCAAAATATATGGAATCAGAGATAACTACTATAAAAAATAGAAGAAGTAGATTAAGTGGAGCATTTTAGTTTTTATAAAAAGTATTACTAATTTACTATATTTATAGTGTAAATATAGTGAATTATATCCTTTAAAAGTAATATTTTCATTACTTTTAAAGGATACTTTAATTAAATGTAGAATTCTATAATAATATGTAAGATTACAATATTAAAAAAGGGGAAAATATTGAATGAATTTTAAAAAAGTAAAAAATAAATTAGGTATTATAAAAGAAAATATATCCTTAGAAACATTTTCTATTATAGAATCAGATAATGAAAAAGATATAGAATCTCATTTTAAAGAATATATAGAATCTATAGGATGGAAACAAAATGTAAATTATACAAGGGATAAAGATATAAAAAATAGATATAAATTTAGAAATGATAAAAAAGGATGTTTAGATGGTGAACCAGATTATATTTTTTATAATGAAGAAAACACAATAATAGCTATTTGCGATGTTAAAAGTACAAAAGTTGGAGCGAATAATGGTATAGACGATGCAAAAGAATACATAAGATGTGTTAATGAAGATTTTGGATTAGATATAAAATGTGCATTAGGTTTTGATGGTAAAACACTACTAATAGAGTATAATAATGAAGGTACTTGGGAACAGGTTTGTGTAGAGTCTAAAGAAATAAACCAAATGCCTGACTATGAGTTCTTAAGTTTCATTATAGAAAGTGAAAATAAAATAGAGGAATTCAAAGAAACTGATAATATTGGTAGAAATAAACTAGAAAGATTTTTTAAAAAATGTGATGATATTATAAGAACATCTTCAATAGGTTCATCACCCACAGAAAAATTTGTTGAATTATCTACAATAATATTTATAAAAATGTTCGCATTAAAAGGATATGATAAAGAATTCCTTAATCAAAAGGAAAATAGATTAATAAAAAAAACATTTAATAATGTTTGGGAAATAATCGTAGCAGGAGAAGTTGATATAATTAATACACAATTTGCTAGTTGGTTAAATACATCGTATAAAAATTTATATATGGATGCAAATCCGACATTAATTAGAATAGATACAGATAAATTAAAAGAAATTGCTAAAATGGTAGATAGAATATTTTCAACATATGAACTTACAGATTTTACAAATGTTAAAGGGGATATATTAGAATTTTTTCAAAGTGATTCTAAAGATAGAAAATTAGGTGAATTTTTTACACCAAGGCACATTATAAAGTATATGGTTAATTTAGTTAATCCGACTGTCGTAAAAAGAGATAAAGAAATATATATAGAAAAAATATATGACCCTACATGTGGAACAGGTGGATTTTTAATAGAAGTATTTAATAGATATAGAGATTATTATTTTAAAGAAATACAAGATTTATCTTTACTAAAAGAAAATGTATTACATGGAACAGAATTAAAAGGAAATACAGCATTATTAGCAAAGTTAAATATGATACTTATAGGAGATGGACACAATAATATTGTAAATGCAAATGCATTTTCATATGATAAAATAGAGAATCTTAGCAAGAAAAAAGATGTTTTTGGTCATTATATACCTGTTCCAGAGTCTGATGTAGATTACTATATGGAAGGTACAGAAAAGAAATATTTTATAAAAGGTAATCGAGAAAGAAAGGTTTCATGTGAATCTAGTAAAAAAACAGATTACTTATATGATGATTTTGGAGAAAAGATAGAAGTTCAAGAAGATGAAATAATTACAAGAGATAGAAAGAAGTTTTCTTCAGATGGATATATAGTTGGTAAATATAAAGGTAAATACTATAAAAAAATACAGGTCAAGCATTATGAATTAAAAAATGAAGATGATGAAGAAAAGATTAAATATACATATAAGAATGTTAAGTCAGTAAATCCATTATTGAATATAAAAGAAATAGATGGCGAAGATAATCCGATTTATCAGAAAAATTTTGGTGATTTTGATATAGTATTAGCAAATCAACCATTTGGGTTGAGTGAACCAAATAAAGCAGACTATTTATTTATAGATCATATGCTGGAATCACTGCACAAAGGTAAAAGAGAAATAACAGGTAGATATGGAAGGATAGCATGTATAGTAGATAATGGTTTTTTACATGATTCCAAGTATTTAGAGCAAAGAAAAGAGTTACAAGAAAATAGCACTATTAAAGCTATAATATCATTACCACAGAAAACATTTGCTCCATATGTAAAAATAATTAAATCGAATATTCTTTTAATAGAAAAAAGAAAACCACGTAAAAATGAGAAGACTTATTTTGTCAAAATAACAAATGATGGTTACTCACAAGATGATAAAAGGAGTAGGCAAATTGATAAAGATGATTTTAAAGAACTATTACAATTATGGAGAAAGTGGGAAGATGATGAATCTATAAATTATGAAACTAATGAAATAATATATGAATCATCACATAGGGAAAAAGAAGGCTTTGCAGAATTGCATGAACTAAATCCAGAAAGTTGGGCAGTTAATTTTTATATGAAATATAAGATACCAAGTTTTAATTTTGAAGGAGTAAAATTATATGACTATATAGAAGAATGTACAGAAAAAAAACATCCTAAAGAGTTAGCTAAAAATAAAGATGATATAATAGAAATAGTAGGTGTTTCTAAGAAGTATGGAATAATATCATCAGATAAAAAAAGTGCAGATGAATATAAACAGAAGTATAAAGTTATAAGAGATAATCAAATAGCATATAATCCAAGTAGAGTTAATATAGGGAGTATTTCTTTATATAAAGGTGATGAATCATTAATAAGTCCATCATATACTATTTTTAAAGTAAGAGAAGAATATAAAAATAAATTAATGCCAGAATATATAATGTATTTTCTTAAAAGTAAATATGGAAAAAATCAAATTGAAAGTTATAACTTTGGTACAGTAAGAAATTCGCTAAGTTTTGATGATTTAGGGGAGATAATGATACCTAATATGCCTATTGAAGAGCAACAAAGATTAATTATACTTTTATCTAATATATCTGATTCAAAACATAAAATATGTGATACATACAACTCTCTTCTTAAATTAGGAATATTTAGGAGTTCATTTTATAAGTTTGATTGTGAATTTGATGAAGTTAAACTTGAAGATATAATAATAGATGATAATACTCCATCATATGGAATATCTGAAGCATCTGATAATAGTAGTGATGGATATCCTATATTAAAAATGAATAATGTATTGCCAATTATAAATGCAGAGGATTTAATAGATGATATAGATACTATTCAATTAAGTGAAGTGGAAGCAGCTAAATATAAAATTAGAGATAATGACATTTTAATAAACAGAACAAACTCATTAGATCTAGTAGGTAAGACAGGTATATTTAAGTATAATGGATATGATAGTAAAAAAACATATGTATATGCATCTTATTTGATGAAAATAACATTAAAACCAGAGTATTCTCCTGAATACATAGCTTATTATATGAATTTAAGTTTTGTGAAAGATGAAATAAGAACATTTGCAGTTCAATCAAATGGTCAATTTAATATAAATTTAGAGAATTTAAAGAAGTTAACAATTAAATATCCAAGAGATAAAGAGGATGTTAAGAATTTTACGGATGAATTTAGAGATTATTATTCTAAGATTAATAATTTGGCATTATTATCAGAAGAACTAGAAAAAGAAGAAGGAAGTTTATTTGGTAAATATTTGAATTTAGATGAAAGAGGAGAAAAAGTATTATATACGTATTAACATTATACATGCACCAATGACCAATCCAACTATAGAACCTGCTAAAAATATAAATGCAAGAAATGTAAAAAGTAACATATTTTCAATTTCCATATTATCACCCAATAGGATCATAGACATAACTAATAGTAAGTATACATAAATTTGAATATTAATTTTATTTTCTAAATTAAAAAATATATATTAGATAAAGGGTTTTATTTTATTATGTTGAAAATATAAAATAGTAAAATTATAAATGCTTAGATAGAGGAGGTAATAGATATGATTACTACTAAAGCATTAAAACTTACCATTGTAGGTGATGAAGAAACAAGAAATAAACAATATAAGTATATAAGAGATGAACAATATGAGCAGTATAAGGCTTTAAATTTATGTATGTCCCTACTAAATACTCACTATATTTTAAATAGCTATAATAGTGGTGCAGAGAATAAATTAAAAAGTCAATTAGATAAATTAGAGAAAAATATTGAAAAAAATAACTTAGAATTAGATAAAGATAATATTAAAGAATCTAAAAAAGAGAAATTAATTAATCAAAATATAAAATATAAAGACGATTTAAAAAAATTACAAGAAGAGTATAATAAAGCATCTACTTATAGAAGTAGTATTGATATTGATATAAATGACATGTATATAAAAGACTTATATAATGTAGTTCAAAATCAAGTGAGTTTTAAAAATAAAGATTTAATGAGTTTAGTTACTCAAAAAGCTAAAAAGGATTTCAAAACTTGCTTAAAAAATGGATTAGCTAGAGGTGAAAGAAGCTTAACTAATTATAAAAGAAGTTATCCATTGATGACGAGAGGAAATAGGTATCTTAAATTTAGATATGATGAAGAATCAGATGATATTTATATAGACTGGATTCAAGGAATCATATTTAAAGTAGTATTAGGATATAGAAAAAATGAAAATACAATAGAGCTTAGACATACTTTACATAAAGTTATAAGTGGTGAGTATAAGATTTGTGATAGTACAATGAATTTTGATAAAGCTAATAATTTAATTTTAAACCTAGCTATTGATATTCCAATTAATGAAAGTAATAATTATATAGAAGGAAGAACATTGGGAGTAGATTTAGGAATTAAATATCCTGCATATATATGTTTATCGGATGATACATATAAAAAAATGGCAATAGGATGTGCAGAAGATTTTATAAGAGTAAGAGAACAAATAAGAGGAAGAAGATTTAGACTACAAAAACAATTAAAAATGGTTAAAGGAGGAAAAGGAAGGAATAAGAAATTAAATGCACTAGATAGAATAAGAGACAAAGAAAGAAATTTTGTAAATACATATAATCATATGGTTTCTAAAAATATTGTAGACTTTGCATTTAAAAATAGATGTCAGTATATACATCTAGAGAATTTGACTAAAGATGGATTTGAGAATGCAATATTATCAAAATGGTCATATTATGAATTGAAAAAAATGATTGAATATAAAGCTGAAAGAAAAGGAATTAAGGTTAGATATGTAAATCCTGCATTTACATCTCAAACTTGTAGTAAGTGTGGTCATGTTGATAAAGATAATAGACAAACACAAGAAAAGTTTAAATGTACTAAATGTGGGTTTGAATTGAATGCAGATCACAATGCAAGTATTAATATAGCTAGAAGTAAAGATATAATTAAATAATGTAAAATACATATAGCCGATTCCTCGGCTAAAGATTGAGGATATAGAATGAATATCTAGGATTACCTAAAGATATCTATAATCACTCGATAAGGGTTAAATCTTAGAATTGTGTTACCTCTAAGACATACTTACATAGTAATTTAAAATTGCAGCAAGGTAAAAATTATTACTACATGGTCTAAATAGTTGGTATAACTATGATAGAGGTACTTATGAAAATTATGTTAAAAATACTATCATAGCTTAACTGCAAAAACTAATACTAAAAGTAAGTCAATATATTGCAATTGCTTACATTGGAAATGGGGTTTAAATAGTACTATGTAGTATGGGAATGATGTTTGCATATATTCTGTTGCAGTCACAATCCCATGTTTAAATAGTACTATGTAGTATGGGAATCGATATAAAGACGGACAAGTTTACTTTTATCATTTAGTTTAAATAGTACTATGTAGTATGGGAATTTAGTAGTATTCAATTTTAGAGAAGTACCAGTGGAAGTTTAAATAGTACTATGTAGTATGGGAATCTCTGAAAATTCAATACCCACTATGATATATGAAATAGTTTAAACAGTACTATGTAGTGTGGGAATCACACATAATAGTAATTTTATTGAAATATTGCTAGGTATTTAAAATAAAATTTTAGTTTTAAATAGAATATATATAATCTATAAAATAGGTGGAAACATTTATTATATGAGCTAAAGGTTTCCACCTTATAAATTCGATATTTTAATACTTAATATTTAACCATAAAATCATTAAGCTTTTTTATTATATTCAGGTCTATAAGCTAATATAAAGCTTGATTCTAGGGCTTGTCTTGCAATGTTATCAACTACTTCATCTAGTTCTATAATATGAATTTTATTGCCTTGTTTAACCCATTCTTCATCTAATTCTTTTGGTGTGTGTCTATAGCACCTATCTTTCAATGAAGTACCAGTTTCACCTATATATAAACATTCAGTATCTTTATAAAATAAGTAAATAATATTGCTAACATTAATAGCATTTTTAAAATTTTTTTCTATAGATTTATCTGTTGTTATCATAGAGTAATCATATTCTACAGTTTTTAATTTCATTTTACTACCACTCCAATATTTTTTTTGCACCATCCATTATAATAGAGCTATAATTCTCATCTTTTAAGATTGTATATTTCATTTTTTCACTTACTTCTTCATCTACGTTAATTTCATACTTTCCAAAGTTATCCAAAACAATCTTCATTAATACATCGTTATTCACTTCTTTTATATTTTTATTTCCTAACATAAATAAGATATAATAGTTAAAAATACTTTCTTTATCACTACTATTTTTATTTAATATTACAGGACTATTAAAATCTATTCTTTCAATTACAAATCTTTTTAAACTCATTTTATGTAATACACTACCTTGTAAAAGATTTATTATATTCTTTTTAAGGATATCTATAATTTCTTCTGTATAGGAGGGTTTTTTACAAAATCTTTTATCTAAATTAGAAAGCAAACTTAAATAAAAGATATGTCCAGTTAAATCTTTGCTAGGTTTTGCTACACATATTTTTACACCATTTACAATTTGTATTGGAAAACTCTCGTCTCTACCTAGAATACTATTGTTTATATCAGCCTTCAAATCATTATAATTATTCAAACATATACTATTTCTTGTTGAATCAAGGTTCAGTTTTTGTAATAGACAATTATTTTTACAAAAACTGGGAATGTGTTCACAAACTTTTACATTATAAACAATTAGTCCAAACATATCTACAAATACATTTACTTCTCCATCTTTAGTTTCATATCCTAAAAGACAATGACTTCCGTAGTTACAATATTCATTGAATTTATCGTTAATGTCAATATCATCTACTATACTAACAATATTTTCACCTATACCTTCAACTATATAATTAATTATTTCATGAAAACCTTCATACTTATGTTGAACTTTATTTTGAGCACAATACCATTCAAATGCAATTTTAGCAACAAGTCTATACATTTCTTCTGAAAAAAATACATCTAAGTTAAGATTTATACCTTGCATAATTTCAATCTCATTAATATTAACTTCTTTAACTTCGGATTCGTTCATTCCTTTTGACCTTGCTATAGCCTTTATTGTTTCTATATCACCGAAAGCCTGTGTATGTTCTTTATTCCATAATACTTTTTTGTTTTTTATAAAATCATTATTTGCTATAACTTTTTTTGCTTCATACTCACAACCTTCAATTGTAATTGTTGAACTATAAATAGGATAGTTACTGCTTTTACTAGATTTTATATTTAGTTCATTAGTAATAAAAGCCAATTTTTTTGATACTATACTTTCAAAATCATTTGAGAACTTTTTATTATGTAGATTCTCACAAACACAATCATACTTAATATTAGCATTAGTTAAAGCATCTGGAATAATATGCGAAATATTTAAATTCTCTGTTGCACCACAGTATATACATTGTTTTTCAGCCATTACACCACCTCCTACTAATATTTTATTTGTTTTTTCTAGATTATGTTGCAATTTTACAAATTAATTTAAAATAAATGATGAAAATTAGTAAACTTAATACATATCTTTAGATAAAATCATACTTTTAATTAAATAATCACCTGTGTACAAACTAAAAAGAGTAAATATCCTAAAAGTAGGATAATCCTAAAGTTATGATATAAAAAGACCTTGTTTTAGGATATTCATTATCCTAAACTAGGGGATACTACAAATACTAATATAAATACTATTATAATTATTATTAGTATTAAAAAAAGAAGTCGAGCATTTTAACCCTACTTCTTACTTTCTAAATCTTTTAATATTAAATTAACTATATAATTGGTCATCGTTCTATTATCTTTATTTGCAAGTTCTTGAACTTGTTCTTTAACGTCTTTAGGCAGAGTTATAACAACTCTAGTATTTTTTTCTTTATTTATAGCCATTAAAATTCCTCCAAATAATCTTAAACTATTTTATTAATTATTTAATCCTATTATAACATATAATATAAAATTTATATATCACTTAAGAAAATAATGATAAAAAGTGTTTACAAGTGATATCACTTTATGATATCATTTATTCATAAAGTGATATCACTTATAAATAAGGAGGTGAGATAAATGTCTTATACATTAATAGATAATGAAATATTTGAAGATGAGAATTTAACACATACAGAATTTAGAGTTTTAACATACTTAATAAGAAATTATAATTCGGATTTAGGATATTCTTTTCCGACTAGAAAGTTAATGATAGAAAAGTGTAATATGAGCAAAGATACATTAAATAAAGTACTAAATTCTTTAGAAGAAAGAGGATATATAACAAGAAAAACTAATCCTCTAAAGTCTGGAAGAAATAATATCTATTACATACATAAGTATTTATTTATGCCTCGTCAAAATGATCGAGTAGAAGATGAAAATATTGAAAAGATAGATGAAAATATTGAAAAGATAGATGAAAATATTGAAAAGATAGATGAAATAACTAGAGACAATAAAGAAACACAAGAATTAATAAAGAAGTTCTATGCAGGTGAAATAACTCCAGAAGTACAATCAAAGGAAGATGAATTGAAAGAAAAAATAGAAACATTCCAAGTTCATTTAAATAGAGATATGAGTTTTGATTTAAGAGAATTAATAAGCAAATTAAATTGGGATGAAATAGTCAATGCAGATATGCAAATTAATACAAATAAGAAAGATAAATATTGTACAGAAAAGTACATAATAAATGCAATTTATGATAATAAAAAAATACCAAGCTTAAAATTAGTAAAATAACAAGGAGACTGAATAAATGAGAAAAATTACAATTGATTTAGGGAATGCAAATTATAAAGCATTAATAGAAGGGAAAAGAATAATAGATTCATCTAATGTACAAGAAGTTTCAGAAGGAACATTTGGGGCATTTGAGGTAAATAATAAGCATTATCTATTTGGAGAGGTTGCAAAAGCTAAAAGAAATACAAATAAAATATGTGAAACCAAAAGAGCTCTTATGGGTAGAGCTCTATATCCATTAGTTGAAGATAAAGAAAAGATAGAGGTAGTAACTTTATTACCATTAAGTTTATATGTTAATCAAGAGAATAAAGGCAAATATGCAGAGCTATTAAAAGGAAAGTATTCAGTGAGCAATTCAAATGGAGTAAAAAAGACTTTTACGGTAACTAGTGTAGATGTTAGAGCAGAGACATATTCATCTTTAATGACACATAAAGACCTAGTAAAAGATGCGCTTTATCTTGTAGATATAGGTGGAACAGATTTATCTGGTGTATCAGTTAACAAAGTTCCAGACACAAACAAGATGTTCACTACTGAAAAAGGTATGAATATATTCAACTTAGAATTAGGAAAAGTTTTAACTAGTAAATTACTAGAATCATACAGTGATAAAGATGTAGAATTGATACTAAATAAATATGAGAACCTACCAGAAGAATATAGAACACTTATAGATGAATTTGCAGAAGAATATATAAGAATACATATATATCAACCACTTAAAGAGATAGGTTACAAGCCATTAATTCATAAACTTGCATTTTGTGGTGGTGGATCAATAGCATTAAAAAGATATTTAGCAAAAGATAATAATGTTACTATTCTAGAAAATGCATTATGGTCAAATGTAGAAGGAGCAGAGTTAATAAACAGAAGAGGTAGTAGATAAGGAGGTTCTTGAGAATGTATATAAAATTAAAAGTAGAGGGCAACTTATTAAAAGCATTGAAAAAAGATGCAGAGGATTCAGTAAGAACTTGCACACAACAAGCAAAGTATATATTAAAGTCATATTATAAGGAAAATCATAATAGTAACAATAATACACAATATAATATATTAGATAAAAAAATAGTTTCAAATAGCTCAAATAATAAATTTGAAGAACGTGAAAATAGAAACGAAGAAGTAGAAAGTTCTGATAGTGATGTTGAGTTCATAGATGATGAAATATTAGATTTTTAAAAATGTAAAAAGATTGGATTATTCCAGTCTTTTTTATTATTTTCTAGAAATTATTTTACATTTTAAAGAATGTATGCAATGTATAGAGTGTATTTAATATTTGAAAAAATTAAATCAAAAGTAAAATTTAAGGAGATTTAAAAATGGAAATAAGAAGAATAACAAAACAAGCAGTAAAGTTAAACAAGGAATCAAATAGAAAATATAATTTTTTATATAATGATGACCACATAGGAAAATGTATAGACACAATAGATTTAGATGAATCATTATTCACACATTATTATGCAACATGGTCTGGAGTAACTAGAGAAGTATTTGCAACAGATGATTTTATAAAAGTTGAATTTGAACATGACATAGATATAATAGAAAAAACTATATCTCTAGATAATATAAAATATGTATTTTATTTAGCATCTGCAAGTGACTTAAAGACAAGTTCGGCAATATTTATAAAAGAAAGTTTAGTTGATACTTTAGGTAAGGAATTAATTAAACATACTACTGGAGATATAGTAAATAGATTAGAAGGTATTGATGTAGTTATAAATAAAATACAAGCTTATATAAGTTTTATATTTAGTGGAGCAATTAAAACATCTATAGAGCCTAAAGTGGTAGTTATAGAAGAACTACAATATAAATATACTGGACTTCATACAGTTTTAAAAGATATAAATACTTTAGAATTTAATGAAGAAGTTATAGAAACTACTTTAGGGAGTCATGATGGACAAGGTATCATATCATTAGAATTAGCAGAACGAATAAGACAAGAACTAAATAGTAAAAGATCAGATAAAAAGCAATTAGATTACATAAACTGGATTACATTTAGACTTTTTACAATAGGAGGTAAAGGTACTTGTATAGCAGTAGATATAAAAGGTCAACTGGAGAAAGTTTGGATGCAGTTTGGAGATTCAGAAGGATTAAAGAAAGTTAATGACAAGTTATATGTTAAAGATATTTATCAAGTATGGCATGATATAGATTCAATAGATATGATTTTAAATGAATCACAAGCTAAGTTAATAAAATATTTTAAATCTAATGAAGATATAGAGAATGCAAAGAATCAAGTTCCAGATGAATTTAAAGGTATTGTTAACAGCTTATATGTGTGCAAGCATAACGAAAACAACCTAAGAACAGATAGAACAAGAATGAATTATCAATTTATACAAGCATTAGCATTAACTGCTAATGATATATCAGAACTTACTAAGAACGACAAAGAAATGTTAGAACAAGCATTAACAGATATAGATAGTATGTTAATAGTTAATAAACTAGCAGAAATAAAAGATTCAGAATATGAATATGAAGAAGATAAAACATCAACAAATTCATTTGATTTGGCATTGGATTTAGTAAAATATGATGAATCATTTTTAAAAGATAAGACAGTATTAGAGCAGATAAGAAGATTGTATATGTCTAAAATCAAAAAATTGTGCTATGGGAAAGTATTTATGGAAGATATGACATATAGATTATGTGTGCAAGATCCACAAGTTTTCATGAACTTTATAGCTACAAGAGATATGACAACTGCAAGAAATGAAAGTTGTTTACAAGCAGGAGAATATAGTGTAGTTGGTAGACCCAAAAACCAAAAGACTGTTATAGGTAGAAATCCATTATCAAGTCACCAAGAAATGATAAAATTTCAAAATACAAATAATGAATATATAGATTCATTAGGATATAAATGTAACTCGATGATTGTATTTAATAGCTATGATGCTACACCTTCAAGAATGTCTGGGATGGACTTTGACGGAGACACTTGTGCAGTAATAGTAGATGAAACTTTATATAATTCAGTTATAGAATTAGATACACCAGTATTCTTCAATACTTTTGACGGTGACAAAGTAGAAAATAAATATTCAAAAGAAAATATAATATCAATGACAAAAATAACTACAGGTGATAAGATAGGTTCATTAGCTTTAAGCAATGCAGGATTAATGAATAGAATTAATGAGATACATTTTTATGATAGAAGAACAAATGAGTTTTTATTTTTAGAAGATATATATTCCAGAGAACAAGAACAAATATTAAAAACTTGGGATATGAAAAGTAATATAAAAAACTTAGTGTGGGATAGCATAAATAAATTAGAATCAGATGGAACTATTGTAAATGGAATTTTTAATATGAACAATGAACAAATGAAAGACTATCTAAAAGAAAGACATGCTAAATTTAGATATGAACAATATTTAGTATTATATGCACAACAATGTGCTATTGATGCATCTAAAACTGGTGTGGATGTTCCGCATAATGTAAAAAAGGCTATTAAAGATATATCAGAAAGACCATATTTCATATGTCTTACTGCAGATAATAGAAGATTTGATAAGTATAGGAATAGTGTATTAGATGCATTTGCAAGGTATACATATGATGAATTTAATAAAAAGAGAATGAAATTATTAGAAGGAATTGATGTAGTTTTAAATCAGGATATAACAAAAGATAAATCTTTTAAAAATACTAATGTAATTAGAAATATATTCAAAAGAGCATCTGTAGATTCAAATGAAGATAGAGTAAAAATGCTAATTAAATATCTTAAAGAGAAATTTGATGTATATAGTAAAAATAGACAAGAGTTAAGATATTATAAAGATAATAAAGATTATTATTATACTGCACATGAAAAATATTCAAGAGAAATGAGAACGTTTTTAAAAGATTGTTATAATAACTGTAAAAATAATGTGAATTCATTTACATTAGAAGATTTAACAAGATCCATTTATATATTAGATAAATCTTCTAAATATATTTTAGAGTTTATGCCGGAACTTCTAATATATAATGTAGCAAAATTAAATGATAGAAGAAAGACTTTTGATGTAGTAGATTTAAGTTATCAAGGGAAAACTGTAACCGTAAGAAATAAAATATATGCAATAGTATATAAAGATGTAACTATAGAAGAAATAGAAAGAGATGTACAACCTCATAAGTTACAACTTGTGCAGAAAAAACAATTGACTGCAGGAAGTCTATTAGAAATGAAAGCTACTTATGGTATGGACTTCGAACTAGGTAAAGAATATATCTTAAGAAGAAAAGAAGATAATAGACATTTATTCCAAGTAATAGATTCAAAAGGAGTTATAATAGACAATGTTAGATTGTCACAAGGTTCAAAAGAATTTAAAGAAGATATAAATGAATTAAGAGTTATTGCAGAAAATCATAAATCAATAAGTAAAACTAAAAAGTATGAAACATGGTATGTGAAAAGATGTGTTTAATAAGCACATCTTTTTTTATTATTTTTTTACATCTTCAAACTTAATTGCAATATATATAGTGAAATTAGTTTTAAAGTAGAACTTTATACAAGCTGAGTTCATATTATAGCAACTAAAGGAGAGATTGATATGAGAGCATATAATAAGAGTTTATGTGGGAAAACTGTAAATATTAAATATGGAACTCAAAAGATAGATAAAAAAATTTTATACAATACATTTTGTGATATTATAGAAGAAAAGATACAAGAAGAAAGCAAATTAGTAGGTGAACCAAGTGATAAAAAAGAAAAATGTATGTTTAGTTAGGGTTAGTACTGATATGCAAGAAACCATAGCACAAAGAACTGCTATAGAAGATTATATAACAAAAAATAAGATAGTTATTGATGAATATGTAGAAGAAGAGGGTGTTAGTGGTTTTAAGACCAAGTTAGAGAATAGAAAAGGCCTTATGTATATCAAGAAAATGGCTTTAAATGGTGAACTGGATAAACTAGTTGTTTTCAACTTGGATAGGATAGGTAGAAGAATGGAGTTATTAGGATTTATAACTCTTTTAGATGAATGTGGTGTTAAGATATTATCAGTAACAGAAGGATGTCTTAATGAAGGTAATGATACAGATAGTCTTATAAACTCTATAAAATTCTGGACTGCAGAATATGAATCTAAGAAGATAAGTGAGAGAGTTAAGGCAGGTAAGAAAGCGACTGCACTTAGAGGTGACTTTATGGGTGGAGTACCTAACTTTGGATATGATTTAAAAGATAAAAAGTTAGTTATAAATCCTATTGAAGCAGATATAGTCAGATTCTTATTTAATTCTTATATTGAACTTGGTACAGGAGCAACTTTAGATTTGTGTAGTGAAAAAGGAATAACTAAAAAAGGTGAGAAGTGGACTAGAACAAAGCTTTTAAAGACTCTTAAGAATTCAATCTATAGAGGTCAAAAGGAATTAAAAAATGGTAATATACCACATGATGAAAGTTTGAGAATAGTGTCAGATGAAATATTTTTTAAAGCTCAAAAGCTTATTAGCTCAAGAACTAGTAAGAAAAAAGGAAATACTACTAAATTTGTTAATAAGTCTAATGCATTATTTGAAGGGTTGCTATATCATGAATGTGGTGATGGGCAAATAAGAAAACTTCATGTGGATTATACATCAAGTAATACATCAAAAGACCCAGATTATAGAAAACTTACTTATAGATGTAGTCATTGTAAGAACCATTCTAAAAATGATACAAAAGTTCAAAAATCTTATGGAGGTATAAGATTACACAGAGATTTAGAAAATTTGATTCTAGAGCAAATGAGCAATATTACTTATGATGATATACAAGAACATTACAATAAAGGTAGGAATGAAGATTTAAAAGATTTAAAATCAAATCTAGATATGAGTAAAGAAACTTTAAAAAAGAAAAATTTAGCTTTATCAAATGCTCAAAAAGAAATTGAAAGAATATTCATGAATGAAAGTTCTATGGATTTAGAAACAATAAATACAATAGTATTAAATCTTAAAGAAGAAATAAAAGCATTAGAAATGAAAATAAAAGGTTTGAAAGAAGAAATAGATGATGCAAAGAGCCAACAAATAAATTTAGATTTATTATTTGATAAATTTAAAAACTTTGGAACACTTTACAGGAATGCATCTAACGAAAAGAAGAAAGTAATATTACAACAAGTCATAGATAAGATAGTTTTCTATGAAGATAGAGTTGATATTATTTTAAGTATGTAGTAAATTATTTACATACCCATCTAATATCAATAGTCCTATTAGATGGGTATATAATTCCTTTATCAATGTGGATGGAACTCCTTTTAATAAAGTTTTAGAAAGAATATAAGAAACTAGTA
>ERZ827363.2002-NODE-2002-length-18519-cov-6.017114_pt1 | contig 18519 bp, 14 predicted proteins | sample MGYA00519776_ERZ827363 | MGnify/ENA primary metagenome ERZ827363 (study PRJEB31778, sample SAMEA3449288) | human gut metagenome | biome: human gut; feature: human-associated habitat; material: faeces | place: United Kingdom | collected 2010/2012 ...
GTAGGCAATGAAATTCTGGAAAAACCGGATAAGCTTACGGATGATGAATTTTCTACAATGAAAAATCATGCTGGTTATACATACCTCATATTATCGGAGGTTAATGATTTTGAAGAAATACGAGATTGGGCGGCTTTCCATCATGAAAAATTAAATGGAAAAGGGTATCCTTTTGGAAAAACCGCTGATGAATTAAATGAGCAGGAACGTATGATGGCATGTGTTGATATTTATCAGGCTCTTACGGAAGATAGACCTTATAAAAAAGGATTATCCCATGAAAAAACATGTGATATCCTTGATGACATGGCACATAAAGATTTTATTGATTCAGATATTTCAAAGACAATTAGAGAATGTTTTGGAAGAACCTGATGCCATATATGAAAACAGAGGGTGTTTCAGACAATAGTATTTTCAGTTATGTACTAGTATGACTCTTACGAGGGAACCACCGGCACGACATTCCAGATTACATCACGTTCGATCGGAGAGGTAACTGTAGAAAAAATTGGTAAAAGTGCTGTATTTTTCGGGGTGGATGGGTACAACATTTTGTGTGAAAAATAGAATAATAAAATTGTTCCCGAAATTTATTGACTTTGAGAAAAAAATTTGATATATCAGAATCGAACAAAAGAGAAAGGAAATAGCAAACTATGCCGTCAAAGAAAAATATGATGAAAAAGAACTTGGAAAATTTACATCTGAAGGAAAGGATAAACTATGGCTACAGAAAAGTCATTATTATGATGTTAGTCTCAGGTCTGTTTTCTATTGTGGTTATAGGTATGCTATTTGCCAATACGATGCATTATGTACAAAATGTTACTGTTGCAGACCGGGCGGTGAAAATCTGCAGGATAAATGTTAACTCATCAGCGAGAAATATCAGGGAAATGGCATTAAATAATGATACATCCTCTTATGACGGTTATGAGCAGACGGTAGAAAGACTGCTTGCAGAAGTTAATACCCAACTGAAAAATTTAAAGAACTCCGGAGTTATTCCGGATGCGGATTGTGAAGAATACGCATCTGCCCTTACAGACTGGGGAAACATTGGTTATTCCATCATGAAAGAAATCAAAAGCGGTGACAAGGATAAGGCAGTTGATTCAATTCTGAATGATTGTACCCCGGCATTAAATAAAGCCGTAAAAATTGCAACAAGATTAGATGAAATGACCGATGAGGTAAGCAGCCAGGCAGTCAGAATTACGGTTATTTCTGCAGTGGCAGGAATTGTGTGTATTATTATTTGTCTGGTTTTGGCATGGAAACTGGCAATAAAAACAGGCAAAAAAGTACTTGAGTCAATTTTAGTACCATTACGTGAAGTGGAAGCCGTTGCACAGGAATTAACAGATGGAAACCTGCACAGCACGCTGGACTACCATTCAGATGATGAGATTGGAATACTGGCACACAATATGCGCAAATCCATCCGCATTCTGGGAAGCTATGTAGATGATATTGGACGTTCAATGAAGATGTTTGCAGAAGGAAATTTTGATGTGCAGCCGGAAGTAGAGTGGAAAGGGGATTTCGTTGGAATTCTAAACTCCTTTATGTTGTTTGAAGAAAGCATGGCAGAGACAATAAAGGGAATCCAACATGTTTCAGATGAAGTTTCGGGTGCCGCAGATCAGGTAGCATCAAGTTCCAATGACCTTGCGGATGGAGCAACAAATCAGGCAGCAGTTGTAGAAGAACTGACCGCAACAGTCGCAGGTGTTTCTGAACAGGTAGGAAAAAATTCACAATCCGCAAAAGAAATCAGTGGAAGAGTAGACGAACTTGGAAATGCCATTCTGGAAAGCAATGGTAAAATGAGGGATATGGTTGATTCCATGAATGAGATCAACGGGGCATCAAAAGAGATTGACAAGATCATTGCAACAATCAATGAAATTGCGTCCCAGACGAATCTGCTTGCATTGAATGCTTCCATTGAGGCTGCAAGAGCAGGGGAGGCAGGAAAGGGATTTGCAGTGGTAGCGAATCAGGTCAATGTGCTGGCAGACCAGAGTGCCCAGGCAGCAAAGGAATCCGCAACATTGATTGAAACCTCTGTGAAAGCCGTGGAAAAAGGTATGGTGATTGCAGGGCAGACGGCATCACAATTGCAGGAGGTCGCTGAGAATTCCCAGATCATTACAAAAGAAGTCACAAATATTGCAGAAACGTTAGAGACACAGACAACAGAAATCCAACAGATTAATGATGGAATTGAACAGATCAATGATGTCGTACAGACGAATTCGGCAACATCTGAAGAATGTGCAGCAGCCGGTCAGGAGATGAGCAGTGAAGCGGAAAATCTGCGTGAAATGATCCAGAAATTTAAAGTTGCAGAAAATAAAAATTAAAAACGGTGCAAAAAATTATTGATGTTGAATTTACATATAAAGTTGTCGCAGGTAGGAACTATAATTTGACTTGTGACATATATAAATGTGGGAAAAGGATGCAATGAGAAAATGTGCGTTATTGGTTTTAAACTGATAACGCACATTTTAAATTATATGAATAGTAATATCATCGCAAAAAAGCATAAAAGTAGAAAAAGTTAAAAATATCGTGGATATAGTGCTAGAATTGTTGAAAAAAGTAAGTTAAAATACAGGAAAACAACAAGTGTAAAGGGGAAATTTTATGGAATATTCAGCAATTTTTCATGATATGGATAAAAGGTTTAGCTATGCAGTTGATAAGGATTTATTTGTGATACGCGTGCAGGTAAAAAAGGATGATATGAAGGAGGTAATCCTTCACTATGAGGACAAGTATATACCTATGGAGCGTAAGGATACCAGAAAGACAGTTCCGATGAAGAAGGTTGCTGTCTCACAGTTTCATGATTATTATGAAGCACAGATAAAGATGCATTTGATCTGTCTGCGTTACTTTTTCGAATTTACGGACACGCAGGGAGAAAAGGTATATTATGGAAATTATGAGTTTGATAAGGAATGCATTACAAACAGGGACAGAATGTTTGACTGTCCGCAGAACCTCCGGGAGGAAGAGATGTTTGAGGTGCCGGAGTGGGCAGCAAACAAGGTCGTGTATCAGATTTTCCCATCCCGTTTTGCAGCTACGGAGCCGGTAGACAAAGAACTGTGGTATAAAGCACCGATTACGCCTATGGATGATCTGCATGGAAATCTCAGGGGAATCATCGAACATATGGATGATATTCAGAATCTGGGAATCGATGTGCTGTATATGACACCTATCTTTCAATCAAATTCGTGCCATAAGTATGATACCACGGATTACTACCAGATAGACCCGTCCTTTGGAACAACAGAGGATCTCAAAGAGCTGGTACAAAAAGCGCATGAGCGTGGTATGAAGGTAGTCCTGGATGCGGTATACAATCATACGGGAAGAGAATTTTTTGCGTTTGCGGATATCCTGGAAAATGGTGAAAAATCCAAATACCGGGACTGGTATTTTATTGATGGATTCCCACTTAAAAGCGAATGGGGAGAGATCCCAAACTTCAAATGTTTTGGTTATTATGGCGGAATGCCAAAGTTAAACCTGAAAAATCCTGAAGTTGAAAAATACATTACGGATGTTGCATGCTACTGGATTAAGGAATGCGATATTGACGGATGGAGACTGGATGTAGGAGACGAAATCAGCCATTTCTTCTGGAAGAATTTCAGAAAGGCAGTAAAGGCTGTGAAGAAAGATATGCTGATCATTGGGGAAATCTGGCATTATGCAGGAGATTTCCTTGAGGGGGATGAATGGGATACAGTCATGAATTATCCATTTTACCTGAACCTGATCGATCTGCTTGCAGACGAAAAGATTACGGTCAGCCAGTTCGTACAAAATCTTGGATATTTGAAGGGACGCTTACACAAAAACTGCTATCCCCTTATGTGGAATCTGATCGACAGCCATGATACCGCAAGATTTTTACATCTGTGTAACGACAATAAGAAAAAGCAGCATCTGGCAGCCGCTTTTCAGTTGTTACTGCCGGGAATGCCGATGATTTATTATGGAGATGAGTATGCGATGCCGGGAGCAAACGATCCGGACTGCAGACGGGGCATGTACTGGGATGAAGAATACCAGGACAAAGAGATGTATGAATGGTACAAGCGGCTGATTCAGGTCCGGAAAAGCCATGCATGCATTGTAGAAGGCGAACTGGCTGGGAGCGTCACAGAAGATGAGGAAGGGACAATTGTCCTGATCAGAAAAAATGGCGAGGAGACCATTGCCATGATTTTCAACTGCAGCAGCAGTGCAAAAAAATTTAATGAGTACACGCAGAAGTACAATCTGCTTACCGAAAACACCTTTGATGGAAATGTAGAGGGGTTTGATGCTGCGGTAATCGTGCTTTAAGAAGCCTTACGGCAGATGGTTTCCCGGGAGTTTGTCTGTGGGAAGAAGAGGGAAAGCACCAGTATTTCTGGTAATGTAAAGTACGGAGGATGATATGACGAATGTAAAAAAGAAGGATGGAAAACGGTTTGGGGCAATCGTACTTAGCCTGATATTATTGCTTTCCCTGGTGTTTCCATATCCTGTGATGGCAGACCAGACGGCGGCAGACCAGACAACGGCAGCTTCCGTTTATGCCATTCACAAGACAGGTGATGATAAGGAAAATTTCGTGATTGTTATCATGGGTGAGGGCTATACCCAGGAACAACAGGAACAATTTTTGAAGGATGCAACGGCAAAAGCACAGGGGCTGCTAAAGTGGTCCCCTTATAAAGAGTATTCCGACAGGATCAATATTTATGCAGTACAGACGGTGTCCAATGAAACTGGTGTGGGCGTGATGTATGGGGAGTCGAACCCGGACACATATTTTCATGTGCAGGCATTCGGAAAATCCTGCTATTTTGCAAAGGACGGGGAAGATAAAGCCAGGGCACTGAGGGCAGAGCTGGAGAGCAGATATCTGGATACCGGCGCAGCCGTTGGAACCATCCATATCATTTGTAATACAACTGCGAATATTGGTTCTTCTTCCAATGCACTCTTTTCTTTTTCGGCAAATTCGGGTGAGAATGAGCAGGGGGATGTCATGACCCATGAAATTTCCCACAGCATCGGAAGATTAGGCGATGAATATGATAAAAAGATGCAGGGAGAAAATATTTCCGACACATCGGATCCGGATAAGATTAAATGGCATAAGATGCTTGGGTTCCGTGGAATCGGAATAACGGCAGCAGGAACAGAAACAGTATTTGCGCCGAGCCGCGTCTGCATGATGCGGGATCTTGGGAATCCTTTCTGTGAAGTGTGTAAAATGGAACTGGCGCGGAGATTAAATAACCGTGATTATGTCAGCAGGCAGGCATCTGTTTATGTGTGCGATCCTGAAATTACAATTCCGCATAGCAGGACAGGAACACTTGACAGGGATAGTGACCAATACCGGATCGATGAGACAAATATCACAAAAGCAAATGGAAAGGATCTGGAATTCCGTACAGTCGTACAAAATATAGTGGATGCCAAACAGCATTTGAAGATTACTTTCCGCATTATTGGAGCAGACCATACAGTCAAATATGAAAAAGAAGAAACATATACCGTTCCGCCACTCAGTAACTGGTATGATCCGGATGCTGCCAGAGAGTCCCTTTCTGTCACACTTCCTGCGGTAACTGGTCTGGTTTCCGGGGACAGACTGGAAGGAAAGATCATAGATGAGGACACTGGGAAAATTCTGGCTGACAATCAGACGGCAGGACAGGCGTGGAGTACCGTAACCATTCGTTATATGCTGCAAAACGAAGACGGAACCGAAACAACAGTGCCTGATACGGCACCCGCGACTGTATATGTACCAAAGAATTCTGCGTATACGTTAAGAAGTCCGGATTTATATGGATATACATGTGTAGGAAACAGTGCAAATCAGGAAGAAATAAACATCACAGAGGATCGCCAGGAGATCACTTATTATTACCGGAAAAACAGTGAGATGCCGGAAATACAAACCGTACCTGTCCGCGTAACTTATGATGGAAAACCCCATACATTTGATATCAAACAGGAAGATGGTGTACAAATCAGTTACAGTTTGACAGAAAACGGATCGTATACACAAACGGAGATGCCATTTTACACAGAAGCAGGCCGGTATAAGATTTATTTTAAAGCGGAAAAGGCATCTTTTATTCCAACATACGGGGAGGCTGTCCTGGAAATCGAAAAGGCTTCCACCAGCATGCAGCTGACTGCAAAAAACGATACGGTCAAAGGTGCGGGGACAGTAGAATTACAGCTTTACAGACAGGGGATTCCGGAAGATGTCGGGATAAAAGTAACCTGTGATGTTTCCGGGATCACATTAGAAGAAAAGGGAACGGATCACTGGATGGCAACGCTTCCGAATGAAACGAAAACATATACGTTCACCGCATGTTATAATGGGAATGGCAACTATACAGGAAGTAAGGCAGATTGTCAGGTCCGTGTAACGGCAGATCATTCCCAGACCGGGGGCGGTTCTGGTGGAAGTTCCGGAGGCAGTTCCGGCGGAGGTTCCGGTGAAAATGCCGGTGGAAGCACGGACGGATCATCTGGCAATGTTTCACCGGATTCCGGCACATTACCGGCACCGGATCATGCAAAAGAAGAACCGGGGAATGTGACACCGCCACCCGCAGCAGATACGTCCGTTTCTGTTAAGGATATTAATGTCAAAGCAAAAACTGCAGTTAAAAATAATACGGTCAAAGTGAAGAATATTGCAGCAGTTTTGAAAAAAGAAATTACAAAGGCAGAAAAAGAACAGGGTGGCAGGATAAAAGACCTGTCTGTTGAAATAACTTTTGATACAGGAAAAGCTAAAAACTGGAAGAATCTGCATCTTGAAATGAATAAGCAGGCGGTAAATTTACTTGTCAAAAAGAAAGTAAAAGAATTGAAGGTCAATGGTGGCAATGTAAATCTTACCTTTGATTCGAAGGCATTAAAAGAATTAAAGAAAGAGATGAATACAGCTGTGGTTATCAAAATGAAACAGGCTGACAAGAAAAATCTTTCTGCCAGGGCAGGGAAAATTATTGGAAAACGTCCGGTTTATGATTTTTCCGTCACAGGAATCAAGAAAAAGCAGTCGTCTGTCCTGAAAAAGGGACGGATCAGGGTCGCTGTTTCCTATAATGCTTCGAAAAAGGAAAAAGACAAAAAGATTTTTGCATATAAAATTGATAAATACGGTGCAGCAGTTAAGATACCGGGATCTTATTATGATTCCGATACAAAGACCGTTAACTTTGTAAGCCGTGGGTTTTTCACAGTTGCAGTAGGCTGTGAAAAATGATGAAACATAAAAAATCATCGTTCACGTTAAAAAAACTGTAGTTCATGTCGAAAAAGACAAAAACCGGTTTTCATTTGGTATAATGATAGAGCTCATTTTAGTAAAAATGAGTTCATACTGTGAATGATGGAGGGGATAACAATCATCGTTTTAGAAGAAATATTAATGGCAAACGGCTTGACCGTGTTAATGATGTGGTTCCTTTTGTTTTGCAGACGAAAGAACAGAGAGAGCCTTCATGTGGGAGATAAAATATATGATGGAATAGCAATCGTAAATTTAGTGGGGGCATTGTCTGAAACCATTGCTTTTCTCGTAGATGGAAAACAGTTTACTGGCAGCCGGCAGATTAATTATATCTCTAACAGCATATGCTTTATAGGGACAGTCAGTATGGGTATGCTTTGGTGTATGTACGTGGAATTGCGTATCTATCGAAATTATAAAAGAATGGTTCAAAAAGCAGGAGTGGAGATATTTCCCTGGCTGGTAGAAGTAATTATGGTTTTATGTAATCTGTTTGGAACAGGGATTATGTTTAAAATATCCGGGGAGAATGTATATCAGAGAACTGCCGGTGTGCTGGTGGGATATATTTCGCTTGTCATATATTTTGCTTACAGTATCTATCTGGTGTATCATTCCAAAAAACAAGGGGTTAACCTGAATTTTTTCCCGGTGATCTATTTCGTTGGTCCTTGTTTTGCAGGTGTAGTTCTCCAGTTCCTTTTTTATGGAATTACATCATCATGGGTGCTGGTTGCGGTCGCATTGATATTTGTGCAGATGCAGTCATACGCAGAGAGTTTGTATATGGATGAGCTTTCCGGATTATATAACCGGAGATATTTTAATGCGGTGCTTGCGGAAAAGAAAATTGCAAGCCATAAATCCTTATATGGAATCATGATGGATGTAAACGATTTCAAGTGTATTAATGACAATTTAGGTCATAGTACGGGCGATAAGGCTATTTGTACGTTGGGAAATATACTCATCAGATCCATACCGGATGATGGTATGGCAATCCGGTATGCGGGAGATGAGTTTATTGTGCTGCTGTCAGGTGTTGATACGGAGCGTGTCTTAGCGACAATGGAGGAGATTAACCGTAATCTGTCCCGGTTTAATGAATCCGGGATAGAACCGTTTCGTTTAAGTGTTTCCATGGGATACACGGAATTTGGGACAGAAGATGATGCAGAAACTTTTTTAATGCATATGGATGAGAAAATGTATGAGGAAAAACGGAAATATCATATGCGAAAGAAATCAGCCGGTTTGGAAAATAAAGTATAGCATTACGTTCCTGCCATTTGTCCGATAACTGGTTGCAATGGCACAAGAAAAGAAAATATTATAATCATCAAACGAGTAGCAGACTGGTGTAAATCCGGTTTTGCTGCTCGTTTTTATATTTATGGTTATAGGCAGGAATGCTCCAGATTTCAAGACAATAAATAACCGTGTTATGGTTGATGGAGAGGCATTTTTTGTTTTATGAGAAAACCAGTTACCCATATAGATAACTGGTTTTTAAGGGATAATGTTAATGAGTATGTGCGATAGTGGAGTTATCAAGAAGTGTTCGTAAGGCATCCTGAAGGACTTGTGAGCAGTTGATTCCGCGCTTGTCAGCAAGACGGACCATCCAACTTGGAAGAGAAACATTTTTTCGAACGGCGCGAGTATCTGTCTGGGCACGATATTCAATGGTATCTGCGGAAATCAGGGAACAGATTGTGCCGGCATCAACACTTAATTTTTCCTGTGGTGATGGAGGAGCAATCGGTTCGCCTTCATCCTCTGCAACAACAAGCCATGCGCTCATTGCATCGGTAATTTGGTCAATTGCATCAGAAAGACTATTGCCAGTAGTGATGCATCCAGGAAGATCAGGGACTTTTGCGTAGTATCCAGATCCGTCCTCGATAGGTGTAAACAAAGCTGTATAAATATATTTCATAGTAACCCTCCTATTTGGAAGCAGGAAACATATTTAATGCATCCTGCTAATATTGGCTTCCTTGAAGATGTACTTCATGTCGTTTTCATTGAAATCGTGTCGTTTGACAGGTACGGTGCTGTGTGTCTGCGGATTGTAGTAAATGTCGTGATTAGCACCGTGGCGTTTCAATTCATAACCGGAAGCACTGAGTTGTTTAATCGTTTGTTGCCTTGGATTCATTATGTACCTCCTTTAATTATATCATACACAATATTACACAAAAGTCAACTAAAATACACAAAAATACACAAGAAATAAAGTGAATGTGCACTACGGAATTTTCCAAATCAGCCGGAATTGTTTTTACCGGAGGCGGCGGATTGTGCAGAGAGTCATGAAGCAGAGGTTGGGGCGGATTGTGGAGGAGCAGGTCGGACAGTTGAGGATGGTTTGGCAATAATTTTTATTTGATATAATTGAACACATGTTTTATTATATAGGCATATAGGGAGGTAGCAAATGGGAGAAAAGCTAAGCAATGAACTTACGGATAAAGAAAGAGAAATGTGTATGAGTATATTGTAAAATATATGGAAGAAAATTTAATTTCTCCATCTTTTCAAGAAATCTGTAAAGGAGTAAACACAAAATCAAAGTCATGTGTGGGGAACAATATTTTCAGTTTTGCATACTGATTGTTGCTATTATCAATCTGATCGTAATGATCTTTTCTAACCATAAAAAATAACCGCCCCTACCAAAGACCGGTTATTTTTTAAAACTAACTTTGGCAAACCGCCTACACGGTATTGCTTTTTGTATTTTCATAATACCATTGCGTAATTTTTTTGTCAATGATTTAAAGATCTTTGCTGGATACCATTAAATTGTTTTATTATCTGCGAACAATTTCTAATCGTTCGCGCTGGATAAGTTTTTCATACTGCCTCAATTGAAATACTGTCTACCTGTGCACTTAAATGATTTTAGACACCAGATCCATATCTATTATAGAGTAAGATCAGTATAAGCAAAACGAGTATCACTATATATCTTTTTTTCATTATTATAAATAACTTGAAGCATAGAAATTGGTTTTACTCGAATAAGTTTGAGATGTAATCTTTACAATTCCTACATTTCCAACTCCAACATAAGTATCAAGATTTCCAGAACATTTTAAGGTAATACAGGAGGAAGTACATGTGGTTTTGTTACTTTGTCCAGAAAGTTTATATGTATATATAACAAAGTCAGAATCTACGCTTGCATTAGAAGCACTTGCATTTGTCCAGTGCTTTCCACTATAATATCCAACGGCATCACAACTATATATAATATATAGAGATGAACATTATAATTCCCGCAATTTCATTTCATTTATTTTCTTTTTGCGCGTAATCGTTCTATTTCTTTTTATCCGATTATAAATTGATATAACAGCAGGAATATTTGTAAGTATAAAGATAATGATACAATTATGTATCTTATCCTTTATAGACATCTGATTTTCGGAAACGAAACTATATGAGAGTGTCAATAACCCCTGCTTCTCAACGCGTTCAAAACTTTCTGGTTCAAAATTAAGATACACTATAATTAATACGATTGAAAGAACAAGAAAAATAATTGGTGTTAATGATACGGTAGTTGTTCTTCTTTTTTTATTTAAATATGATTCTAAAAAACGTACACAAATAATGGTTAATGCCATTATTATTACGATGAATAAAATTGTAGAAAATTTCATTTATTCTCCTTTTTGCTCTCTGTATTTTTTTATCAATATTTTTGCTGTGTCAAAATCAAGTTGATCATCTATTACCATTTTTTTAATTAATGAAATATAAGCGTCATTTTCTATTTGATCATTCATTTGCATTTTTTGTATAAGTCGATCAAGTCTCAATCGCACGGTAGGATATGTTATATGATACAATTTTGCAACCTCTTTTAAAGAGCCAGATGACATAACAAAATTTTTTATAAATGTGATATCTTCATCACTTAAATTGTATATCCATTCTTGCGCTTTTCGTCTCATTACCAACCCCTTTCTTTAATATTATTGATATTATCATTTAATAATGTTAAAGTCAACTGCTAATATTATGTTATTTACATCTTTTTATCTTAATAATCATTCGAAACCTCAAACTTGTAAAGATAAGGTTTTCAGATTCGAGGTTACTCTCAACCCCCTTGCTTTTGTTTATATTTCTTCAATCATCAGTTATAAAAAACAGAAGCATTTTAATCAGTTCACCATATCGGTTTCATTTATATTGGAAGCACAAGGTGTAGAGCAGAGATTGTCCGTGTCGGGTGGGTGGAGCAACTAAGAAATTGTTTGGTATTACAGCGGAAGAACTTTTGAAAAAAGCACGGTAAAATGCTGACTTATCAATTGAAAAATAATTATTTTGTATGGAATATCTGCATGGCTCCATAAGTATGCGGCAAATGCGGAGCCGTGACCTTTCTCGACGGGCAGGAAAAATTCCGGCAGTTTGCGCACGTATTACACAATTGCTTGAGATTGGCGTGTGTTGTTGTATCCAGATGCAGGATCAGCGTTGCTGTCTTAAGCGGCCGGAGCATCTGCCCCTCGGTAAGCTGGATACCATCCGGGGCAAGCCGCCCATAAATCTGTGGGAGCAGGTCAAGGGAATAGGTATCTCCCAGAAAAGATAATTCTGCAAGATACAGGCGGCTCTGACGTTCTACCACATGTGCAAACTCTTCATAAGCCTTTGACAAAAGCATCAGGCTGATGCAGTCCACAATGTAAGCCTCCTGGATCTGTTCATGGTTCAGATATAATTCCGACAGTTCATCCACTCCGTTTCCAAGCGTCACAAACCCATAGGCATAGTGAGGCAGGGAAACCCCGTCTAAATCCTGATCCAGAGAGTAATACGCATAGGATTCAACCAGGGGAAGAAGTGCCGTATAAATTGCCTGAATATGGGGCAGGTCATCCGGAGGGAAATGGAAACGGCTGCAAAATTCGTTCCAGTCACCGGAGGATAATCCGGGAGTAAGTTTACATTTCATGGGATACATCCTCCTTATCGGAAGCTGCCATAACGGCTGCAATTTCCTGAAAGCGGTTCGTGACCTTATCATAGTTCTTTCGGTGATGGGGAAAGCCACAGTTTATGCAGGATTTGATACCATTTTTTAAATATTCACAGTTTCCACCACAGGATTTCCCGAGTGTATAGAGGGGACAATAACAAAACAGACAGTTAAAGTCCGCCTCCGGAATTCCTTTATGGCATGGAAAATATTCACATTTTTTATTTTGAAAAAACTTATAATATTCGCTCAAAATGGTTTCCTCCAATCAAAGCACAATCATAGCATAATTATATCGGAACAACAAGCGGATCGCAAGAAATGCGAATGACATAAAAATTGCATTTCAGTGGGAAATGATACCTTTTGCCCCTTTTATCATTACATTATTTACATCTTTTTAAGAGCGCAGGTATAGTGGCTCAGGCAATTGAGGATTTGAAGCAAAAAGTTGAAAATTAAATAAAAAATACTTGACTTAAAGTTAACTTTAAGTGGTATATTATGATAGATAAAATCGGAAGGAGAATTTATTATATGTATATCGAAAAGATTAACGGACCAGAAGATGTGAAGAAATTAAATATAGAAGAGATGACAGCTCTCGCAGAAGAAATGCGTCATGCATTATTAAAGAGGGCAAGTATTCACGGCGGGCATTTTGGCCCGAATTTTGGCATGGTAGAGGCAATCATTGCACTGCATTATGTTTTTGAGTCCCCAAAGGACAAAATGGTATTTGATGTTTCCCATCAGACCTATCCGCACAAGATGCTGACCGGTCGAAAAGATGCCTATTTATATGAAGAACATTACGACGACGTGACGGGATACAGCTGTCCGCAGGAAAGTGAACATGACCATTTTACGATCGGACATACCTCTACATCCATCAGTCTGGCATGCGGTCTGGCAAAGGCAAGGGATCTTCGTGGGGAAAGTGCAAATGTGATCGCAATTATCGGAGACGGTTCTTTAAGCGGAGGAGAAGCCTTAGAAGGAATGGATTTTGCGGCAGAATTAGACAGCAACATGATCATTGTAGTAAATGACAATGATATGTCAATTGCAGAAAATCATGGAGGACTTTATTCAAATCTGAAATTACTCCGCGAGACAAACGGACAGGCAGAGTGTAATTTATTTAAAGCCATGGGACTTGATTATGTCTATGTGGATCATGGAAATGACTTAAGGGAGCTGATCGGGGCTTTCAAACAGGTAAAAGACAGTAAGAAACCGGTTGTTGTCCACATTAATACATTAAAGGGAAAAGGTTATAAACCGGCAGAAGAGCATAAGGAAGAATGGCACTGGCATCTTCCATTTGATATTGAGACCGGAAAATCCCATTTTCCGGAAGTGGAAGATTATTCTTCGGTGACCTGTGAATATCTGATTGAAAAGATGAAAAAGGATCCGACAGTTGTTACAATTACATCCGGAACCCCGACGATTCTCGGATTTACGCAGGAGAAAAGGAAACAGGCCGGCCGGCAGTTTGTAGATGTGGGAATCGCGGAGGAGACAGCGGTAGCACTTGCTTCCGGAATTGCCAAAGGTGGCGGAAAGCCGGTATACGGTGTGTATTCCAGCTTTATCCAGAGGACGTATGACCAGATTTCACAGGATCTGTGTATTGACGGGAATCCGGCAACGATTGTTGTGTATACGGGATCGGTATTTGGCATGACGGATGTTACCCATCTGGGACTGCAGGATATTCCGATGCTTTCCAATATTCCGGGACTGGTTTATCTGGCACCGACAACAAAGGAAGAATATCTGTCAATGCTTGACTGGAGTGTGGAGCAGAAGGAAATGCCGGTTGCGATCAAACTTCCGGGCGGAGATATGATTTCGGATGGCAGAGAAGTCAAAAAAGACTGGAGTCAGCTCAACACCTATGAGGTAACGGAAAAGGGAAGCAAAATTGCACTGATCGGACTCGGAACATTTTATTTCCTGGCACTGCAGACCGCAGAAATGCTGGAGAAAAAAGGTATTCATGCAACGGTAATCAACCCGTATTATATTACCGGACTGGATGAAGGACTGCTGGAGAAGCTGAAGGCAGACCATGACACGGTAGTTACACTGGAAGATGGCATCCTGAATGGTGGTTTCGGAGAAAAAATCGCAAGATTTTATGGAAGCAGTGATATGAAAGTCTATAATTACGGATTGAAAAAAGAATTCCTTGACCGGTATGATGTAAATGAGGTATTAAAAGAGAATCATCTGACAGCAGAGCAGATTGTAAATGACGTATTATAGAAGGCAGAAATAAACAACAAACCTTGTGAGAATCGACACAATATGGTAAAATATAACATACTAGAGCTTATTTTGCATAGTGGTTAGAATAGCGGGCTCATGGAAGGAGCGGTATCATATGAAGAATAAAGATTCGAAAGCAAGGATGCAGATGATTTTCGGGATACTTTTGTTTGCGTTTATTTTTATGGCAGAGTTGTATGCCATAGTCAATTTCCCGAAGATGTTTATTGTTCTGGTTGTTTTGGCAGCAGCAGATCTGATATGCCTGTATGTTGCAATCAGAGGCGTGATTTCAGTATATGAGACAAAATATGCCCGGAGAGAGGAACAGTATGAGAGTATTTTCAAGTCGGAAAAGGCATCATATCTCATGCTGAAAAAATATTTTGAGGAAATATCGGTGAAGCTTGCATATATGGAAGAGGCATCTAAGATTCCGACAGAGGAAATTGTCAATGCACAGAAGGGAATAGCGAAAGTAATTATCAAGCGGTCCCATGAGAATACCGATGCATTGATGAATTCATACGAACAGCTGATCGACCGGTTTGATACGTTCCAGAAAGGAATGGATGGGTTCGGTACAGTTGCGGGTGCTTATAAGGACGAGATTCTTTCAGCCTGTAAGGATGAAATTTCTTCGGTGCAGAAGGATGGAAAAGAACAGGAACATTCACAGGATAAAGAGATAGCCGCAAAGCTGCAGGAAATCATTATTGCAATGAAAGATATGGAACTGCGCCTGAATCAGACCATTATGAACAGTCAGAAAGTGGTTGTTTCCCAGCCGCAGGTTTCTGTACCTGTGGCAACACCTGTAGAGCCACAGCCGGCACCGCAGAATCATGTGGAAGAAACACCGGTAGAGCCGGAGATCTCACCAGAGCCGGAAGAAAGTATGGAGCCGGAACCGGAGATTTCGCCGGATCTGGAAGAAAACCCGGAACCGGAAATTTTGCCGGATCTGGAGGAGAGCCTGGAACCGGAGATTTCGCTGGAGCCGGAAGAAGATATGGAACCGGAGATTTCGCTGGAGCCGGAAGAAGATATGGAACCGGAGATTCTGCCGGATATACCGGAAGAGGAGGATTTAAAGCCGGAGGAAGAGCCTCCGATCATGGCAGCGGATGAGATTATTCCTCCGGATCCGGAAGAAGCCATTGAGGAAGCAGAAGAACTGGTAGAGCCGGATCCGATTCCGGAGGAAGCGATTGTTGATGAAGCGGATGATGAGAACCTGCCGGAGGAAGAACTTCCACCGATGCCGGATCTGTCAGATCCAAACCGTTCCATGAGCCCGGATGAGATAGCTGCGCTGTTTGCGAATATGGGCAACGATAACAATGCGGATAAAGTTGAGGAACCTGCCGAGGAAACAGTGGAACCGGAGGATATTCCGGAGCCGATCGAAGAGCCGGAAGCCGTAAAAGAAGCACCGCTTCAGCCGGAAGAACCGGCTGATCCGAATAAGGCATTAAGCCCGGATGAGATAGCTGCGCTGTTTGCAAGTATGGGAACGTAAATCAAACGGATAAAATAACGGATGACGCCATTTGTTCCACGTAAAAACGTGTGACAGATGGCGTTTTGTCATAAAATGGAAAAATGTAGTTGCATTTCTTTTTCATTGTGTTATACTTAGGTCGTTGCAATTTAATAGTTTAAAGCAGAGTAGACACATGTGCGTTAAGTGCCGGATGAACAGGGAGTTGTCACCCGGACGAAAAGAGAATCTTGCGGTACATGAGTCGCATCCCGCTGCATCCGAAGATAATATTATCTCCAGTTGTAGTACGGTGAGGTCTGCAAAGGAGGTAATTTTTTTATGAAAAAATTCGTTACTTTGTTCACCGATTCTTTCCGTGAATTAAAAGCGGTAAGAACCATCACTACCATGGCAATGCTTGCTGCAGTTGCTGTCATTCTAGGATTTTTCTCCATTGAATATGGGCAGTTTATTCGGATTGGTTTTTCCAGTATTCCAAATGGTATCATTGATTATCTGTTTGGACCGGTGGTTGGAGGAATTTTCCATGGTGCGTTGGATATTATCAAGTATATGATGAAGCCAACCGGACCATTTTGTCCACAGCTGACACTGGTTGTTATATTGGCCGGAATCCTGTACGGATGCTTTTTTTATAAGAAAAAGCTTACGATCTGGCGTGTGCTGGCAGCTAAATTTGTAGTTATGCTGGTCTGTAACGTGATTCTGACAACACTTTGTCTGAATGTGTTATATGGACAGGCATTTATGGTGCTTCTTCCGGCGCGTGCACTGAAGAACCTGATTATGTGGCCAATTGATTCGGTGATCTTTTTCGCAATCACAAAGGCCTTAGAACAGATTGGACTCTTTCGCATGTTCCAGAAGCCTGTACTTGCAAATTCTGCAAATATGCAGGGGAATTAAAAAATTTAATAAGTTATAGAACAAAAGCCGTCCGCAGAAAGAAAACTGCGGACGGTTTTTTATAAATTTATTTACGGATCGGATGGGTGGCAATATTTTTTAAAATACGAACAGCGGTCTGCATGCCTTCCACAGAGATGTGTTCGTATGGTCCGTGAAAACCATAGCCACCAGTGCCGAGATTCGGGCACGGCAATCCCATAAAGGACAGTCTTGCGCCATCTGTACCGCCACGGATCGGACGGGAGAGCGGTGTCAGACCTTCGGAGGCAATTGCCTGTTTTGCCAGATCCACGATTTCCATTTTATCTTCAATGACAGAGAGCATATTCTCATACGAATGTTCGATGTCGAGCGTGACGGTTTCCGGTCCATATTTCTGATTCATGGATTGTGCAAGGTCACGCAGATTCTGCAGACGTTTCTTAAATGTGGTTTTATCATGGTCACGAATGATAAAGGAAAGGGTGGCGGAAGCCACATCTCCGGACATATCGGTCAGATGATAGAATCCTTCCCGGCCGCTGGTGTGTGCCGGCGTTTCCGCTTCCGGAAGCCGGGAAACAATTTCACATCCCACCAGTGCCGCATTGACCATAATGTCTTTTGCTTCGCCCGGATGAACATTTACACCTTTAATATGAAAGATGGCACTTGCGGCATTAAAATTTTCGTAAGCCACTTCGCCTTCGTAATCGCCGTCCACCGTGTATGCATAATCTGCCTGAAAGATAGCAAGATCAAACAGATTTGCACCTGCACCGACTTCTTCGTCCGGCGTAAATCCGATCCAGAGTTCCCCGTGTGGTGTACCTTCTGCAATCAGTTCTTCCACGGCTGTCATAATTTCGGCAACACCTGCCTTGTCATCAGCGCCCAGAAGTGTGGTACCGTCTGTCGTGATCAGGGTTCTTCCTTTTAAAGAGGCCAGGGATGGAAAATCACTTACCTTTAAGACGTCCTGACTTCCTTTTAATAAGATATCCCCGCCATCATAGTCGGGAATGATCTGTGGTCTGACATCTTTTCCGGAAAAATCCGGGGCGGTATCCATATGAGCGATAAAGCCGATGGATTTACAGTTTTCCATGCCCGGTGTGGCAGGAAGCTTGGCATATACATAGCAGTGATCGGTGAGGAGTATATTGGTAAGACCGAGAGTTTCCAGTTCCTGCTTTAAGGCTTTTGCAAGCGTGAACTCACGCTCACTGCTTGGAATGTCACTGCAGGATTCATCGGAGGTTGTCCAATAGCTGACATATTTTAGTAATCTTTCTTCTACTTTCATGTTAAATTGTTCCTTTCAAATATGCTTTTAAAAAAATTTAAAAAAAATAAAAAAAGTGCTTGCTTTTTTAATACTCCTATTATATAATAACTCTTGTCTTAAGGAAAGACAAAAAACAAACAACTTAAAAATGCGCGATTAGCTCAGCTGGCAGAGCACCTGACTCTTAATCAGGGTGTCCAGGG
>ERZ827363.2022-NODE-2022-length-18375-cov-4.076146_pt1 | contig 18375 bp, 10 predicted proteins | sample MGYA00519776_ERZ827363 | MGnify/ENA primary metagenome ERZ827363 (study PRJEB31778, sample SAMEA3449288) | human gut metagenome | biome: human gut; feature: human-associated habitat; material: faeces | place: United Kingdom | collected 2010/2012 ...
GCCGGAAGTATAACCGCTTCTGCGTCCGCTGCGTCCATAGCTGCAAGCAGAGCTTTCGTGCTAATGTAGTCCGCTGTCCCGCCTATCAGTCCAAGCGGACGGACAGCACGGATTTATGTCAGGATAAGGGTTAAAAATCGAGAGATTTTTGCCCTGTAAGCGACGCAAAATGACTGCCCCGTATGTTTTCCCGTCCGGTACGGAACGCCTCAGAATGACGGAATAAGGGTCGGTTTTCCACCTTTGTTTGAATTCTGCAATTTGCACCAAGAGCCTCTGCCGATGCCCGTTTGGGTGTCGGCTGAGGCTCTTTTTTGTTATTATCAGCTCTTGTCCTGCAAGATTTTCAGGTATTTGTCCAGTCTTGCGTTGACATATCCCGCAAAGAGATTTTCCATTGCTGAGAGACTGTGTTTGACATGATATTCGTCAAAGGCATTGTAGTAGGCGATTCGGTCTGCAAACTTAATGTCAATCGGTGGGTATCCGGCTTTCATCAGTTCCAGATTCACAAGAAGTCTGCCTGTTCTGCCGTTGCCATCGATAAATGGGTGGATGCCCTCAAACTCAATATGAAACCGCGCCAGCTTCGTGATGATGTGTTCATCGCTTTTCGCATAGTCACGCAAAAGCTGCTCCATCTTCGGCTCAATCAGATATGGCTGCATCGGCTCGTGTTGCGCTCCCATGATACGCATGGGAACACGGCGATATACGCCCCGGTCATCCTTTTTATCGGCAAGCACGAGATAGTGTATCTGCTTGATTACCCGTTCGCTGAGTGGAACATTGTCACGCACAAGCTCACGGACATAATCAAAGGCTTCCTTATGACCGACTGCCTCCATGTGATCCTTGAGCGGCTTTTGGTCAATCGTCAAGCCCCGAAGAACAAGGTCGGTTTCACGCAAGGTCAGCGTGTTGCCTTCAATAGCATTGGAGTTGTAGGTGTATTCGACAGTAAACTCTTCATTGAGGCGTTCCAGCTCACCCTCTGTCAAAGGTCTTCTTCCGTCAAGCTCAATCTTCTTGCGGTCAATCTGCTCAAGGATGCTTTCTTTGGACTTATATCTTCCATCCGCCGGTTTCTCAGCGTCAATCGGAATCTTCCAACCGCGACCTTCTTGGTATGCGCCCGGTATTTTCCCTTCGGCACAAAGCACGCGGATTCTTCTATCTGAAATACCCCACTTTTTCGAGGCTTGCTTTACAGTAATAAACATGGTCTTATCCCTCCTGACTGTATCTATTTTACCACATTATCGGAACAATATCAACGCTATCGGAATAATATTCCGTGAATCATCGGAACAATATGATGCTCCGCTCATCGGTACAATGCTCTTTATCGGAACAACGGGAGTGGGGATTCACGGAACGATAAATCGCACATGCTGCTGCAATTCGAATATTGGAAAAGTATCGATGACAAGCATTTACAGGACTGCAAATCTGCACAAGAGCAAATGTTGCTTCAAAAAATCGGCGTTCAATTCAAACATGGTAATAATCGTGATTCTCTTTTCGATTTTTAGAAAGCAATTTCCGATTTCGTGATTATCCGATTCATTGTCTTTGAATCGTTCTGCAACTTCTTCCGGGGCGCACTCATAGTTGTCAAAGTCAAAGGACAGTCCATCGTCGATTTTCAGGAAGTTTTCGGACTCATCCATCATCAGGGTTATAGCGTAGTCTCCCATGCCTGACGGCAATTTAAGCTTGTAAAAAACGCAGCATCGTCCGAGATATTCTGTTTCAACTTATTCAACAGAATATCTCTCTTTTCTCGAAGTTCTGCATTGTCGGAGTACGACAATTTGATTTTGTCATGAAATCCTGTGAATTCGCTCTATAAATTAACTATACTTACCTACTCATCACAACTTCATACAATTATCCTTATCAAAGCTTCTGCGATTCTTCCTGCCTCAGCTTCGGTATTATTCTTTCCCAGCGATATTCGTACTGTCCCTTTAGAATGTTCCTCATCCAGCATGATAGCCTGCAAAACATGAGAAATTTCCGTATTTACGTTATCGCAGGCGGAGCCTGTCGAAATGCTGATGCCCATAAGATCCATACGATGAAGGATTGTTTCGCCGTCTTTGCCGGGAAAGGAAAGACTAACCAGACCGGGCAACCTGTTTTCCCCTCCATTGCGCCGGTAGGCAATTTCTGACTCGTCCAGCATAGAAATCAGTAAATGCTCCAACTTTGAAATGTATTGCAGGTTCTGTTCCAGAGCATCGCAATTCGCCTTCAATGCTGCCGCCATTCCAATAATAGAGGCTATATTTTCCGTCCCTGCGCGATGAGCGTTCTCCTGTGCACCGCCGTCTGCATAAGGAGGCAGTTCTACACCCTTGCGGATATAGAGAAAGCCAACGCCCTTGGGACCGTTGAATTTATGTGCGGAGGCGGACAGAAAATCCACGCCCAACTCGTGAACATCGATTTTTACATGTCCAACCGCTTGCACCGCATCCGTGTGAAAAAGAGCACCGTGCGTATGTGCGACCTTGCAAAGTTCTCGGATTGGCTGAATAGTACCTATCTCGTTATTAGCAAACATTACAGACACGATCCGTGTGCTGTCGGTTATGTATTTTTCTAATATCTCCGGCGTAATATAGCCATCCGCAGTCGGCCACATATATGCTACCGGATATCCGAGCCGCTCTATCGCTGTGCAGGAGTGAAGAATGGCATGATGCTCAAATGCGGAAGTAATCATAGCCCGCTTGTCCAGATCTAAAAACGCCGAACTTTTGATGACCCAGTTGTCACTCTCGGTACCACCGGAGGTGAAATATATCTCCTCCGGCAGTGCACCGATACATTCTGCAATTGTGGTTCTTGCCTCTGCAAGGGCTTTCTTGGGCTTTCGCGCGAAGGCGTATGGCTGTGAAGCGTTACCGTATTCCTCAAGAAGCCAGGGAGTCATCGCCTCAAACGCAACAGTATCCAGTTTTGTTGTTGCCGCATTATCGGCATAGATATGACATTTCATCAGTAAATACCTCACTTGAACAGAGTGCAACCCTCGTTTTTGAATTCCTCAATCTTGGCAAGTAGCTCGTCCTCAGTAACTTCAAGGTACTCGGCCAAACAGGGCAAACAGTAAAAGGAAGTCGCCTTCTTATCAATAATCTTCTTCGTGAGCCCAACTTCGTCCTTAGAAAGCGGTGTTTTCCCGCAAACATAACATTTCTTTGCTTCCATATCATTCAGTGTCTATACCGTAAATCTTAAACTGCGGTAAATCCTTTCCAGCATACTCCACGTCCAGCAAACCAAGCTGATACTTAATCGTATCTCTCATTCTGCGGGCGCGGTCGAAACAGTATCTCTTGAATTCTCTCGGTGTAATATCATCTGCATGTCGAACATTCGGGAACAGTAGTTTCAGATAAGCCGTTGCAATACGTTTTACAGCTTCGGTATCACGTGTATCAGCACCTTCTGGAACAATGATGTACTCATCCACAATGCTTCTATATGTCATATCGCTGCGAAGCTCATGCATGATAGAGCAGAAGTACTCTGAATTTAATGCCCAGCCGTTCACCTTCAAATCGTCTTTCATGCGAGGAATATTCCAACCCTTGATAAATCCATGGAATCTCTCGATAAGCGCTGACTCATGAAACACTACTGGAAGCTCTGTGAACATATTCTCATAGCCGTCAGCATCCATAATTTCCTTGCGGATGTTGCCGCACAGAACCATGCCGGCATCTGCTGTTCCTTTATAATCGCCAACCGTGAAATTGCCCTGTTCAAGGTAGCCTTTGAGAGCTGCACGCATCTCATCTGTATCTGTGAACGAAATCGTCTGCACTTCATCCAGAGTGACAAAATCACTGCCCGCAATTAAGCCCTCCCGGCGTTTTGTCTGGTCATAGAACATCTTAGCGCGACTCATAACTCCTCCGCTGGATAGCCATCCATAGCGGCTGACATTTCCGAACAGATAAGACTTGCCCGTTCCCTTTGGCGCAAGCTCTATCAGATTTAGGCGTTTTTCCACGAATGGGAGCAGCCTGGTAATCATTGTGAGCTTTTCCTCTTCTGTAGCATATCCGGCAGCATTATAGTCAACAGCTCCAAGAATCACATCAATCCATTCATCGGTGGTAAACTCATTGCGAGCATCTTTATAGTCCTCAAGGTCAATATCATACGGACAGAAGTTTTTGAATGAAACAAGCTTAATTTTTCCGTCCTTCGAGTTTTTAGCCTTGGAGGTTTTCCTCTCATACTCAAAAGTAAAGTCAAAGTCATCCGGAGAGCGGTATCCAAGCTCTACCATACCCCAGATGTCTCTTCCCTTCACAAGATCTTCCTTGCATGAATCCCAAACATCGCTTTCGATGATCGTTTCCTTAAAACCGAGTGCGAAATCCGGGAGGGAAAAGGATACTTCGCCGGTTCTAATATCAATATTGACAGATACCTTAGCAAGAAATTTGACATTCTTACCTTCAATAACAATATCGTTTTTAATAGCATTCCAGTCGTCTTTGCGCGGAATGAACTTTTTCACAAATCTGGCGAGATCATCCTTGTCAAATTCACCCTCATCGTCTTCAAACTTTTTAAGCAGCCAATCGCGCATGAAAGCAGGGAGACTCAAGGTGGAAAAAAAGTTTGTTTTCTTCAAATCTTTGTAGACGACCATCTCGTCAAAATTATCTCTTAGTTTTTCAGAAAGTTCCATAGTGTCCCTCCTTAAAAATCTTCGCCGAAGTCAAAGTCGTCTTTGACCGTTGCAGTCTTGCCTTTCACCTTGAAAGAAATACTGCCTATTAAATCTGATCCGTCAAAAACATCGGCTGAGTATGGCTTCTGCTTTGCACGTTTTATTTCTTTTAAAGCAAAAGTATAATGGATGCCATCATCAGAGATGCCTTTGTACTGCTTATCTTCAACGACGAGAGATATATTCTCCTGCGAATCAACATCCGAGATATACAAGTTTAAGGTAACACCCTCACGTCTATCTGCAGTAATACCATCCGGGTGAATAACCTTAATCTGAACACCGGCTTGCTTCTTTAGTGTCAGCGTAATCACCGGCACAACAATTTCTTCAAGACTGGCTCCGCCATGTACTTCCACGTTGGCAGGACGGCTTCCACGAAATCTTCCGTAATCTGATAATATGATAAAACCGTTTTCTTCCACCTTATACGGAACATCGCAATCGTCGAACGACTTGCAGCAACGCCCGGAGTGCTCGCCCTTGGTGTCAGTTTCATAAGGCACTTCCTGCTTTCTGATGACGGCTAATCTGGACGCGCCATGATCGCTTGCAATAACAAAAGACTTATAGTGATGCATTCCCAGTTCCATCGCGGCTGTATTCATAGCTTTCTCAATTACATCCAGCTCGGCCGGAATATGAATCGGGTCTTCATCGTTGGTGAAGAAGTAGCCACCTTTTTCCTTGTGCTTGATGTTATCGAGCGTTTCCTCTTTAAACTTTCTATCGTTTGGCCACTGTTCATAAAATTGCTTATTGATAGCTGTGATGGTCGGTAAATCCGAGCGGACAAAGTCCGTATGAATCGACAGTCCTTTTTTCTTTGCAAGAGCAGTGATGTAAGACATGTATTCCACGCCCAGCGCATCAATCCAATACAGATAAGCATTATCCTTGTCTGCAATAGCTTTAATCGCATTATCTCTGGTCGGCAGCTTCGCATAAGAGATGCCGGAAGCGTACTTCTCTACAAGCGTAATGAAATCATCTGAAATCCGGTTTGAAACCTTCTGCTGCTTATAAGCATCAAAATATTCGGTAAGTTCGGTTGCGAGAACCGGACTATCAAAGATATACTTTTTCAGATAATCATCAAGTGCGGGATACACATAAGATATTGCCTCGCATAAGCCATGTTGTGCAACCCATTTGACTGCCGTTTTTTTCTCCAGAAGAGTATTGTCGGTCAGTCTATAGATGCTCTCGTCGGGGGCCACTTCATTAGCTCTCACAAAGACAGCAACATCCTCCTCAGGAAAATCTTTAAGAAGTCGTTTCCTGTCATCATATAACCGTCGAAAGTCTCGATCTTTGTGAGAAAACTCGGTAATCATTACCATCAGGTTTGTTTTGAAGTTTTCAAAGCTTTCGGCCGCCTCAACAACGAACCTTAAGTAAGCATTTTGCAGCTGCTCAATATTCAGCTTAAAGTACAGAAATACAAGCCAGTTGCGATATTCAAGCCCTGAAACAGCAAGGCATAGGTCATCGAGAATTCTTTCATCAATTTCATTTTTGCTAAACACCGTTTGAATATCTTTGCCGCTTTTATTAAGCTCTTTCAGCAACTGTTGCCACTGCTCATCAGTGCCAAGGCTGGTATCTAGGATAGTATTATTTACCAACCTCTTTACAACAGAAAATGCTCCTGTGAGTGTAGTCATAGGGAATAAAGACTGCTCAAGCATCAAAGAAGTGCTCGCGTCCACATTTCCGCAGACACCATCTTCCAAGGCGTGTAGCAAAGCTTTAATTCCGGGCTTTGCTACAAGTCCAACATCAGCAGGCATGTTTGTAATGGAGATGTTTGTAAGAGCGTCCTCCGAAATGTATGCACGCTGCTGATCCATCATCTTGTTATCATCGCGGATGATTTTTGCTGCCTGCGCCGATAGTCCTCTCAACAGAAGAATGGCTCTTGCGTTCCCAAGAGTAGTATTCTTCAATCGGTGGAGCTCTCTATCCGCAAAAACAGACCCTCTTAACGCCAGATATTCGCCAAGTCCGACGACGACGAATTTATTATCCCGATAATCCACATCGGAGGTGCGAAAATAATCCACTAACTCATCAACGCTCGGAAACTTGTCGTCCTTAAAGCAAAAATCGCTCATTCTCACCACGGAGACATCTGCTTGCTTCAGTTCATCCAGCACAGAACAGTAGTTCTCATCACCAACGACATAGAAAAACGGAAGCCCTTTTGCTACTGATATGTAATTTTGCACTTCTGGGCAAAGCATCGCTTATTCCTCCTTGTTAATGATGATCTTTACGCCAAGACCCATGTCCTTTCTGACAATATCAGTGAGCCACTTTTTCAGCTCGGCATCGTCCATGCTTTCGATAATATCCACAACCTTGTCACTGCCGCCTGCGTTGTACTCTGCGTTTGCCAGTTCGGACACCTTGCTTCTAATGGTGGGATTGTCGTTCCACTCGTATGCGCTGATGCCAGTACCTTCCAGAATATCTCTGACAGAATCAATATCGGGAAGAAGGCTTGCGTAATCGCCAATGATACGCTTTGCAAACCACTTGTCTCGATAATCTGAAGAAGCAATATCCTCAAAGAATTCAGCCCTTTGCAGGAAAACCAGGGCATCTTTAATGTCAGCCTCACTCTGTGTGCTGCTGCTGAGTGTACTGAAAGCCTTTTTCGCGTCGGCATAATGTTCAGCCTTTATGCAACACAGAATAGGTGTGCGATGTTTTTTCGACCATGCACGGGGACTCTTGCTGCCGCCGGTTTTATCGCTCCACAGCTTATAGAGCTGAGATTTCACCTGATTTTTTCGGTAATCGTCTGCCGCTTTCTTTACCGTGGCATTGCTTGCCGTTGCAGAAGCGGTGAACATTTCCGAGCTGATAGAGTTTTTAATTTCCTCGCATTCCACATCGGAGAAGCCATCCAGATAAGGTGCGTACACATTTATGAAAACAGCCAGAGGATTATCAAGCACCTCGCGTATGTCTGCATTGTGGTTGTTCATTTCATTGAGGAAAGACTTCATGTTGTCCGGAAGCATGTCCTCATAATTTGCTATACGGAGCAAGTTGTAGAAGAACTTATCCAGAGCAGGCTTCTTCGCTTTTACGGATTCGCATGAGAAACCGATAAACTTTAGAGTCTCACGCCACTCCTTGAATGCAGCATCTTTGGAGTGAGCCGTAACATTCAACAGAACATTGGTGGATTTTACCACTTCGTACTCCGTAATAAGCTTTCTGATTTCGTCCTCTCCGGTCGAACCAATCCAAAGAGCAGAATATTGCACGCTGAACAGCTTTTTGATGTCTGCAAGCACAGAATCCTCCGCACCGATTTCCTTGGCAACGTTCAATAGTTTACCGCCCTCGAAACGCTCAAGGAAAATACGCATACCCTTTTTGCAGTTATCCAAGGTAAGCAGCGACTTCAAATTTTGCGCAGAAGACAGTCTCTGGATTGCAATTTTACCGATTTCATTGGCCACATCGTGTGCTTCATCGCCCTTGCTCTGTACCAGCTTAATGTAAAGCTTAACAAGGTCAAATACCCCTGTGGTATCCATGTCCTCAAGACACCAGACAGGATAAGATAGATCCCTCATTTTTGAAAGAACAAGGGTGCCTGCCTGCTGAGGTGAAGAGCAGGTGTTTGGAGTAATACTCCATGCGCTTTCCGTAAGCTCATAGAAAGCCTTTTCTTCTTCAGTCAGGCTTACGATATAGGTGGATTTCGGGTTTTTGCCAATATAGTTGCCAATCATCTCAGCAAGTTTATCAGGCGTCATGGAATCCCGATGGCCTTCCGCATCCATAGAGCGGTATGGTTCTGAACTATATTCCTTCAACAGGAAACCGGTAATAAACGCAGACAGGTTACACACTGAGAAACCGAAGGCGGTTTCCAGGTGATCGTAGATTTCTCCGATGGAAATCTTACCGCTGCTCTTGAAAGAATCTGCAATCATCTTATCGACAGACTTTTTGATGATGACAATATGCTCCCCTGCGAGCGTCTCATCTTTCCAGTATTCCTTCTTGTTCCAGAACTTGCCGAGCACAGATTTTTCACAGCCTTTAATCAGACCACCCACGTCAGTAAGCGCCATTCCATACTTAGCGACCGGTTTGGGTTGAGTAAGCTTCAGCTGGGTTTCGGTCAGACCCTTGGTAAAGTCCTGAACATGCTTGAACCGATTGAGTATGATTGTCTGTAGAATGGTTTGTACAGCAGCTGCTCCGGTGGCTTTTTCTCCATCCTGATTTGCATATGTAAAGACGATGAACTGCCCGTCGTGAATACGGTCTCTCCAATCACGCTCCAGTACATCTTTGGCTTTTTTAGCGTTTTCCTTGGATTGTTGATTGTTGTTGCCGCTGTAATACATAGACATAGCAGAATAATCCACATATTGCTCAAAAGCCTCAAGACCGAGCGGAGTGGACAATGCATCAATAACCGCTATATTCTTGTAAGCCGAATCGGCAATCGTGTTCTTTATCAGAGTACGGAAATTCTGGGCTTCTTCGTCAGTCTTTGCCAAAGCGAGAACAGAATAGAAATGCCAGTCGGCATCTTTGTTCTTCAAGACATCCATGACCTTCTTGAAATCAGCCATGGTTGCAACAGGCAACTTGCCGTCATCCGGAACAGGACAATAACGCAGTCTCAAAGCCGGAAGTAGACTGAGCGCAGTGGCAACAGCCGGACCTTCTGAAACAAGTTTTGCGGATGTTCCTTGCTTTTCTCTGATGTCCTTCTTGAAAGCCTCAATCTTTGCGCTATCACCTGCGAGAACAGCGGCAGAATAGGCCTTCTTTCCGTCGGCAATCGGATTCTCAATCAGAATGCCTTTCTTTACAAGAGCTTTTGCAATGCTCTTGCAGGAGGATTCCAGTTCTCCGGTATCCCCCTCAAAGGCATAGCTGAGATTCTGATCTGTCGGCTTCAAAATCGCCAGCGCACCGCCTAAACGCTGGTCGATGGACTGCATAATCAGAACTGTCTTCAATACAGTTTTTTCTTTGTCGTTCAACTGAGTCTGCTGCGGAAAGGTATCCAGAATCAGCTTGATATCAGAGGACAGATAATCTTTCCCCTTCTCGTAGAAGAAGTCCCACAGCATATCCACGGTGAGGAATGGTCTGTCGGAAAGCGGGCTGGTATTCTGAATAAACCACTGAAACGCCTTAACTTCCATGTCCTTTGGTGTCTTAATAAAGTCAAACATACTGCGTTGGTTGGACTGGAATGCAGAAGCGATATTTTTGAGTACGAGTGCTGCCATCGGGTGGATAGGCAGAATATCCCGCATAACTTTTTCACTGTTTATGTTGACTGCCTTGCTCACAGCAGTACGGGCACCATTGACAGAGGAATTCAGGTCACCTGTCATTTGCTCCCAATTCGCTTTGGCAGCAGGTTTCACATTGAAAGCGTGACCAATAAGGTCAAAAGCAATATTGTCAGGCAGGGTGATTTCTACTTTGTCAAAACGCTGCTGAACAACAGACCATGGGTTGTTTTTATCACCGCTGTCATACCCCTTGGCGAGGGAGGACAGGGGATGCGTAACAATCACGAAATAGAACGGCTTTTCCTGACAGATAGAGATGATCTTCTGGAATTCGCCCAAGGAGGTGCTGTTCTGCCGGAAATAGTCGCTGAACTCATCCCATATCAGAACGAGCTTGATGTTGTTTTTATCAATGATGTCCACAATCCAATTCCGCAAGGAGTCTGCGGAAAGGTCAAGTGCCGTGATGCCTTCCTCTGCGGCCAAACCGAATATGTTGTCCATAAGGGAAGATACATCGCTGCTCTTTTTCAGGGTATTGACAATCTCATCCGCAGAAGACTGAGAGAAAGTTGACATCCATTTCGGCTTCTGAAGCAGCTGATCCATAAAGTTATTATGAATCGGGTCTTCCAGCCAAGCAATAACGCTCTCTTTCAGGGAATTTTCACCCTTGTATGAGACCTTGTTCGTATCTAAGGCCTTCTTGATGCTTTCCTGCACAGCGAAGAAAAGCTGTTGTGGTGTAGTAATGCTTCCGGAAGCATATCGGTATGCCGTCACAATGCCCTGCGCCTTGTGACCGATAAGTTTTTCTAGCAGAACAGGATTCTTTTTCAGCGGCTCAAACTTGTCCCAATATGCTCTAACTTCATTTTCCGGCACCTCCAGTAGCTTTTTGAGTGTATAAGCACACTGAGATTTACCGGTACCATAAGCACCGTGAATCCAAATAGAACGATTTGTATTGCCACTCAGCATTTTTTCCGTCAGAGTGAGTAGGTCAACAAAGGTCTGATGGGGGTAGGTAGTATCCCAAGCCGCACCGCTGTTGATGGCGGACTCGTCAATGCAAGGAAAATACTTTTCATTAACATCAAAGTATTCGCAGTATTTCAGATTCTGTACCGGCATTTTATAATTTCTCCTTGAACAGGTTAAGCACCTCGGTGCTGGTCTTATCCCGCAGAGTGATGGTTTGCAGATCATTTGTAAATGTAGCATTGATGAATTCCGGGTACGCAGAGGAAAGTCCTAAGAGAATGGATTTAAGCTCTTCCTCATCATACAGACCGAAGATACGCACCGGGCTAACTCCATCACGCTCTACAGATTCGTTGAAGAGATAGGAAACATGGAACTCCTTGTCCATGTTGCACTTCTCGGTAAATTTATAAAGTGCATAAAGCACCACCCGATTATCGCTGATGGAACACTTGGTACGCACCATGTCATCATCATCGGTCACATAGCCAAAGTTGAGAACCGTACCGAAAGGCGTCCCTACAATTCTCTTAAAAGACTTAATGACAGAATTTGCAGCTTTCTCTTTTATATCGTCTGCCATCAATCTTTCTTTCAGTAATTTGCTCTCATAAAAGAAACCAATATCCATTTGATTAATATACCACTCAAATTGGGCATTCTCAAATGCGAGATTTACAAGCATCAATGCTAATGCAGTATCGCTTTCCCATCCAATATCACAGATGAGACCTGAAAAATCAGTGCATTTATTTCCATCGATTAATTGGGCATCTCTAAGAAAACGCTTGAAATGAGTAAACATATTCGGTCCAAGCGTATGCTCCGTAAAGAAATCGTCCTGCAAATCGAAATATGATACAAGCCAGTCTCTTTTGGGAGCATGGTCATCAAAGCAGTTAATGGTCTTCATCTTTTTCTCCCCTTGTGGTATTTTCAGCGAGTTATAGGCATGGCATCCTGCCGGTATGTCGTGACATTCGTGGCACTGGATGCAATCCGTAATCGTAACCTTACCATTTTCAAAGTGGATATGCCCGCCTTTGCAGTTGGTTTCACAAACACGACATCCTAAGCAATAAGCTGCTTTTTTTAGTGACTGCCTGATTATTTTTCCGGCAGTCGGATGTGTTTTAACATCACTCTCAGACATAGTAAAGGTGGTCGAATTCGCACTTTCTTCGATGCTAAGCGGTATTAATGCAGTATTAGCTGTTTTAATCCATTCCTTCCAGTCAGAGTTGGGATTCGTGATTTCGATAGTAATCTTTCCATCAGATGTCCTTTCTTTATACTTCAAAACGTTTCCTGCTATTCCTCTGCCGCTCCTTCGATTGTCCCATCCTCCAGAAGTAACGTAAGAACGCAATTCAGCTTCGCTATAGCTGTCCCAATTGTTTTTATGCTTGATGATGCTAATAAAAGCATCTACATTTTCAGTATAGTTATATCTACGTATATAATCGCTGCATCCACCCGACATAGGGCATAGTAAGCAACCTGCACGAGAATTCCCCTTTTTATATGCCTCGTTGATGAATACATTTCGCGCATACATATAAAGCCATATTTCTGCGGAAGTCCACTCTAAAAGGGGATTGAAACTATGTTGTCCTTTTTGCTTTTTTCCATAATTCTCATATTCATAAGTGCTACGAGCAACACTTTCATGTCTTCTCACGCCGACATAATCAAGCCCGGTATAGTTTTCCTTGCCGGTTATCTCTCTCATTTTCAGTGTCTGAGGTGTGCTTTTATGAACGCTACAGCACCACCGTAAAGTGCGAGATGGGGGTCCGAAAAGCTCCCATGAATCCTTCGGGTCAAAATGTGAGCGAGAAATATAGAATGGCGTGCCATCTTCCTCACACTGCTTCTTTGTCATTTCGACTGCCTCATAGGTATCCGGAAATTCCATGCCAGTGTCTCCGAAGATGACCACAAAGCTGCCCTTGGGAAGAGCTTTCTTTACGAGGTCCAGCAGTACCGCGCTGTCTTTGCCGCCCGAGAACGCAACATGAAAGATGTCCAGCTTATCCTTGAATTTTTCATACTCCTTCACGATTTTCTTGACGGTGGAATCTTCGATAACCGTCATCAAATCCTCGTTGGCGGCGCACATTGCAGCAAGATCAATCGGAATCAGCTTTTCCCCCTCTTGAGCGCAGAAAGGAACAATTCCTTTTTCATCTCGTACCGGCTGTAGCTCTGGCGCAGTATAAAGGTCGCCGCCATTGGTCTTTGCAATCTGAATGCCTCTGTACCAGTAGACATTTGACTCTGCCCACATATAGGGGACATCGTTCTGTTTGTCGTAATCCCAATATTTATCGAAGCCAAGGATATCCATTTCCGCTGCATAGACGGGTCTGGGTTCCTTGGAAAAATTTGTAGGAGTGGAATTTAGCATGATTCCACCTGTCACCGAATCAAAAGTATAGGAATACATACTACTATATCTCTCTCCTTAATTCCGCAGCCCGGTGCGCGATTTCGCATAGCCTGCCATATTTGCTTTTGGCCATATAACCTGTGTTGAACAGATATTGCCCTATGACTTCTGTTGTTAACTCCACATCTGTTCTCGCAAGGGCAATGGCAAGCATTTCACTGTATTTCTTGTTAAAGTCCTTTTCTGCGATGATTCCGGCGTTCTTGTCGTTGAAATGAATCACATGAAGGCTGTACTTTCTGCTGTACTTGTAGCAGAAGCTTTCAAGCAGATAATGATTCCAGCTTTGTCCGCAAATCGGGAACATAGCAAAAGTGGTCACGTCCCGAATAGCTCGGAAATTATCCGAAATAAATCCAGACAGAATGGAGTCAACCTCATCTATTTTGAAATTGACAAATCGGTTGGCAACAAATCGGTTTTTGTCAACGCGAACCATATCATCATAGAGAGCCTGAAAAGCGTATTGCCGGTTTGTGCCTCCGGTTAGTTCTACTACCTTGTCGGCGACCTCATCGAAGGTGCATTCGTCTTTGCCTTTGATGTACTGTTTCAGCAGAGCGACCGCATCCAAGTCGGTTTTTTCTTTGGTGAGAATTTTTCCGTTCAGATGGTATCTCCCAGAAAGCACTTTCTTGTAGATTGCGTTGTATATTGCAAGTTGTGTCAGCTCATAGTTTTCTTCTTCAATGCTGCCCAGAGGAACATCACTGAGAGACGCAAAACCGTTTTCTTCGCAAGCCGATTCCACAAATTCAAGAATGTCTTCTTCCTCGTCCGGCGTGATGACGAACCGCTTTATAAAAAGATATTTGCCCTCAGAAACCAGCACAAACAGATCGTTGCCGGAGATCACTCGCCAGATATTACTGAGAGGGATATATGGCAAACGGTCGCCAAGATCATTGACATCGTTTGAGGGGCAATCTCCCCACACACGCTTCAATTCGTCGGTGACGGCTTCTTTCTCGGAACGACGATTTCCTTTTACCATGAATTTCTTGGAATAAGAGCATCCGGCGATATTCTTTTGCAGATATTCCTTGAGCATATCAGCGGATGTAATTACGCGCGATTCCATCCACTCCTGTTCTTTTTCAAACAGGCTTTCGTAGTAAATGACACACGCACCTGAAGCAAAAACCTCATCAATAATCTTCTGTAGTTCCTTCGGCATATCATCGCTCTTGCAATAGACCTTATCGTCAATCACAGTGCCACAGGCAAGGATAGCAGCTTTTAGAGATTCGTCGTCCTCTGTAAGCTCGATATCCATTGCATCTGCAAACTGGCGGAAGCGCATAAGCTCACGAATAGAATCGTATTTGAAACCATACTCATAGTGCTGCTTCAAAACAGCAACAAGCTTACTGTCTGCTTCGGCAGAGTCAGCAATCTCTTTATTATCAGAGCCTAAAGAAGCAACAGCCTTTTGAGGAATGTCTGCGCCAATGGACTCCAGAAGTTTGTTGATGGCAGCAGTAAAGCGGTTATGTTGTTGTTCGTTATATCTGATGAAATCGGAATCTTTGTACAACTCCGATGCAGTAGCCAAAGTTATCTCATTATCCTCACTGAACAGAGAGCAAGAGGTATAGTTGTGTTCTGCCGCATAACGCTCTGCGCTGCGAATATTCGATACATAAGCAGCGCAAGATCTCTTCGCGAGTTTTGCGACATCCTGCAAATAGGAATAAAAAATTGTTTCCGAAGTGGAAGGCAAAGGCATGTCTGCAACAGGCTTGTTAATCACTGCTGTATCGAGCCTTTTCTCATAGGTGATTTTGAGAGAAGCATGGCTTTCCTCACACATCGTAAGAAGCGTTTTGAGCCTCTTTATGAAGTCCGTTGCGCTGAAGTTTGTTTCAACGCACAGACTGTCTGAAACCAGCTTTGGGGACAGCATTCTATCTGCATCCTGCGGCTTTGCAAATTCTATCCTTCTGCTCCCCGGAAATGATTGCATGGAATTGAAAATATCCGGATGCTTTTCATACAGAGCAGCAATTACACAGACATACACATCCTTCCATACTGAAGGGCGTAACAACTTTTTTCCAAAGAGTGAGACGCTGGTGGGTTTTGTGTATGCCATAGATTCTTCTGCATCAAAATTGACAACGAAAGAACCGATTTTCACATTAGCACTTGCCGTTTCAGGAGAGACTGTAGGTGCTTTTGAATCTGAAGCAGGTTCCCTAATGTCCGGCTTCAGAGAACAGTATTTGATGTATTCTTTGAAATCCTCATTTATATTTTTTACGAATTTACGGTGTCGAATCTGAAAAAGCTTATTCTTACATGAGGCTCGATAAACAGCTTCTAATTCGGCTGTATCTGTCACATCAAATATGGAACCGGATATCATCTTTGCTGCAACTGCAAACCGTTCCATTTTCAATATGTTTTCTTCTAACCACTTGCATCTCTGGGCGGAAAATGCAGATTTTGCCCATGCAAGAAAAGCTTCTCGACTGTTTTTCTTGACTGTAATCATGCCTTTCGCCTCCCCAAGAATTTTCTGATATCCCTCGTTGTCTGTTCGATATAAGGCAACAGCATCGGTAAACAGTTTTGTAGCGGGAACATAAACTTTTTGCCCTTTGAATGCGGAATCCATGCTCTGTATCTGATACGAAACCCCGTTTTCATTCCGATAGACATCATCGATTTCAACGCCACGATTTACAGCCATTCGTCTAAGATCTGCAGAGATTCTCTTAATAATCTGTGACTTAGATTGAATCCCTTGCAATGTTTCCAAATATCCTTCAAGAAGTATGACTGTTTCGTATATGTCCCATCGCGGTTGTTTACTACTCAGTGCCATAGAATGTGCTTATTCGTCATGGTCATAAGCCCTCCACTCAGTAATCACTTAATCGTTTTTGCTCATTCGCACAGCCTCGCAAATATCCCCAATATCACAATTCAAATAGTCGCAAATGCGCAGCAGAACAGACAGCGCAACATCCTCGCCCTTGTTGAGCTTACTCATTGTACCGGCAGAAATGCCGACATCCGTGCGCAGTTGAACCTTGTTTATATCTCTTTGAATGAGCATAACCCAGAGCTTTTTGTAACTAATCTTCATGACAGCACTCCTTGTTTTTTCCAAAAGCCTCGCAAATAAAATTGCATATAAATTATTATGGCATAAAAAGTCGATTATTTCAACAGATTGGCACCATTATTCACAGAAAAGTTCCAAGAACTCGACTTGTAATATTTTCGGCTTCTCTCGTTTAACAATACTTCATACACAAGAAAATGCACACCGAAATCTTGATAAAATCGGTGAGCATTGCTCCTTATTCAAGCTGATTATTCTTTTCTTTGCTGTGTTCTGGATAGGGAGTAGGCTTGAGAAATGCGTCCACATTTGCCTTCATGGTGTCGATCATCCTTGCTTCCTTTTTGAGCTTTGCGCGTTCATCGTAGAGCCGCTGCTGCTCATCGAGAAGACGCTGCTGTTCTGCTTGCAGCGTCTTTAAGCTCGGCAGTTTTTCATCGCCTTGCATGGCAAGCAGTGTACTCCGCGCCGCCTCAAAGATCACAAGCTCGGCTTCGTGCTTTGCCTTGAAACCCGTCTTATCTTTTTCCTTCTGGAAGGCGTCATAGACAGGCTTGAGGCGCTGATAATTGGAGATGTTTTTGATAAGCGGCTGGACTTCCCGCAGTCGCGCTTCAACGCCTTTCAGTTCCTTGCCGGTGCGGTCATAGGAGCTATGAACATCCTCGACCTTCTTCTCAAGATCGGCGTATTGGAGCAAGTTGTTTTCCGTGAGATAGTTGAGTGTCCGTGCCGCTTCCTTGAGGATCGTGAGCTTGGCTTTATACTCATAGCCCTTGCTGTCGATGAGCCTGATCCGCTCCTGAATATCTCCGATGAGAGAGATGCTTTTCGGTACGGTCTGTCTCTGACTTCTTCGGGGCGTCCGTCCAGCAATTCGTTCCTTAATGCGTTCCTCGGTGTAGTTTTCTCCGATGGTCTTAGAACGGGTAAACCGCTCCTGACCTTCAGCGCGGAAGGAGATGTATTTGCCGGTCTTAATTTCATAACCGGCTTCCTGCATGAGCCGCAGAAAGTCATCGTAGTCCTTTGCTGTGATAACAAGCCGGTCGATGGTCTGCTTGAGTTTTTGCTTCCAGCTCGTGCCGCGTTTGGCTTCGGTATATTCCTTGTAGTCCATGCCCTTGTTCTGCGACGGAGGGATCACAGACAGCCCGTGTTCCTTGCATATCTCATCACTGAGCTGACGCAGTTCCCGATAGGTTCTCTTGTTGCTCCGGTAGGCATGATAGTCCACATAATTTACGGCATTGAAGATGATGTGATTATGACAATGCCCCTTGTCGATGTGGGTAGCAATCACATACTCGTACTTGCCCTTGAGCCATTCGTCCGCAAGCTGTTTCCCGACTTCGTGAGCTTCTTCCGGCGTCACTTCACCGATGTCAAAGGACTGGATCAAATGACGGGCAAGCACCTTCGGCATCTGCATTCCTTGCTGCACTGCAAGGTTTCTCGTCCACTCAAATTCCTTCGCCGCTGCGTCGCTTGCAGCGCATCCATAGGACGAAACATAGAAAGCATCGTCGGTTTTCTGCGGGTCGAGAATGTAGGCAATAGCCTTGTTTACAGTTCCACGGATTGGCTTGATTTTAGTAACTGCCATATCTCACCCTGCCTTTCTTTCAGCTCTGTAATATCGTCCGCATAGAAGTGTCCGGTGGAGTTGATGCGGCGGCAAATCTGATTGATGTTTGAGGCAACACGGCTGACTGCGGCGGCAAGTTTCTTCTGCTGCGTGTAGTCCACCTTGATGATATAGTGGAGTAGGGAGGCACCGCCTTGCCATATTACTATGGTAGGTTTGCACCACCCT
>ERZ827363.2023-NODE-2023-length-18374-cov-3.844861_pt1 | contig 18374 bp, 19 predicted proteins | sample MGYA00519776_ERZ827363 | MGnify/ENA primary metagenome ERZ827363 (study PRJEB31778, sample SAMEA3449288) | human gut metagenome | biome: human gut; feature: human-associated habitat; material: faeces | place: United Kingdom | collected 2010/2012 ...
CTCTCCCCAGCAGAGCTGGGGGTTTATTTTCTTTTTGCTAAAGCACTTAACAAAAATCCCGTTCCGGAACTATCACATTCCGAAACGGGATTTTCTCTTTTTAGAACAGGTCCTTCAGCGCATGAACCGCCGCATCAAAAGCGTCCCGCTGAGAAGGATAGGAAAATTCGCCGATTTTTGTCTTTTCGCCGTTTTCCAGAGCTTCCAGCCCTTTGAAAACCGTAAGATGGGGTTCCAGCGTCAGAACCGTTCCACCCATCTTGGCGTAACGCTTCAAAAGCTCCGGGATCTGGCCGTTTCCCTTGCCCGCAGGCACCACCGTTCCGTCCTCACGGACATCCTTGATGTGCATGTAGCAAAGATACGGCTCCAGCATATCCCAGGCACGAAGGGTATCTTCCCCGCACTGCAGGAAGTTTGCCGGGTCGTATACACCCTTGATTGACGGGAAATTCTTGAGAATATCCAGGCAGCGGTCTGCATTATCGCCATAAATGCCCTTCTCGTTTTCGTGGCAGAGAAGGATTCCGCTGCCCTGAGCGGCTGCACAGAACTGATGAAGCCGCTCGAAAACGATGTCCCGGCAGTACTGCTCCTCGCCTTTGGGGCAGAAGAAACTGAACATCCGGATGCGCTCCGTCTGTAAAATATGAGCCAGCTCAAGCGTATGCTTGAAAACGTCCAGATGCGGGGCAAACGCTTCACCCACACTGATTTTTCCAAGGGGAGAACCGATACTCCAGACCCGGATCCCGCCATCGTCCAGCTGCTTTTTCAGCTCTTTGGCTTCCTCACAGGTCAAATCGGTAATGTTTTTCTCTCCTACGCCCCGAAGTTCAATTCCGGGAATCCCGTTCTCCTGAAGAGCCCGGATCTGCTCCGATACTTCCGCACCGGCTTCATCGGCAAATGCCGCAAGAGTAAATTCACTCATATAGTTCTCCTTTATTTAAGATAATTTTTCAGGTTGTCATGATACACACCGGCAACCAGCTTCAAAGCGTTCTCGTCATCGACGAACTCCCCGTCCTCGATCCACTGTCCGATCACGGAGGCGAAGATCCGACGGAAATAGTCATGCCGTGCATAAGAAAGGAAGCTGCGGGAGTCGGTGAGCATTCCCAAGAATTTGCTCAGATCGCTTACCTCGGCAATGTTCTCAATCTGCTCAATGATGCCCCGCTTGTGGTCACAGAACCACCAGGCAGCCCCGCAGATCACGCCCCGGAAACTGCCGGAAGCTGCCGCAAGAGCCGGGCAGGCCATACCGTTCAAAGAATAAAGGACGGTCTTCGGCAGGCTGTTTTCCTGCTCGCAGCGATCCAGAACCGCACAGACATCTTTAACAGGAACCGGATCGCCCACGCAGTCTCCACCGCAATCAGCGCCTAATAAGTGAAACAGCCGAGTACTGGCGTTGCGCTTAGCACCTAAGTGCCACTGCATGACCAGATTGTGCTTTTTATATTCCCCGGCCAGCCAGACGAAGCAGTAGCCCAGGAAGCGGTCATATGCTTCGTCAGAGATTTCCTTGCCTTTCAGCGCTGCCGCAAACGCAGCAGCTGCCTCTTCCTCCGTGCCGATGGAAGAGGGGAAGCCTTCGATGCCCACGTCGGTGAACCGGCAGCCCAGACTGCAGAAATAGTCAAGTCTCTTGGAAACCGCCTGCTTTAATGCCGCAAAATCGCTGATGGTCAACTCTGCTGCCGCAGAAAGCCGGGCAATGTAGTCGGTATAGCCGGGCTTCCGGATGCTCAGAAGGGCATCGGGGCGGAAAGCAGGCGTAACTGTCGTTGCGAAGCTCTTGTCAGCGGCAATGAGCTTATGGTATTCCAGCGTGTCCGCCGGATCATCCGTAGTAGACAGATACTCCACATTTGCACCGGTAATCAGCTTCCGGGGAGACAAATGCTTTTCCCGGATGACTGCATTGGCACGTTCCCGAATAGAACCGGCAGTCTCGCCGTTTAAAACGGTATCGATCCCAAAGAACAGCCGCAGCTCCATATGCGTCCAGTGATAAAGAGGATTTCCGGCCGCCGTAGCCAGCGCCTCAGCGTATTTCTGAAACTTTTCGCCCCAGGAAGCATCGCCGGTGATGTATTTCTCGTCAATGCCATGGCAGCGCATCAGCCGCCATTTATAATGGTCGCCGCCTAAAAACATTTCCCCAATGTCAGAAAACTCCCGATCCTCATAGATCTCCTTGGGAGAAAGATGGCAGTGATAGTCAATAATGGGAAGATCCTTGCAGGCATTGTACAGCCGAACCGCCGTGTCGTTGGCCAGCAGGTAACGAGGCCCCATAAAATCGCTCATACGATCGCTCCGTTCTTTGATAAATTCCACCTTTCGGTCTATTTCATTATACCGCACCTCTTTTTACAATCCAATTGCAGAAACCAGCAAGGATGATTGTGATTCTTGACATCTTCCCTCAAAATTCTTGTCACTTCCCCTACGTCAGGGTTTAACATCGAGATACAAAGGAGGCGTTTTCATGCAGATCAAGGACGTCTGCCGCCGGACCGGCCTCACTGAACGAACCGTGCGGTTTTATATCGAAAAGGAGCTCCTTTCTCCGGAAAAAAACTGGCGGAACGGCCGGGAATACCTGAACTTTTCCGAGAAAGACCTCTGCGCCCTGAACCAGATTGCCAGGCTCCGGCGGCGCTTTTTCACCCTGGAGGAGATCAAAACCATGCAGACCCGCCCGGATCAGATCGGCGAGGTCCTCGCCGCCTACCGCACCGGACTTCAATCCGAGACCAAGGAGCGGCAGGCTGCCCTTTCTTTGACGGAAGCCATCCGGGATGAGGAAATTCCGGACCTGGAGACCCTCTGCCGGCTTCTGAACCGGGAAGCCGGACACCGGGATCCGATCCAAATGGACATCCGCCCGGACTTCCGCCGTCTGGACGGGGATTCTCCGGAGGAACGGGAAGCCGCCCTGTCTGAGTGGTCCCAACAGGAGCAAAAAAGGAAGAAAAAGGTGCGGCTCAGGTATACCCTGGGTACGATTCTGGCCATGAGTCTTCTGACCTCTGCCCTGGGAAGCTATGGGATCTGGTACTACAACAACCGCCAAGGCTCCTCCATCTTCACTAGCCTTTGGGAGGTGGAAGTCACCGCCAAAGGCATCAGTTCTGACCGGGTGCCCCTCTACTGGCTGGATATCCAGATTCCGGAAATGGAAGCAACCGCCCTGGGCATCCCCTCTGCCTTCCGCCTGAACCTCTCCGGAGACTCCGCCGAAGTCGTCTGGAACGGTGCGGTCTATGATCACCCCTACCCCATGGCCTACCTGCAGATTTTCCTCCCTAACCGCTGGAAAAAGTCCGCCGGACTGACCGGGACTACTGACTTAAACGCCCTGATTGAGGCCGCCCTGAGAGACCCCCAAGCCCGGGTCGATTTCGTCCGCCTGGAAGGCTTCCAGGGTGAGGAACGCTGACCACCCAGAGAAAATACCTGCCAAAACTCACCCACCTTGTCTAAAATGAAACTGGACTTTTCCCCCAAAAACGTGTATAATGAAACCACTACTTCTTATGGAGGCGCATCTATGGATTGCAAACAAGTCCAGTCTCTGGCCGAGACCTTAAAGCAGAACATTTCCACCGTCATTTCCGGAAAGGATCCCGTCATTGAAAAAGTGATCCTTTCTTTGCTCTGCAGTGGTCATATCCTGCTGGAAGACATTCCCGGAACCGGTAAAACCACCCTTGCCAAAGCGCTGGCCAAATCCATCCGCTGCGGCTTCAAACGGGTGCAGTTTACCCCGGATCTTCTCCCCTCCGATCTGACCGGCATCAATTTCTTCAACCAAAAAGAAGGCGAATTCGTCTTTAAAAAGGGCTCCGTTTTCACCAATATCCTGCTGGGCGACGAGATAAACCGTGCCACTCCCCGGACCCAGTCCAGTCTTTTGGAGTGCATGGAAGAAGGGCAGGTTTCCGTAGACGGCGTCACTTATGCCTTAGACAAACCCTTCCTCGTGATCGCAACCCAAAACCCCATTGAGATCCAAGGCACCTTCCCATTGCCGGAAGCCCAGCTGGATCGGTTCTTCGTCCGGCTGAAAATGGGCTACCCCGATACGGAAAGCGAAACCCGGATGCTCACAGGCCGTGTTTCTCAGAATCCGTTGGATGCCTTAGCTCCGGTGCTTTCCGGCGAAGAAATCGTGGAAGCACAGGCCGCCGTCCGAATGGTCAAAGTGGGACAGGCCGTAGCCTCCTATATCGTCCGTCTTGCGGAAGCGACCCGGAATCACGAGAAGATCAGGCTGGGCGTCAGCCCCCGGGGTGCTCTCGCCCTGATGCATGGCGCACAGGCTCACGCCGCTATGGCAGGCCGGGATTTTGCGGAGCCGGAAGACGTAAAAGCGGTAGCGGCGGATATTTGGTGCCACCGCCTGATCTGCCGGGGCTTCAGTCTTTCTCAGACAGCGGAAGCGCCTGCCGAAATCCTTTCGCAGATCCTTCGTCAGGTGGAAGCTCCCACGGAGCCTGCCTCCCTTTGATGCGAAAGGAGACGCCTTATGGAAGTAGTTGCCCTTGCGCTGGTGTGTCTCCTGGCAGTCTGGCTGGAAAACGTTCTTTACCGAAAAAACGCCTTCAAGGGATTGTCCTATCGCTGCTATCTCAGTCGTTCACAGGTCTTTGAAGGAGAAGAGATCGAGCTAATTGAAGAGATTGAAAACCGAAAATGGCTTCCTCTCCCCTGGTTTAAATCGGAGATCACCGTTTCACGCTGGCTGGAATTTGCCGGAGCCCAGTCCCAGCTTACCGACCGCCAGCGCTTCGTTCCCAGTTTTTTCATGCTGAAAAGCTATCAACGGGTCAGCCGCCGCTGGAAAGTAAGGTGTCTGAAACGAGGCGAATATTCCGTGGAGCAGATCGTTCTGGTCACCACGGATCTGCTGGGAAATCTGACTCTTTCCCAAGGTGCGAAAGCGGGTGCAACGGTTCTGGTCCTCCCCCGTCCCTTGACCGAAGACGAGCTTCAGGTCACCCCTCGCAGCTTCACCGGTGACATTGTTGTCCGCCGAAGCCTTCTGGAGGATCCGTTTTCCATTGCCGGCGTCCGGGAATACACCCAACGGGAGCCAATGAACCGGATTCACTGGGCAGCCACCGCCCGGGAGCAGAGACTAATGATCTACAACAACGACTCAACCTCCCGGCAAAACCTCACGGTGATCCTTAATATGCAGTCCCGGGAATTTGAACAGTTTCGGGCCATTGACGAGGAAACCATGGAATGTGCCATCCGGATCTGTGCCGGACTTTTTGAATCGGCTCTGAATGCCGGAATGCCCCTGTGCTTTGTCACCAATGCCTCTACTGATGACACCCGTTCCACTATTTTCACCAATGAATTCTGGGGGGTGGAACACATAGAAAGCCTTTGGCAGCTTCTGGCCCGATTGAATCTGACCAGTACGGAGGATTTTCCTATCTTTTTAGGCGACAACTACCATGCGATCCAATCTACGGATATTGTCCTGGTCACCGCCTATTTAAGTGAGCGGGTATTGGAATTTGTCTGGAGAAAGCAGGCGGACGGGATCCGGGTAAAAGTGATCCTTCTGGGTGATATTTCCGAGCATACAGATGTCTCTGCCTGTGACTTGCTGCAGCTGATGCCCCAAGAGGTAAAAAAGGAGGCAGCCTTATGAAACAGGTACCTCTTTTCCGTGTTTTAAAAGTGCTGGCGACCATCTGCCTTTCCCTAACGATCCTGCCGGTGCTGATGGGGCTATGTGCTTCTTTCGGTATCCGGGGCGATGGCTCTTTCTGGAGTGGACAGATTCTTTTGCTTACCCTTAGCAGCACTCTGGGACTTCTTTGGAAGACCCTTTTGCATCCTCGTATTGTGAAAAGCTGTGGCTTAGGATTGATCCTCGCCAATTTTCTAAGTGCGCTTTTGGCTCTTCTTTTCGCCCTGCTGGAGATGCTGCTGTTCTTTCCCCTGCTCCCCCAGCCGCTGCAGTTTTACCGCTTCACCTATTTCCCCTTTGGAGCATCCGGAATCGGAGCTGCTTTTCTCTGCGGAAGCCTTGCTGCCGAACGGCAGTACGGAAATATCCTCACCAATTATTCTTTCGGGATCCTTACCGGTGCCGACTGTCTCTGTGTCTTTTTAGCATGGTGCCTGAAATGGGAGATCAGCAGTGCCACGCTTGCCATTTGTTATCTGCTGACCGCCGGGGTTTCTGCCCTGTGCCGAAATCAGTCCGGAATTGACTTTCTGATGCAGCGCAGAAAACATGATTTAAGCCATCTTCCCGTAAAAATGCGCTGGTACAGTCTTGCTCTGACTGCCGGAGGCTTCGGGCTGGTTCTGGCAGGATTCTTATTCCGTAACCAAATTGCTGGCGGGATTCACTGGTTTCTAAACGTTCTGAAGGAAGGCATTTCCGCCCTACTCAGATACTTGACAAGGGGCGAAGGCTCGGAAGAAACACCTCTGGAATCGGGAGGATCTTCTCAATTGGAACGCCTTCCGCCTTACGAGGAACCCGGCAATGGAAGCCTTTTTTGGACGATCTTCGGCTGGCTTATGCTGGTCGGTGCCATAATTGGCATTTACTATTATCGCCGTGAGATCGCTGCTTTCTTCCAAACTATCTGGCTGAAATTGAAAACATTTTTGGCAAAGCTCTTTCTCCACCGTGGAAAAGCCGCACGCAGCAACGAACTGACTGGCAGTTATGAGGATGACGTAGTCAGTCTCCCCCGGATCCCCGCCGCTCCTGCGGAGAAAAAGCAAAAGCCCTACGATCTTCGACTCTGGCGGAAGGAATATCGGGCTTATCAAAGGCTACCGGAGGGATCTGAAAAGCTGCGGAAAGGATACCGCTTAATACTTCTCTGCTTTCTTTTGAAAAGGATTCCTCTGCTTCCCTCGGATACACCGGAAGAGATCTTCAAAAAGGCAGAGAGCCGAGTTCCTTCTGATCTTCTCCGAAAAGTGACCGACAGCTATCAAAAGACCCGATACGGCGAGCTCACACCGAATGTGGCGGATCTGACAGCACTTTCTCAGTTGCTGGAGGACTGCTGCCGAAAAGAACTGTAACAAAAAGACCCCCGGTTTGTCAGTTTTACCTGCAAACCGGGGGCCTTCTATTTTAACGTTTTCCACGGATCTGTTCCAGCGTATGAAGCACGGCGTCATGCAGCTCTTTCTGTTCCGGCTTCAGATTGTTGAGAACCCATTCCAACTGAGAAACAGCATGATCGTTTCCCACTTGCTCCAGTGAATGGATCGCCGCCAGCTTTACCGTGTCACTGGGATCTTTCAGCAGGTCGCTGAGCAAGTTGCTGGTTTCATCGCAAACCTTCATCCCGCAGGCCTCTGCGATCCACACCCGTTCCTCTTCTTTTGCGGATTCACACTTCTTTTCCAATTTTTCCCAGTGTCCCTTTTCCACCATTTTCTCAAATTCTTCTTTTTTGTTGCCAAACATTTTAAGTCCTTCTTTCCTAAGGTTAAACGGCAAGTGACTGGCAAAATTGTACAGGAAGTATGAAATTGTCGTCATTTGTTTATCTTAACTATATAATAATCTTCTTTTTGATCTTTGTCAATGGCTTTTTCGTTTTTCTACTACGTCAGAAAATTACGAGCGTTTTTTTCGTCAGGATCACAAAGAGATTTGAAGAAACTGTTACCAATCAAGGGTCATCTTTTTTCTATTTGGAATGTTGTTCATACTTATGCTTGGTAGCCAGCCCGCCCCGAATGTGACGCTCCTGTTTATTGGTATCAAGAATCTTCCGAACTTCTCCATACATCTGCGGATTAGCCCAACGAAGTCGTTCGGTAATGTCTTTGTGGACGGTAGATTTGCTATAATCAAATTTTTTTGCCGTCGCACGAACTGTTGCATGAGTGTCAATGATGTAAGCCCCGAACCGGATGCTTCTTTCTTCAATATTCTCCGTCATCTGCTTCGCCCCTCATTCCAGTTGTTTGCTAAATCCTATGAGGAACAAAAGCAAATTAGTACGGCCTTTCCGGACAGACAGAAAATCCCCCTCTACGGCATATATTTTTCAAAAACCGGAAAAGGAGGAAGACTTATGTGGTCTCAATTATTCGCCTTTCTTGCATCCCATCTACTCTATTTTGCGCTGTACTTGGAAAAAACCAGCACCTTTCCAAAACCCCTCCCCTCCGCCGAAGAGCAGCTCTGCTTCGAAAAGATGGAACAAGGCGATGCAAAAGCTCGAGAAAAGCTCATCTCCCACAATCTGCGTCTGGTTGCTCATATTGCAAAAAAATATGCCGGTGGACAAACGGATTCAGACGATCTTCTCTCCATCGGAACCATCGGCCTTATCAAAGCAGTATCCAGCTTTTCTTTCCGGAAGGGTACTCGATTTGCGACGTTTGCGGCGAAATGCATTGAAAACGAGATTCTTATGTATTTCCGCAGTTTAAAGAAAACCGCAGGCGATGTCTCCATCAATGATCCTATCGACTCTGACAAAGACGGGAACCCCTTGACACTCCTTGACGTGGTGGCGGATGAGGGAAACATCGCCGATCTGATCGACGAAAAAATGGAGGGAGAAAAACTCCGAACACTGGTAGCGACCCGGCTGGAACCTAGGGAACGCATCATCGTTCGTCTGCGCTACGGTTTGGATGGAGATGCTCCTTTAACTCAGCGGGAAATCGCCAAAAAACTGCGAATTTCCCGGTCTTACGTTTCCCGTATCGAAAAGCGTGCATTGGAAAAACTCAGAGAAGAACTGGAGCGGTAGTGATTACAATGAAAGCGCTGCCGTTTTCTTGTCATACGGCAACGCTTTCAGATGGCGTATTAAACGGAGGGTTTCGTTGTGTCCTCAGATAAAGTTGCATCCCCGGATAAAGCTGTGTCCTCAGGCGGATCCAAAGGCGCTGTCCCCGTTTGAGAAGTATCTCCACCTGATGATTCCAAGGGCTCTTCTTCAATCGATGAGATGGTCATTTCCTCCCCAAGGTAGGATCGATCACTACATCCATGATCACTGACGGCAGAAGAGAGGCTTCGCTCTCCCCTGTTTCCTGAAGGCCCTCAACATCCTCAATCGATTGTTGATTGTTTTCCGGTTGTGTAATGGTCACATGAAGCGTCAGGTTCCCCATTCGGAGCCGTTGAAACAATCGAAAGACGCCTTCTGCCTGCAATTTTTACAGTTGCCCGTTCTGCTGCGCTTTTGCCCGTTCCTTATCCCGCTGGGCGATTTCTACCCGACGGATCTTACCGCTGATGGTCTTGGGCAGGGAATCTACGAATTCCACCACACGTGGATATTTATAAGGAGCCGTCGTCTTCTTCACGAAGTTCTGGATCTCCTTTTTCAGTTCCTCAGAGGGAGAGTATTTGCTGGTCAGCACGATGGTAGCCTTCACCACCTGCCCACGGATGGGGTCGGGCGTGCCGGTGATAGCACATTCCAAAACGGCCGGATGCTCCATTAGAACGCTTTCTACCTCAAAGGGCCCGATGCGGTAGCCACTGGATTTGATGATGTCATCGGTGCGGCCGACATACCAAAGATAGCCGTCCTCATCCCGATAAGCGGTATCACCCGTATGATAATATCCGCCCCGCCAGGCATTGGCCGTGCTCTCTTCATCCCGATAGTAGCAGAGGAACATACCGGGATGGTTCTCCTCCCGAGTGCTGCGGACCACGATCTCGCCTACTTCGCCGTCCCCTACCGTATTTCCGTCTTCGTCCACCAGATCAATGTTATAAAGCGGAGAAGGACGCCCCATAGAGCCGGGCTTCACCCGGTTTCCACGAAGGTTTGCAATAGTCAGGGTCGTTTCCGTCTGGCCAAAGCCCTCCATCAGGGACAGACCGGTATATTCTTTAAACTTTTTGAAGACCTCTTCGTTCAGAGCTTCACCTGCGATGGTCACATAATGAAGCGAGGACAGGTCATAGTTTGCGATCCCCTCTTTGATGAAGAAGCGGAAGATGGTAGGAGGAGCGCAGAAGGTGGTGATGCGGTACTTCTCGATCATATGGAGCACATCGGTGGGAACAAACTTGTCAAAATCATATACAAAGATACAGGTGCCGGCCAGCCACTGTCCATACAGCTTGCCCCAAACCGCCTTGCCCCAGCCGGTCTCGGCAAGGGTCAGATGGATGCCGTCCGGCTCCACGTTGTGCCAGTGAACGGCAGTGACAATGTGCGCCAGAGGATAGTGATAACCATGAAGCACCATTTTGGGCTGCCCGGTGGTGCCGGAGGTGAAGTACATCAGCATTCCATCGGTGTTGACGACCGGAACACGCTCCATCGTAGCGGGCTGCTTTTCAATCTCCTCATCGAAATTGATGTAACCGTCGAAATGACCCATGGCAGAGAACTTAGTCACATTGACGCCAAGAGTCTTCTCCGCTTCGTCAATGTAAGCATGAACGTTGCACTGACAAGTGCAGACGATCGCCTTGATGGAAGCCGCTTTCAGCCGGTACACAATGTCCTTAGTAGTCAAAAGGTTTGTAGCAGGCACGGCGATAGCGCCCAGCTTGTGAAGACCAAGGATCGAGAACCAGAACTGATAATTCCGCTTCAGGATCAGCAACACCGTGTCACCTTTTCCAATGCCCTGAGAAGCAAAGAGATTAGCGGCTTTCGTGGAATAATCGCTGATGTCCTTAAAGGTAAAGACTCTTTCTTCGCCCTGCTCATTGGTCCAGATCATCGCCCGGCGATCCGGCCAGAGCTCAGCCATTTTATCCACAACGTCGTATGCAAAGTTGAAATCCTTGGGGGCAGTCACCCGAAAATGATTGAGGAGACCGTTTTCGTCAAACCCTTCCTCACAGAACTGTTTATAAAAATCCTTAACTTCCATGAACTGTTTCTCCTTCTTCTGACTCTTTTTGTTGATTCTTTCGATAGGCAAGATAGCTTTCCAAAATAATGGTGGCAGCGACCTGGTCGACCACCTGTTTCCGCTTTTTCCCACGGGTATTGGTCTCATTCAGATAGTTATGTGCTTGAACCGTGGTCGCACGTTCATCCCAAAGCTCCACGGGAATGGGAACCATCGCCTGCAGCTGCTGAGCAAAAGCGGCACACTTTTCCGCACGCTCTCCCAATGTTCCATTCATGTTTCGGGGGTATCCCACCACGATCATCTGCACGCCGTATTCCTGAGCGGCGAAGGCCGTCTTCTGCACGGTTCGATCAAAATTGCGTTCTTCGATCACACCAATCGGAGACGCCAAAAACTCGGTTCGGTCGCAGACCGCAAGACCTGTACGGGCATCTCCAAAATCCACTGCCATAATTTTCATATTGGATCCTTTCGGAAAAAGTTACCAGGGTTGAACCGTTCCTACGATCTCCCGAACAGAAGCAATGCCGTGATCGTCCAGCCAGCGATTCATACCGTCAATGATCTTCAAAGGCGCATAGGGGTCGGTAAAAATTGCAGCGCCTACCTGTACAGCGGAAGCGCCTGCCATCATCATTTCGATGGCATCCTTCCCCGAAGAAATACCGCCCATTCCCACTACAGGGATCTTCACGGCGTTGGCGACCTGCCATACCATCCGCACCGCAATGGGAAATACCGCAGGACCGGACATTCCGCCCACGTTGTTTTTCAAAACGGGACGGCGACTGTTTAAATCGATGCGCATTCCCAAAAGAGTGTTAATCAGGCTCACCGCATCGGCTCCTGCCGCTTCCACCGCCTTGGCAATGGCGGTAATATCCGTTACATTGGGGCTCAGTTTCACCATCAGTGGCTTGGATGTTGCCTTCCGAACCGCTTCCGTGATCCCAGCAGCCGCCTCACAGCTTGTGCCGAAGGCTGCTCCTCCCTGCTTCACGTTGGGGCAGGAAATGTTCAACTCGATCATGTCAACGGCAGTATCTTCCAGCTTCTCCGCCATAGCAACACAATCCTCTACTGTGCTGCCCGCTACATTAGCAATGATACGGGTGCCCTTCCCGGATAAATAAGGCAGCTCTTTCTCAATGAAATGGTCGATGCCCGGATTCTGAAGCCCTACGGAATTGAGCATTCCCATCGGAGTTTCTGCGATCCGGGGAGGCGGATTGCCCACTTTGGGAAGACGGGTCATTCCCTTGACTGAGATTCCCCCAAGCCGGGACAGGGGATAAAGTTTTTCGTATTCGTGACCGAAGCCGAACGCTCCCGATGCTGGGATCACCGGATTTTCAAAGGAAACGCCGGCTACATTGACTCGCAGATCTGCCATCAGAACACGACCTCCTCGCCGGAAAACACCGGCCCGTCCTTACATACATGAAGATAGACTTCCTCTCCATTCCGACGAATCTTGCAGGCACAGCCCAAACAGGCCCCGACCCCGCAAGCCATCCGCTCTTCCAAAGAAATCTGGCAGGGAATGGAATGAGCCATCGCAATTTCAGTTACTTTTTTAAGCATTACCATGGGTCCGCAAGCACAGATATAGTCGGGGCGCTCCGACTCCAGATGCTCCTCCAGAGCGGCGGTGACAAAGCCCTTTCGGCCGTAAGTCCCATCGTCAGTACAAAGGAGGGTATTCGCACCGGTTTTTTTGAAATCATTCTCGAGAATCGCAGCCTGTGCATTGCGGAATCCAAGGATTGCCACAGCGTTTGCGCCAAAGCGCTCCGCTACAGGAAGGAGAGGAGGAACGCCGATCCCGCCGCCTACAACAACGACGCGGCTTCCCTCTTTCGGAAGCGTATATCCGTTTCCAAGAGGTCCCAGAACGTCAATCAGGTCTCCTGCCTTGTAATCTGCCAGAATTTGTGTACCCTCGCCGCGAATCTCGTAAATAATTCGTATCGTCCCCTGATCTGCGTCAAAGCCGGCGATGGAAATCGGACGGCGGAGAACGTGTCCGGGAACCCGGATATGCACAAACTGTCCAGCTTTTGCTTGCCCCGCAATTTCAGGGCACAAAATCGTCAGGTCATAAATGTTCTGCGCCAGATTTCTCTTGGCAAGAACGGGAAACAATCCCTGTTGATAAGTCATTCCGGATCCTCCTCTTGAAATTACCAGCTGAAAACTCATGCTGTTACCCTATATTTTACCATACAGGTGCCAGAAAAGCAATGGGAAATTCCCGGTGATGCCGGTCACCTTTTTGTTTAATCCGCATAAAACAAAAGAAGAACCGCCTCTGCAGCAGTTCTTCCTTTTCTTCACCAATCGGAGATCACTTGATAAATGCTTCTGAAACGGCGTTCATCGCCTTGACACCCTGACCCTTCTGGATCAGCACAGAGATCTTGATCTCAGAAGTAGAGATCATCTGGATGTTGATGTCCGCCTCATAAAGAGCCTCAAACATTTTAGCGGCGACGCCGGGATTCGACTGCATTCCTGCGCCTACGATGGAGACCTTCGTTACGTCTTCATCCACCTCGATCCGATGGGCGCCCAGCAGCTCCATCTGATCGTTCAGAGCTTCTATCGCTGCATCCAGGCTCTCTTCCGGAACCGTAAAGCTGATATCCTTGGTCCCGTCCCGGCCTACCGACTGCAAAATAATATCCACGTTGACCTTTTTGGAAGCAAGGACCGAGAAGATCCGGAAAGCGATACCGGGTTTATCGGGAAGGCCGACCACAGAAATCCGGGCCACATCATCGTCTTTCGCCACACCTTTAATCAGCATTTTCTCCATTTTTGTCACCTCTTTGACTTTTGTTCCGGGTTTGTTTTCCAAACTGGAAAGAACTTCCAGATTCACATTATACTTCTTTGCCATCTCAACCGACCGGTTATGCAGAACCTGCGCACCGCAGGAGGCCAGCTCCAGCATCTCATCAAAGGAGATCTCCTCCAACTTTTTGGCGCTCTTGACGATCCGGGGATCGGCAGTATACACGCCGTCCACATCGGTGTAAATCTGGCAGAGATCCGCTTTCAGCTCCGCAGCCAACGCAACGGCGCTGGTATCCGAACCGCCTCGACCCAAGGTTGTAATGTCATCGTAGCGGTTCATGCCCTGAAAGCCTGCAACCACCACGATTTTCCGCTGATCCAGTTCTTTCTCGATGCGTTCCGTGTCGACCTTCTTAATCCGAGCTTTGGAGTGGTTGGAATCCGTAAGGAATCCCGCCTGCCGGCCGGTCAGGGAAATGACCGGATATCCCAGCTTCGAGATTGCCATAGCCAAAAGTGCAATGGAGATCTGCTCGCCGGTGGAAAGAAGAACATCCATCTCCCGCTTGCTGGGATTGGCATCGATCTCATGAGCCTTTGCGATCAGATCGTCCGTGGTATCACCTTGAGCGGAAACCACGACCACCACGTTGCAGCCCTGCTTGTAAGTATCCGTTACGATCCGGGCGACATTAAAAAGCCGCTCCGTGTTGGCGACGGAAGAGCCGCCGAATTTTTGCACGATGAGTTTCATAAAAGCCTCCGTTTCTGATTCTCCCGTCTGGTATCAATCGTCAAGAATTCTGATTTTTCCAAGGAGTTGGTTCTCACTTCCCGATAAGCCGGACCAGATCTCTTCCAACCGGCGTTCGCTCATGGGAGATGTCTCCACCGCTACTTCGTCTTCCGGCTGTCCGCTCCGGGAAAGAATCTTCAGCTCCGGCATCTGATTTCGGAGCTTTGAAAGAACCGCTTGCGGATCCGTTGTCCGGATCCGTAAATAAAAGGAAAAAGGAACGACCCGCCAGTCCTTTATCTGTGCTTTCGGAGTTTCCTCCCACGTTAGAGAACAGCTGGTTCCCGATGCCTTTACAGCCTCGATCAGATCCGCTGCCACAGCACTGGCCGTGGGGAATTTTCCTGCTCCTTTGCCGTAAAACATCACATCCCCGGTAGCATCGCCCCGGACAAGGATTCCGTTGAACACATCATCAATGCCGGACAGCTGACTGCTTTTCGGAAGGAACGCCGGAAATACCATCGTTGTCAGGTTTCCGTCCTCCAGCTGTTTGGCACGGCCGATCAGTTTGACGGCACGACCCGAATGCTCCGCATATGCAGCATCTGCAAGGGTCAGTTTCGTAATCCCTTCTGTATAAACCGTTTTCGGATCCACCTGCCTGCCAAAAGCCAGTGAAGCCAGAATGCAGATCTTCCGGCAGGTGTCGATCCCCTCTACATCTGCCGCCGGATTGCGCTCGGCGTATCCAAGTTCCTGCGCCATCTTCAAGGCTTCATCAAAACCCATCTGCTCCCGGATCATTCGGGTAAGGATAAAATTGGTAGTCCCGTTGAGGATACCGACTACTTCCCGGATCCGATTTGCTGCCAAGCATTGATGCATCGGTTGAATAATGGGGATCCCCCCGCCCACGCTGGCCTCAAAGAAGAAGTTGACATTATGCTCTTTTGCAATGCACAAAAGCTCTCCACCTTTGACAGCAACCAGTTCCTTATTGGAAGTAACAACGCTTTTCCCATGCTCCAGCAGTGCTTTCGTATAGGTATAGGCCGGTTCTAGCCCGCCCATGACTTCCGCTACTGCCACGACCTCTTCGTCGTTTAAAATGTCGTCAAAATTCTTAGTGAATTTTTCGGAATACGGCAAGTCGGTAAAATCCCGAATGTCCAAAATATACTTGACATCCATTTTCTGACCGGCTCTTGCCTCAATGCTGTCCCGATTCCGTTCAAAGAGCTCCACGACGCCGGAACCCACTACTCCGTGGCCCAGGACTGCGAGTTTCGCCATCCTTTTTTCCACCATCGCTTTCCATTATATTCTCTTTACAGATACAACGCCATAGATGCCCAAAAGATTTTTAATGATCTCGTCCGGATCCACCTTGTCCAAATTGATCCGCACGCTGATGGTCACCACCGCCACTGCATCCACCGGGATATTCTGATTGACCGTCAGGATATTGGCACCTAGTTCATAGAGCTTCTGAAGCACCCGGGACAAAACGCCGGGTTCATCCGACAATTTAAAATAAAGCGTCCCCAGCTGTCCGTTTCCCTTTTCTTCATACACCTGAACATTGTCCTTGTATTTGTAATAAGCACTCCGGGAAATTCCCACGATCCGACAGGCATCCGAAGAATTCTTCGCCTGAGCCTTGGAGAGAAGCTGTTTTGCTTCGATTACCTTGGTGAACACATCCGGCAGGACATCTGCGTTTACGATCAGGTACTGTGACTTCTCGCTCATGAAAATTCCTCCGTTCCATACAGCTTGTCTTTCCACTGTATAAATACATCTGTAAATTTAACGAGTACAACTATATCATGTTCTGATGAAATGAGCAATTTTAAAAATCGGGTAAAACGGCGTATTTTCGGAGAAATTACGCCGTTTCATGCATTTACTCCACTTGTTTGCGCTATTTCTTTTATTTGCTTTTTCAATTATCTGTAATTTGTAATTATTCTTTTAATCTTGTTTAATTTTTGTGCAATTTAAAATAATTTCGCTCTTTTTCCACAACAACTGTTTGCAAAAGAAGCACAGCTGCTACATTGGGAATCGCCATCAACAGGTTCAGAAGATCCGAAATCGCCCATACCGCTTCCAACGAAAGCATCGCCCCCACAAAAACAGCCAGCAGGTAAGTCACTCGATAAATCCGCAGAGCTTTTACGGAAGTCGTCAGATAGGCTACCGCTTTTTCCCCGTAATAGCTCCATCCTAAGATACTCGCTGCCGCAAAAGCAAAAATTGAAACAGATACAAACCCTGCCGCTCCCCTTCCAAGAACCCGTTCAAAAGCCGAAGCAGTCAGTGCAGCACCCCTTAATTCTCCGGCCAGATCTCCGGCCGACAGAATAACCAGAGCCGTCACCGTACACATAAGCGTTGTGTCCAGAAATACTTCGACTACACCCCAAAAGCCCTGCCGCACCGATGAATCGGTCTCCGCCGCTCCATGAACGATGGGAGCCGACCCCATGCCCGCTTCGTTGGAAAAGACTCCTCTGGCTACCCCGACCTGTACCGGCCTTCCAATCAAAAAGCCAAGAATCCCCCCGGAAGCCGCCTGCAGAGAGAATGCCTCCCGAAACATCCGGACAAAAATCCCCGGCAGCTTTTCTGCCGAAAGGAGTAAAACCGCCGCCGATGCCAGAAGATAGATCCCCGCCATGACAGGCACGACTCGTTCGGTCACTTTCCCGATCCAGGAAAGCCCGCCGCAGAACGTCAGCCCCACAAAAAGTACTGCGACTGCCCCCGTTACCGGCAGAGGGATCCCAAAAGCGGCTTTCATCGCTCCGGCTGCTGCATTAGACTGTGCCAGGTTCCCGATCCCGAAGGAAGCGGAAGCACAAAGCACGGAAAACACCGCCGCCAACAAGGGGCTCCTGACCCCATCCTGCAGATAATACATCGGGCCGCCTACCCAATGACCGTTTGCATCCCTTGTCCGATACTCCACTGCCAAGACGATCTCCGCAAATTTCAGCGCCATGCTGAAAAAGGAACTGATCCCCATCCAGACTACCGCCCCCGGCCCTCCGCTGACCAGAGCCGTTGCGACCCCTACAATGTTCCCGGTCCCCAGTGTGCCCGCCAGTGCGGTCGCCGTAGCCTGAAAAGGAGAAACGCTTCCCTTTCCTGCCTTGTCCGCCCTATGAAAAAGCCGTCCGAAGGTCTCCCTCCAGACGGCCTTGCAATGGACAAGCGGAAAAAAACGGAGCCGGACGCTCAAAAAGATCCCAGCTCCTGCTAAAATCAGCACAAAAGCCGAACCAACGATCTCTTCCAACTGATTCCGGAAACCCTCCACGGACTTCACAGCCTTTCCGAAAAATTTCTTTCTACGTCCGGGCTGCCGTACATCCTGTCAGGATTCGTGATCCGTCTGATGGAACACCTTCAGATTTCCGATCTTCTGCCGGCGCTGCTCCAAAATCGTTTCGATGTCGGAAAGCTCCAGTCCCTGCTCCGCCATTAGCACCATCATGTGGTAGATCAGGTCGCACATCTCATTGGAAAGTTCTTCCTTATCTTGATTCTTTGCGGCAATGATCATCTCGGAGCATTCTTCGCCGCATTTTTTTAAGATCTTATCCAGCCCCTTGTCGAACAGATAGCAGGTATAAGAGCCCTCGGTAAAGTGCTCCTTTCGCTGCTTCACGACCTCATAAAGCCCTTCAATTGTTTCCTTCATTTCGATCCCTCCAGATCTCTTTGAAAAAGCAGCTGTAATTTCCCGTATGGCAGGCAGCACCCGTCTGCTCCACCGTGACCAGCAAGGTGTCGTCGTCGCAGTCAGCGACAATCCGTTTCACTTTCTGGACATGGCCGCTAGTAGCCCCCTTGTTCCAGAGCTCCTGCCGGGAACGGCTGTAAAACCAGGTATAACCGGTATCCAAAGTCAGCTGCATGGATTCACGGTTCATATAGGCCAGCATAAGCCCCTGGCCTGTAGAAG
>ERZ827363.2025-NODE-2025-length-18334-cov-6.515236_pt1 | contig 18334 bp, 19 predicted proteins | sample MGYA00519776_ERZ827363 | MGnify/ENA primary metagenome ERZ827363 (study PRJEB31778, sample SAMEA3449288) | human gut metagenome | biome: human gut; feature: human-associated habitat; material: faeces | place: United Kingdom | collected 2010/2012 ...
ACAGAAAAGAAAGGATTAGGAACTCCGGCAACAAGAGCCGGTATCATCGAAAAACTGATCTATTCCCAGTATGTCACCCGAAAGGGAAAACAGATCCTTCCAACAGAGGACGGAAAGGTATTGATCGATATCTTACCGGATTTCTTGAAGTCTGCCACCATGACAGCCGAATGGGAAAATCAACTGTTAGAGATGGAGCAGGGAAAGATGGCTCCGGGGCAGTTTATGACAGGTATCGAAAAGCTGCTTTCCATGATGCTGAATCATTGTGACTCCATTCCGGAAGAAGAGACACGAAGGTTCCAGAAAAAAGAGAGCGTGGGAACCTGTCCGGTCTGTGGCGGCCTGGTCTATGAAGGAAAGAAAAATTTCTATTGCGGTAACCGTGCATGTAATTTTTGTCTCTGGAAAGAAAACAAGTATTTACAGAGTATGGAAAAGGATATGGATGCCAGGATGGCTGCTGAGCTTTTGAAGAATGGAAGTGTTCATGTGAAGGATCTGTATTCCAGAAAAAAAGATCTGTATTTTGAAGCAGATCTGCATATGGAAGCCGATGAAAACGGGAGAGTGACATTTTCATTATCTTTCCCGAAAAAGAAAACAACGAAGAAAAATAAGAGAAAATAGAAGGAGGAATAAGATATGGATTTTAATCAATTTGTTGACGAAGTAAAGGGAGGAATTAAACAGTTTCTTCCGATTGAATATGAAGATGCACAGGTAAGAATCGAAGAAATCAAGAAATTAAATGAGAATTATCTCGGAATCACGGTCTTAAAAGAAAATCAGGTAATCGCGCCGACCTTTAACCTGAATCAGTTATACGAAATGTTCCAGTCAGATCCACAGAATTCTATGGAAAACATTTTGAGAAATATTACGGAGCTGGTGCTTGATGCACCGGAACAGTTTGATCCGAAGAGCATCACAGAATATGAGACTGCAAAGGATAAGCTGTTCATCCGCGTATCTTCAGCAGAAAAAAATGAAGAAATGCTGCAGAACGTACCTCACCAGATGAGAGAAGATCTGGCAATTACCTATCATCTTGCAATCAGCATTGATGATATTGGGGGGGGTTCTACGACGATCACGAATGATATTTTAAAGCGTTATGGGATCAGTGAGGAACAGCTTCATGCAGATGCTATGGAAAACAGTCCGAATGTCAGACCCATCCATGTGATGGTAATGGGAAGTATAATCGAGCAGCTTATGGGAATGGGACCAAAAACAATTCTGAAAGATGAATCTGTTCAGAGTATTGCAGAAGTTATCTCAAATGGAATGGGAAGTGAGAATCCGATGTTTATTGTAACGAACTCACAGACAGTGGATGGAGCAGGTGTGATTTTTTATCCGGAAGTAATGGATCAGATTGGGGAAGGTTTTCAGGGAGACTTCTTTATTCTGCCTTCTTCCACTCATGAAACATTAGTCATTCCAGATAATGGAGCATTTGATTACCGGGTTCTGGAGGATATGGTCCAGACGATCAATGAAAATGAAGTCGCTCCGGAAGAACGACTTTCCGATCATGTCTATCATTATGATGTGAAAGACCGGGTATTTGAAAGGGCAGATAAATTTGAAGAGCGTCAGAAAGAAAAGGCAGCTCAGCTCGATAAAAATGAACATACCGGAAAAGAGCAGAAGATGGAGCATCCAAAACCAAAGAAACATGCTATGGAATTATAGAAGTGTAGAGTCCGTATAACAATAAGATGGGAATCCCTCATACACACGGCTGTATGGGGGATTTTTTGAAAGAGAAAGAGAGGAAATGAATGAGCGAAGAATTGACAAAAACCAAATTACTTCCCATACAAGGGAAAGATATGGACAGTATCATGCAAAACCTGGAAACAGGAGTCGCAGAATTATTTACCAGTGAACGGTATCAGGAATATTTGAAAACCATGTCAAAATTCCATAATTATTCTTTTAATAATACGCTGTTGATCGCCATGCAAAGACCGGATGCCACCCTAGTAACGGGATATCGGAACTGGCAGTCTATGGGCAGACAGGTAAAAAAAGGGGAGAAGGGAATCACCATTATCGCACCGGCGCCGATCAAAAGGAAAAAGGAGCAGGCAGTATTGGATCAGGATCAGAAACCAGTCATCGGTCCGGATGGAAAACCAAAGACGGAAGAGGTGGAGGTCACACTTCCGTGTTTCAAGGCCATCACAGTATTTGATATTGAACAGACCACAGGAGAGCCGATCCAGACACTTGCTCCGGAAATCTTGACAGCGGCAGTAGAAGATTTTGATTTATTCCTGGAAGCAATCCGGGAAATCTCACCAGTGCCGATACGATTCGATGCGATCGAAGGATCTGCAAACGGTTATTATCACAACCTGGATAAAGAGATCGTGATCAAAAAAGAAATGAGCCAGAGCCAGACCTTAAAAACAGCGATCCATGAAACCGCACATGCAAGGTTACATGATAAGGAGATCATGGAAAGCCAGGGCATCGAGAAGGACCGGCTGACAAAAGAAGTGGAAGCAGAGTCAGTCGCGTATTGTGTGTGCTCTGCCTTTGAACTGGATACGTCAGAATACAGTTTTCCGTATATTGCAGGTTGGAGCAGTGGAAAAGAAATGAGAGAATTGAAAGCATCTATGGATGTGATCCGTAAGACGGCCGGAGAAATGATCGATGAACTGACAGAAAAAATAGAAATGATGCTGGAACAGAAACAAGAGAAATTACTTGCTGCAGTAGAAGCTGCCGGATACCGTTTTGCAAAAGAAGAAAGCAATTCCCAACATCTGCAGTTTATTCCGGACGGCACTCATAGGATGCAGGGACATTTATTTGCAAAATCCTGGAATGAAGTGGAACGATGGGTAGATGCAATCATAGAAAAAGGAGATCCAATCCAGAAAGAACGTGTAGAGCGAGTAATCTATCCGGAACGGTTTGAACAGAGTTTTGAAGAAATGATGTTTACAAGAAAAGAATGCAGACTCTCAATTTATCATTTAGATGAAAATGGCTCTGGAAAAGATCAATTATTTGTAGGAATGGAAGACTTGCAGAAAAAAGGGATCACGGTAACTGCTGATCAGTATCGATGTGTTTATTCCAGCCTGTATCTGCCAAATGAAGATATGAATGCGGTTTATAGTATTTTTAATGATGATCCACCGGCGGATTATAAGGCACACGCTCTGTCTATTAGTGATGTTGTGATCATGAATCAGAATGGGGATATGAAAGCATTTTTTGTGGATCGCTTTGGCTTCCAGGAACTTCAGGATTTTGTAGAAGAGAGAAAAAAGATACTTGGAATGGAAAGTGACATTCAGAAAAAGGATGTCTTAGAGCAAACGAGCTGTATCAGCTTCTATGCGGCAGAATGTTCAGAGTTTCCGGTATTAGGAGAAGTTCATCATGATCTGAGTTTGACAGAAGCATTGGAAGCCTATGAAAAGATACAGGCAGAACGGATGAATGGGATCAAGTCTGTTGGATTTAACCTGCAGGAAGGTAGTGATTATGACGGAATGATGGATCTGATGGTTGCCGGAAGATCACAAAGAGAACTTTTAGATTCCATACCATTCTATAAAGAGAATAAGTTGGTGCAGGAAGCTTTGAAACGTGTAGAACAATATATCGAAGAAAAGCCTCTGAATGTAGAGAAGACCGAACCAAAAGAAGAAAAAGGAGAGATACAGAAAACCAAATCTCAAAAAAGAAGGGAGGATATGAGCTTATGAGTAAAGTGACATTTGAAGAAGATGAATTGGCGGTTGTGGCTCTTTTCCAGGAAAACACAAGAAAAGATACGATAGATATTTTGAAAGATACCTTAGAAGTGTTGGAAGAAATGAAAGAAGATCCATTGGAAGACGACCTGATGGAAACCATTGCATCTGCAATCAGTAAGTTACAGATGATCGAAGATAAATATTATTATTCCCTGGATCTGAATCGTTATCTGAATAACCTGGAGGATGATGCTTATGAAGAATGATCAATTTGCAGTTTACCGTGTAAACCGTCATTCAGAAGGAGGAGAACTTTGGCACCGTTCCTATCAGGAAGCGGTGAGCAGAAAACTTGCGATACGGATTGAACATTACCGGCAGATGGATCTCAGACCATTATTGCCGGGAGAAACAGCGATTGCCTTATGGAATCGAATAAAAGGCTTTTGTGAAGTCAGTGATGTGCTTGTGCTGAACCAGAATGGGGAGATCCATTGTTATTATGTCAATGAAGATTATCTACAGCTTTTATCAGGGTTCATCCGATTAAATCCGTCAGGTACATTGGTCACGTTGGATACGGAAAATTACCGTATTAGTGGGAAACCGGGGAATTGGATGGCTACAGATGATATTATTATTGATGGAAAGCAATTTTATCTTATGGAGCATCAGGAATACCATAGGCAGGCAGCTTATGTAATCTTAGATAGTTATGGGAAGATGATCATGGAGGAATGCCAGAATGGATTTGATGAAGAAACTAAACAGAAACTTCATGAGTTCGTAAAGGAACCGGAACAGAAAAGGGAAGAAACAAAAAAGCGTAGTGTTCGCTTGGAGCATTATCAGAAGTTTTATGAGAATGGGACTTATGAACGAAGCTGGGAATCCGGAATAGAAGGAAATTATAATATGGTGGATGGACAGGTGAACAATCTGAAAAGTGAAGAAGGGAAAAGTGTGGAAAGAAAGCCGGCACAAAGACCAGAACAATCCTCGAAAAAGAAGCAAAAGAAAAGAGAGTCGGTGATCAAGAGATTACGAGAAAAACAGATTGCAATTGCTGTGAAATCTGGAAAACCGGTACCGAGATATTGGGAAACACAATATGAGAGAAGAGTATAATATATCGTAAATTTTATATACTTGAATACGTGCGATTTAATGAGTGACAGGTATTAGGAATATGATTAAAAAAAGTATAGCATATTTTAACAAAAAGTGATAAGATGAAAGATAGATGGTAAGAACGGATTTGTGTTTATTGAATTAAAATTGAATCAGGCGAGAATGATTGTATTGATTGAAGCATTAGCTAGGAGGTAAAATGAAAAAGCACAATAGTGGTATTGGATTTGTAGGATTACTTACAATTATCTTAATAGTATTAAAATTATTAAAATTGATTACATGTAGTTGGATATGGGTTTTGTCTCCTATTTGGATAAGCACTTTGATAGTAGGAATCCCTACAGTGATTATTTTTGTGGGTAGTCGAATTAAAAATGGAAAGTGGTAGTGGGAATAACAAAACATAATGATAAAATAAGAACAAAAACTGTTGAAAATAGCTGATATCCAGTTGTTTTCAACAGTTTTTTTATTGCATAAAATCATGGAAAACATATCTTATTGAGAAAAAATGTGAGTAGTACGAAGGAATATAGTTTTGTTCTAATAATGCAATAGGAAGATATACGAAACTGAAATACATTTTAGTGTTGGTGATTTGTAGATGATATCAAAGATTACATGGTAATACAGTAAAAATTACATGTAAGAAAAATTGCTGTAAATCTATGCTATTTTAAATAAAAACAAGAATGTGAGGGAAACAAAATGAATAATGTCTTTAAATTTGAATCCTTAGATGGTGTACCATATATTTTTGATAATAACAATGGAATTATTTATGAAGATTTAACAAGTTCTAACAGCGATAATACTCGCATAAAAGAGTATAACGAAATGTACTTACAGAATTTGAGAAAGTCCTTAGCAGTATTTGAAAATTTAAATTTGCATGACATTACAGTGGATGAAATTGCAAACTATTATGAAGAATCTGGATTCACGGAACTAATATTTAAGATGACAGATGCATGTAATATGCGTTGTAAGTATTGCATATATTCAGAACACTACCCTGATACACTGACATATGGAAATGATTATATTAGTACAGAAATTGTTATGAAAGCTATCGATGAGTATATGGGATATATTATAAAACTTAAAAAGAATATTCCAGATAAAGTTCCTTTTATTGCATTTTATGGTGGTGAACCATTAATGGCATTTGAGGTGATCAAAGAGGCTATTAATTATGTGGAAGAAAAGTATAGTGACCTGAATACTCAATATACAATTACAACAAATGGTATCCTACTTAAAAACAAGGAGATATGTAATTATCTGAAATCTAAAAATGTGATAATTTGTTTAAGTTTTGACGGGTATAAGGAAAATCATGACCGAAATAGGATATTATCAAGTAATCAACCATCATATGACCAATTGATTTCAATTATTACGGATAATTTTCAGGAATATGAAAATATCTACTCGTTATGTTGTATTGATACCAGAACAGATTTAGTTAAGTTATACGATTTTTACAAACAAAATGATAGAATGAGTGGTGGTATAATTCCACATGTTCTTCGTTTCAGTTTTATATTTAATCAGGGATCAGACTATTATAATCAATTTACGAAAGAAGAGAAAGAAAAATTCAACTATCAATTAAATTTGCTTAGGGAAAAATATGTTTCTATGGCTGTGAAAGAGGAAAGAGACTGGATCCTGGATTTATTGATTGGGCAAGAATTTATTAGACTTATAGATAGGGTGAAATTTTCATCAGGAATCCAGTTTTATAGAAAAGGAGGCTGTTGTGTACCAGGAGAAAAAATTTACGTCTATCAGGATGGAAGATATGGAATTTGTGAAAAAGTTTGTTGTGAAAATATTGATTTAGGTAACGTATATACAGGTTTAGACTTAAATAAGATTGTTAAACAGATGAAAAATTATGATGAAACAGTATATAAGAAATGTAAAGATTGTCCAGTTTCAAACATATGTGATTTGTGCTTTGTTAACTTAAATAGTTCTGGCGAATTAAATTTGGAAGAAAACTTTTGTGAAAAAAGAAAAAAGTATTTTGAAAGTATGTTTAGATTAATAATTTATATTGAAAAAGAAAATCCTGGTTATTGGGAAAGAATGATAAATAAACAATCGAAAAACAATCTTTCATATATTGTCAAATTACAAAATTTGTTGAGAAGGTGAAATATGAACGAAGTAAATCACATTATTTTAAGATATATTAAGCAGAATATGAAAAAAGTAGCTATAACAATAATTATATTTTTGATGGGTTCCATACTTTCACTTATTCCGGCTAAGATAACACAACTAATAATTGATTCAGGATTTATGAATAAAGATTTGAATCTTATTATTCTTTTAGCATTTGGCCTTCTAATTGTATACATTGGAAAAGTTGTAAGTGAATTTATAACAAACAAAATTTTCATAAATCTTAGTAGTGGTTTAATGAAATGCTTGAAAGATGAAATATATAACAGAATATTGACATTAGATATGAGTTTTTTTTCTAACAATGAAGTTGGATATATAAATTCAAGAATAAGCGAAATTAGTCAAATAGATATTTTGTTTTCAGCGCAGACATTAGGACTAATATCATCTGCGGTTCAGTTTGTTTTTTCTATTGCAATACTACTGAGTATTAATTGGAAATTTTTATCTATAATGATGATACCTATTCCCATTTTTATCGTTATTATGAGAAAAACAACAAAAATAATTAGAAACCAAATTAAGGAATCTTTTGATAATAGTGCAAAGTATGCAGGAAAAATAAATGAATCTATATCCGGTATTGAAAACATTAAAGCACAATCACTAGAAAAAAAAGAAAAAGAAAAAATATCTTCATATAATGAAAAAATGATTAATACTGCAAAGAAACAATCAAATACATTTAATGGATTTAATGGAAGTATTAATTTTTTGAGCTTTTTTCTTAATGTACTGACTTATATCATTGGAGGAATCTTTTTTGTGCAAAATGAATTGACCTTAGGCGGTTTTATGGCAGTTTCATCATATATCGGGAAGGTATATACTCCTGTGTTTACATATTCTAGTATGACCATGGTCTTACAGCCAGCGTTTATTGCATTGAAAAGAGTAAGTAATTTTTTCTTTAAGGAATCAAATGATAGTAAGGATATTGGTAGTATTAATATTGTAGATGTTGAAAATATTACATTTGATAAAGTGTATTTTGGATATATTGAAAATAAAGATATTATCCGTGATTTTAGTATGTCAATATGCAGAGGAGAAAAAGTATTTTTGAAAGGAAAAAATGGGTGTGGAAAAAGCACTTTGTTTAGGCTGCTATTGAGGTTGTATCCGGTGAAAAGCGGGAAAATCTATTTAAACGGATGTGCAATAAATGATATTACAAGAGATTCTATACTTAAAAACATTAAATACGTAGCTCAAAAAAGCTTTTTGTTTAATGATTCGATACAAAATAATATTTTGTATGGTCTTGAAGATTATGACAAGCAAAAATACGATGAGCTTATAGAAGCTTTTAGTTTAAAACAATTAATTGATAGAATAGATAAAGAAAGTAATGGACTGATTGGCGAAAATGGATGTAATCTTTCTGGCGGTGAAATACAAAAATTAGTGTTATGTAGGACATTTATTCAAAATCCTAAATGCATAATTTTAGATGAGGCTACTTCAAATTTAGATTCAAAGAGCAGAAAAATTGTAAAAGAATATATTCAAAATTCTTATGCAACAATATTGATAGTGGATCATACAGAGGAGTTCCGAGATGTGTGTGATTATGAGATAACAATATAGAAAGAAGGAATATGAAAATGTATATAAAACTTGGATTTGAATGGGAACTATTTGAAGAAAAGGAACATGTATGGATTGGTAACAGCCTTACCAATAAATTATTTAAGATTGAACAAAAAGAGAAAAAAGAAATAATAAAAGAGATATCAAATGGAACTACAGAACAAGAACTAATTAATAAATTTTCGGTAGATGTGTGGGATGGATTTAAGGAAGAATTGGAAAATAATAAAGTTATATGTTATTCAGAATATCAAGAGTCTTATGTAGATAAAATGGATAGAGGCGGGAAGCTAATTGAAACATCTTCTTTCATAAAAAGCAAAATATATATTAGTCGAGCAGTAATAGAAGTTAATAATACTTGTGATAAAAAATGTGCTTTTTGTAATGAGGATAATGAGATTCCATGTCTTTCGTGTTACAGAGAATCTCTGGATAATTCAGCGGTAATCGATATGAAAATTATCGAAAAGTTTTGGTCAGATTTGAATGAGATATTTGTCGCAGAAGTTCTACTTACTGGTGGAAATCCGTTCAGAAATTTTGATATTATAAAGAGTATTGTAAATGTAATTAATTTAAGAAGGCAAAAACCACAAATATTTATTGTGTGTAACGAAGACCTTTCACTTAAAAATATTGAGTTTTTACAGAAATATAATATTACATTAGTAATTAATCTGGTAAAATCAGATGAAATATATCTGAACAAAATGGAAACATTTATAAAACTATTACAAAATTATGGTGTAAAGTATGTTCTGTATAAACGAGTGAATGTTGAAAGATTTGAGTTTGCTTCCCAAAGTCGTCTGATCAGTGACATAGTCAGAAAGAACGAAACTATTGTAAGTAAAGACAATATTGTAAGAAATTCTTCATTAAATGTAAATTCTTTAATTGGATTAAAAAATATATGTACATTGGGAAAAGTTTTGTTACATATAAATGGGAAATTATCTGTTTGTAAAGAATACCAAGGTGAAGAAAATAATGTTTTGAGTCAAAATGCAATAAATACAACATTAACATTTGAAGAAGTATGGAATAAAGCTTTTCCGACTGAAAAATGTCAATCATGTAATTTGAAAAAAATATGTGTGAATTGCCCAGGTATTTTAGAAAAATATAGCAACTACTCAAACTTCTGTTTTGTATAAATTTGCTGATAAATAATGTTTTTACATGAAAAGTAGAAAGGAGAAATTTTATATGAATGAAGTACAGCCACGTGGCTTTTGGAAATGTGCATTTGTATGTATCGGAGTTTGTGGACCGGGATGTTTTGGGTGCTTTGGCGATGGTCCGATATTTGTTGCGGATACAGCAACTGGTGGAGGTGCATTTATGTCTGGCATGGGTGCAGGTGCTAATAGTTAAATTGTATATAATAATTTAGATTACTAAAGGAGTTTTTTTTATGGAAGAAGTACAGGAAAGAGGATTACCTAGATGCTTACTATTTTGCGGTGCTGGATGCTTAGTATGTTTAGGTGATGGACCAGTTATAATTGCTGATATGGCAAGCGGCGGTTCTGTTTGGCAGATTTCAATGTCATCATAATACATTATTTTAAATAGAATGTAAAAACATTATTTTAAGGAATGCTAATAAATTAGCATAATAGAGCATAAAGTGAAGACCTTTTTAGTGTCTTCACTTTTAGCTATTTAAGAGCGCTACTAATATAGAATAGCTAATGTATATGATTTAGAAGAAAGCGAGGAATGTGCAATTATGATTTACAATAAAATAGAAAAATATCAGCAAGTATTTTGTTATGCTTATATGAAAACTTTGCGACCTTCAGAATATATTTTTAAAAAAAATATAATTACGTGGAATAGAATAAAAAAATTGCTTCTAAATCAAAAGTATGATTTACTGCAAGATAGCAGTACTGCATGTTTTAGATTGAGTAATACCTTTTATGACAATCTATTGTTAGTTGCAAAAAAAGAATATACACCTGTTGAATACTTAATGTTACCAGCAGAAATAAACAACATTCTGAGGAGAAATTCTATTCGTTTTATTGAAGATTTAAAAGTTAATGATATATCTAAAATTAGAAAGTTGGGCAATAATTATATTGGACGTATAGAACAAGCTACTAATAATATGGATATATCCCAAATTGATAACATAAATAAAAAAATTCTACAGTATGAACAGATTGAATTGGACGACAAAACACTAGAAAAATGGTGGAATGAATTGCTTTCGGAGAATCCTTCTAGGATTATAGATATTTTATTATTATTATATAGATAAGTGCGTTTCAAATTTTTGGAGATGTCTGGATTTTGTATTAATAAGGTGGGTTTAATTTGTACATCGTTACTGTGGAATATTTTGGAGAGGGAAATTTTTTCTGTAAATTTAAGATCTTCTATGATAATTGAACGGCTTGATGGCAGTTTTCTGCGGTTAAGCCGCTGTCTAATTAATAGCAAAAATGAGTTGACATGTTAAGAACACTCAGAAAAATCTGGGTGTATATTTTTGGCATTTCATTTTGAGAGTTATATCATCATCCAATCAGGATACATGATTTCTAGTTCACCACGTATTTTGCCCCAGTTACGGATCGACAATGTCCATTTTTTTGCAATCTCAATAGTATCTAGGTATGCATCCCTGATATCTATTTTTCTACCTGAGACCACAGATTTTATAGTGAACATTGACCAGCTTTCTGAATATTCAAGAATGTTATATATGGCTTTCTAATAAGAGAGCGTACTCTTCATGGAAACCATTTCACATCCGGCCTTTTTAAGCTAGTCTACCATTGCATGAAGCCAGTTATTGCGCCAAACTTCTCGGATTTCTGGTTTGGCACTATCCAGAAGTGGATTACTGTGTATATGATTCAATATAATACCTTATACCCATTTACTTACTACTGGTTATAACGATACTAAACTACTGTCGGATCGTTTGGTATCGTTATTATTCTAGGATGATCAGGAAAGGGGGAGTCTGTTTAAGCAGAGAACTCACGATGCCTAGTTGTGTTAGGAAGTTGGTAATGAGCTTCAGATTCCCTTGTTCTTGTTTTCGCATAAAAACGCAGATCTTAAAAAAACTATTAAAGAGATGTATATATCCTCTAAAAGAGATGTGTTTATATATTAATAAGTTGTTTTTGTGTGTGTATGATATATATATTCTTACTTTAGAGGTGAACTAATGGAAATAAAAATAAAGACACACACGAATAAAGAATCTTTGCGTGATAATTATAACCCTTTGTATGTAGAAATGGGAAAAAGGCTTCGTACTTCCCGTATTGATTTAAATTATACACAAGAACAAATGGCTGAAATTTTGGAGATAAGTTCTGCGTATTATGGAAAAGTAGAAAGAGGAATCCATGGACTGTCACTAAAGAAATTAGTATTGGTAAATAAAAAGTTTGGTATTGATATTAATTACTTATTGACTGGGAATGGAAAAGCAGAAATGTCTTTTGACAAAATTATGGAAGCATGTCCGAAGAATAAAAGATACGATATGGAACAGTTAATTAAATATGCCATGAATCTAGTTAAAAATGTTGATTAGTAATATTCATGCAGAAGGTGAAAAATATGTTGAAAATTGCAATATGTGATGATGAGATAATGATAGCTTCTCAAATTGAGAACATGCTGGAGAAAATATCAAATACCATAGTTAGGAAAGTTGAAATAGATGTATTTTACGATGGGAGTACATTGGTAAATCATATCAAAGAAGGAATGAGATATGATTTAATTTATCTTGATATAGAAATGAAAAAACAAAATGGCGTAGATGCAGCAAGAGAACTTCGAATTATAGATAATAAAGTTCTAATAATTTATGTTACTGGCCATGAAGGTTTTGCTAAAGAAGTATTTGAAGTATCAGCATTTAGATTTATTACAAAACCTATTGATATAGACTTATTTGAAAAATATTTCAAGGATGCCATAACACAAGTTTCAAGAGCCCCTCAATACTTTCAGTATCAATATAACAAGATCTCGTATAGATTGTCTATTGACGAAATAATGTACTTTCAAAGCGATAGGAGAATTACTTATATTATTACTAAAAGTGGAAGTGAAAAATGCTATGGGAAATTAAATAATATCGAAAAAAGTCTAATAGACAAGAATATATTTTTTTATAGGACAAATCAGTCGTTTTTGGTCAATCCTAAATTTGTATCTGTCTATATGTATGATTCTATGAGATTAATGGATGGAACAACTTTATCAATTAGTGAAAATAGAAGGAAAAATGTAAGTAAACTTTTTTGTATGCTTAAAGGAGATGATATTATTGTTTAGCTATTTTTGTGGCTTAATAGCTGATTTGCTGACAATATTTATATCTGTTCTAATACTTAATATATATTTTGGGACATTCTTTAATAAGAGTCAAAGAAAAATGTCAAGTATTTTGTGTTGGATAATTTATATTTGCTGGCAAATCTATATTAGTAGAATTAATATATTGCCGGCATATATTAATGTTTTAGTCAGTATTACTTTTGTATGTTTAATTTGTATAAGTACATACGAGGGAGCATTTATACAGAAGGTACTTTTTTCAGTTCTTATAAATGTGATATGGATGCTTGCAGAGTTTTTGATAGGATTTGCATTTATTTTAAGTAAGATTCAAATTTACTATTCAATACCACAGTTTGTAGGATCACTATTTTCAAAATTAATGACCTTAATACTAATATTAGTACTAAGAAGATTTTTTAAAAATGAAAATCTTCTTAATATTTCTAATAAAGAGAATCTTCTTTTGTTAATGATTCCGATTGGAAGTATGTATGTTATGTATAATATATTTACACTAAATATTAATGTTGAAAATGGACAACGTATTAGTGAATCTGTCACAAGTTTGTTACTTATGATGGCTATTAATATTATTATATTTAATTTGTATTTGAAACTTTCAAAAGAAAAGGAGTTAGAGAAACATAATACCGTTTATGAACAGCAACTAGAGTTATGTAATCGTCATATATATGAAAATGAAACTATTATGAAGGATTTTCGTAATGCTAGGCATAATTTGAAACAACATTTTATTGTGCTTATAGAAATGTTAGAAGATAAAGAAAATAAGGAGGCAAGCGATTATTTAAGAAAGCTTATAGATACTGAGGTATTGAGGAATGTTGGTATTTCTAAAACGGGTAATATAGTGGTTGATTCTCTTATAAATGCTAAGTATTGTATTGCGACAAAATTAGATATAAAATTTGAAGTGGTCGTGCATATACCTATGCAACTTCCGTTTCATGGAGCTGACATTAGTGTTTTATTAGGAAATATTCTTGATAACGCTATTGAGGCTGCTATCAAGATTCCAGAAGAGAACAGATACATAAAATGTTTTATGAGGTATGAGAATAGTGTGTTGATCATTACTGTGATAAACGCATTTTCAGGTAAAGTATTAAAGGGTAAGAATGGAAAACTTATTACAAACAAAAGTGATTCAGGCAACCATGGTATAGGGCTTGAATCTGTAAACAAAATTGCTAACAAATATCATGGGTCAGCTATAATTGAAATAAAGGAGGAAACATTTGTAATTAAAGTGGTTCTATATGATTTGGGACAAAAATTACACGGAACATCGTAAAAATTACATGAATAAATTATTTGGTACTTTTTAATATATAATAAGTTAAAATTGTATTGGAGGTAAATTTATGAAGAAAAAAACATTTTGGAAGCATTCAAATATAATTGCAAGTTTAGCATTTATGTTCAGTTTTATTGCGGCTAATAGTCGATGTGTTTGTATTTTTCATCAGCCCAAAATGCCTGAGGAATTGAAAAAATTGAGAAAATAAGGTATTAGCATGGAAAATATAGCAAAATTACTTACGGGATATCTTGTTAAAAATAAATCTATAATGCAAGAAGATTATGAAATTTGTAAATATGGATTATTAACAGGAATAGAGATATTTGTATGTGTAATAGTATGTTATGCTATTGCTATATGTTTAGATATGTTTAGAGAATGTACAGTCCTACTTTTGCTGTTTTTTTCATTGAGATCCTTTGTTGGTGGATTGCATATGAGTAGTTTTAATGCATGTTTTGTTTGTTCATGTACCGTGGTTTCTTTAATATTGATAATGGTTAAATATTGTTCCTTGCCAAAAGTTATTTCTGTGTTTATTTCTGCATGTGGGATTGCTATTATCTTTTTTTTGAAACCAGTTGAAAATAAAAACCGTCCAACAGAAGAAAAAGAAAGAAAGCTGTTTTCTCATAGAACTAGGTTAATTCTACTATTAACAGTTCTGTCTGTAGTACTATTTTATTTTGGCGGTTTTCATAGTCATTTAATGACGGTTACTTATACTCTTGTTGCAATTATTATTTCAATGTTTTTAGGAAGAATCAAGAATGCCTTTGAAATCTCGTGAAGGAATGCTAACATGTTGCTCTATTTTATGCTACATTGTTCCTGAATATGTTCCACGGATCCAGATGTCCATATTCTTTATCCCGACATATTTTAGTTAGGACGATGCTCTAACAAGAATTTAAAATATTCATACAGATTCAAATCGTATACTTTCGCTATTTCACCAAATGTGTGAGATACATTGTGTTTGTGATTGCTCTTTCTGGAGTAGAAAACAGCCAAAACTTCCGCAATTATTTATAGCATTGTGGAAACCGTAAAAGCGAATAATTGGAAGTCATTCCATTATGTATAGCATTTTCTGGAAGAAATCTCGTAATACATGGATAACAAGTATTATTTTTCCTGGCGGATTTTCTGTTGTTGTCGGAAAAACTTCAGGCAGAGATTCGCAAAGATTAAATATTGGTGGCTGTAAAGTGTATACCTAAAAATGTCAAGGTACTTGCTATTTGCTCTTCAAAGGGTATGAGGTGTCGAATCATAACTCATTCGGCACCTCTGGTTTTATAAGGGGTTATTCTCCGGTACTTCCAAAAGCCCCGTTATCTCTTGCTTCTCTGAAATCCAGAACAAAGTCAGCGATTAGAACAGGAGTGATAACCAGTTGTCCTACGCGGGTATCTTTGCGGAGTGTCTGGGATTCTGAACTAACATTGCTGATGATGGCATGAATTTCTCCACGATATCCGGAATCAATAGGCGGAAGTTCGCAGACCAATCCTTTTGCTGCCATGCTGCTTCTTGGAAAGACATAACCGGCATATCCATCCGGAATCATGAGTCCAAAGCCTAAGGGGATTCTTGCAATCTCTCCTGGTTTTAATGTGCAGTCATAAGGCATATATACATCAGCGCCGGCATCGTTTTCGTGAGGTCGGAAGGGATAATGATCTTTCTCTAATCCAAAGTCGATCAATTTAATTTTCATAAACAGCTTCCCTCCCTTCTACGAGCAGAGGATAATCTGCTTTCATTATTTCTAGTGGAGACCATTCTTTTGGAATAGGAATTCCACAGGACATAGTACCTTCTTCACAACATCCCCGCTGGCAGAAAGGACCGGTCAGCTTCGGTGAAAATAACACCGGATCGAATTCATATAGCTTCTGCCAGATATCCAACATCACAATTCTTGTTTCGTCGGTATTTCTCCTGCAGATGCGCTGACTGATCATATGTTTCCACTCATAAGGTGTAGCGCAGATAATCAGAATATTTCTTAAAGCATGGGGAAGGGCATATCCTGCAGAATCATGATGAAATCCCACAGAACACAATTCCTGATAACATCTGAGATCCGATAAGCAGCTTTGCAGATAGAGATTAATGTATCTCTGTTCGGAAAAAAGGATTTCATATGGGATCGTAAATGCAGCTTTTTCTGAATAGTTGCTATATTGCAGAGATGCACTCATGAATTTTACTTCGTTTTGATGACGAGTGATCTGTGCAAGAAAACGTCTGCTTGCACCTACAATCGCAACGGTGATCACCGTAAATTTCTGTACGGTTGGGTGGGGAAGACTGGCAATCCGGTCTACTGTTTTATCCGTAAAAGATTTCTGATAAAGAGCCATAAGATCATCCATGTTTTGAATGGAATGTCCTTGTTGAGTAAGCCTTGCTGCGAATACCATGTTTTGAGCCGCTTCCTGAATGGTATAACTATTTAAAATCTTTGTCTCAATGTGATCCATAGGCTTGTTCCTCCTTTATCAATGCTTTCAGCAGAATGAGATAGTTGATGCAGTCGGTAATCTTCTCATCCCATTGTTCTAAGTCAAATTGGAGCAGAGAAGAGTAACACATGTCATAGAGAGATACGACATGCTTCGACATCATTCCGGCCAGAGCAGCCTTAGGTGTGCATCCCTGTAATGAGGCAGCAATTTTAAATGCACTCAGGCGATCAATGCGGTCTCCGGTGTATTCTTTCTTCTTATGTGCTAGGACATCGGCACATTTTCGATATTGTTGTTCAAGGACAACATTAAATTCATTTTGTGTCATATTGTAATTCCTCCTTCGTAAAATGATTTATAATTCGGGTTCCCGTGTCTTTTGTTTTTTGGGAACCTGGTTGTGGAGAATTGCTTCCACATTTTTGTCTACGGTTCTTAAATCTTGTGTCAGATCCTTTAGAGATCGGATGGATGATTTTTGCTGGTCGATCTGTTCCTGCAAGCTGGCTTTTTGTTCCTTCAATGTTTTGATAGGAAGCATCTTTCCATCGGGATAAAAAGATTTCAGCCAGTCACGGGCTTCTTCATATGCTTGAATTTCAGCGGTGTGTTCCTTTCGGAATCTGCCTTTGTTTTTCGCTTTTAAAAATTCGGTATAGATTGCTTTCTGTGCAAAATATTGTCCGGTGTAATGAATCTGACGGTTGATGCTTTTCAAATCTGTATTCATTTCCATAAGCCGATCTGTTGCCTGATCTAACTGTTTTTGAGATTTGGAAAAGGCATCTTTTAATTCGGTTTGGGTATTGTATCCATGTTCTTGCACGTAGATAATGGTATTTGCCATTTCCTGAAGATTGGATATTTTTACCCGATGAGCATATCCGGGACTTTGCATTGCTTTCACATTTTTCTGAAGATCCACCACCAACCGTAAATGCGATCTGACATAAAGAATGGTTATCGGATCTTTTCGTAAGAAGAGCTGTTCCAAATGTTCTTTGCCGTATTGAGTTCCCAAAGCCTTCTCTGTAATCCGTTTGTCCCGATCCGGATGGAGATACCGATATCTTCCTCTTTCTTCAATGACGGAAATCTGATATTTTTCAAAAAGCAGAGATTGGAATTCCTGAAAGCTTTTAGAATGCGAGCTGCATTCTTTGATGGCATTCCTAAGTTCCTGCTTCTGTGTCTGAAACATTGTGGCAGTTGGTTTCAACCCATCTGCAATGATTTTTTTGTTTGTCTCTTCTAATTTTTTCTGCCCGGATTTTTGAGCCATATATTCAGCCTGTGTGATTTTTGTTTCAGCCGGAGAGAGAAGATCAATCTGATGAAGTCCCTCCTGGATGCACATATCCATAATTTCCTTTTTGAAATAATTCAGGAATTTATTTGTGGATCGGTGCTTGTATCCGGCAATTTCTTCATGGGGCTTATCCATGTAACTCTGCCTTCTGACAGCTTCCTTACGGACGCTGTTGATCACAATATGCGTATGGATATTGCCGGAACCATTGTGACCATCGGTATGTGTCACGATAAGA
>ERZ827363.2043-NODE-2043-length-18261-cov-2.905251_pt1 | contig 18261 bp, 18 predicted proteins | sample MGYA00519776_ERZ827363 | MGnify/ENA primary metagenome ERZ827363 (study PRJEB31778, sample SAMEA3449288) | human gut metagenome | biome: human gut; feature: human-associated habitat; material: faeces | place: United Kingdom | collected 2010/2012 ...
AAGGAATGAATAAGGTTTCCATCCTTGGCGTCAAATTCGATGCCATCACCAAGCAAGAAGCAGTCCAGCGGGCAATGGAGGCGATTCGGCAGGGCAAGAAGGGCTATGTCGTCACGCCGAACTCTGAGATTGTATATATGGCACGCAGCAATCCGCAGCTCAAAAAGCTGCTCAATGCGGCAACGCTGGTTCTTCCCGACGGCATCGGCATTGTCCATGCTGCAAAGATTTTGAAAAAGCCGCTGACGGCAAGGCTACAAAGATAATTATACCGTCGGAAATACAAGGACTTGCAGGACTTGTAACATCAATAAAAGAAATAGCAAAAAACGAAGATAAATAATTTAAAAAGCTCCCCAAATTTATTTTTGGGAGCTTTTAACGTTGTCTAAAATTATACACGAATTATCAGCGGACATTTTATGAAGAATCATACCTATTTCGTCATTCTCACTTTTATCGCTTATCAATATATCACTTTCAGGATTTGCCGAAATAATCGAACGTATCTGACCTTCAATATTAATATCGGAATTATGTACTTCAAGAAGAATTTTCGTTTTAATATGGTTTTTCAAAAGTGCCGATGTAATTTCTTTTACAAAGAAGTATATTCCCATAGTACAAAACACGGTAAACAATGCAATAAAACATATATCCATCATATCTAAAACACCTCCGCTTTATAATATGCGGTTTTAAATAAAAGGTGTGTATGACTTGACAAATACATAGGATTTGTATTAAAATAGTATAGAAAAATGAGTTTACGGAGGAAGTTGTTATGGGACAAACATTAACAGAAAAAATACTGTCTGCACATCTTGTTGAAGGTGAGATGGTAAAAGGCAGTGAAATCGGAATTAGAATTGACCAGACCCTTACACAGGACGCAACAGGTACAATGGCATATCTTGAGTTTGAGGCTATGGGTGTGCCAAGAGTAAAAACAGAGCGTTCTGTTGCATATATTGACCATAATACATTGCAGAATGGTTTTGAAAATGCTGATGACCATAGATTTATCGGCAGTGTCTGTAAAAAACACGGAATTTACTTCTCAAGACCCGGTAACGGTATTTGTCACCAAGTACATCTTGAGCGTTTTGGTATTCCGGGTAAAACACTTATCGGTTCGGACAGCCATACACCGACAGGCGGCGGTATAGGAATGATTGCCATAGGCGCAGGCGGTATGGACGTTGCTGTTGCAATGGGCGGAGGTACATATTACATTACTTGCCCGAAAGTCGTTAAGGTAAATCTTACAGGCAAACTTCAACCGTGGGTTGCCGCAAAAGATGTAATTTTGGAAGTTCTAAAGCGTCTTTCTGTTAAGGGCGGTGTAGGCAAAGTTATCGAATACTGCGGTGAAGGAGTTAAAACTTTGTCAGTTCCCGAAAGAGCAACTATTACAAATATGGGTGCGGAACTTGGTGCAACAACATCAATATTCCCATCAGACGAAATAACACATGAATTCTTGAAAGCACAAGGCAGAGAAGAGGCATACACACCTCTATGTGCAGACGCAGACGCTGTATATGACGAAGAAGTTAATATAGACCTTAGCAAACTTGAACCGCTTGCAGCTTGCCCTCATTCACCTGATAATGTTAAGTCGGTAAGTGAACTTAGCGGTATGAAGATCGACCAAGTTTGTATCGGTTCATGCACAAACTCATCACTTCTTGATATGATGAAAGTTGCACATATTCTAAAAGGTAAGACTGTTAATCCTGATGTTTCTCTTGCAATTGCTCCGGGTTCAAAGCAGGTTTTGAATATGCTTGCAAATAACGGTGCTTTGGCTATTATGATTGACGCAGGTGCAAGAATACTGGAAAGTGCTTGCGGTCCTTGTATAGGTATGGGACAGTCACCTAATTCAAAGGGTATTTCACTAAGAACGTTTAACAGAAACTTTGAAGGCAGAAGTGGTACAAAAGACGGTCAGATTTATCTTGTATCACCTGAAACAGCTGCTATTTCAGCTATTACAGGTGTATTTACAGATCCAAGAACACTTGGTGACGCGGCTGATATAACATTGCCTGAAAAGTTCACTATAAACGATAATATGATAGTTCCTCCGGCAGATGAAAAGGATATGGACAGTATTGAAGTGCTTAGAGGTCCTAATATTAAGCCTTTCCCTGTATCAGAGCCGTTAGCTGAAACAATAGATGCAAAATGCTCGCTAAAGGTCGGCGATAATATCACAACAGACCATATTATGCCTGCCGGTGCAAAGATTTTGCCGTTGCGTTCAAATATTCCTAAGATTTCGGAATTCTGTTTCGCTGTATGTGACGAAAAGTTCCACGACAGAGCACTTGAACTTGGTAAGAGTATAATAGTCGGCGGTTCAAACTACGGACAGGGTTCTTCAAGAGAACACGCTGCACTTGCACCGTTGTATTTGGGTGTTAAGGCAGTTATCGTTAAGTCATTTGCAAGAATTCATATGGCTAATCTTATTAATGCCGGTATCGTGCCGCTAACATTTGCAAATGAATCGGATTACGATAAGATTGACCAAATGGACGAATTGAAGATTGAAAATATCGGTAAGCAAATTGCCAACGGTAAAGTTATTAAGGTGACAAACGTAACAAAAGGCTTTGATTTTGAGGTTAATGCAGATTTGTCAGACCGTCAAAAAGAAATGCTTTACGCAGGCGGACTTCTTAACTATACAAAACAAAATTCATAATGTAATTCAAAATGCGATGCTTTTAGGTGTCGCATTTTTTGTGTTATAAGGTATAAAATATGTGAATGTCAAGTGTAACTTTAGTAATATAGCACATTGACGGTACATATTTTTGATGATATAATACTAAAAAATGAATAATCACACAAAGTGTCGGCTATATTGTATGGGTATAGTCGGTGAAAAGGGAATCGGGTGAGAATTCCGAACGATAACAGTCGCTGTATGTATTGAAGTTTTTATATTTTTTGATGAAAGTCAGTCATTGGGAAACTGAGAAGGCGAATATAAAAATGTTAAGCTTGCTTTATATAATACGAGTCAGAAGACCTGCTTTGATACTGCTCCGTACTTATTGATATTGTCAATATAGGAGCAGTAGTATCGTACGCTTATATAAATGTATTAAGCGTGTTGTTTGCGTGCCGATATGTGATATACACAGGAAAACTCTGCTGTGATAATTTGAAAAAATTATCACAGCTTTTTTTATTTGATTTTACAGAAACGGAGCGTATTAATGAAAAAAATAATATCTTTAATTTTATCGTTTGTTTTGATTTCATCTGCAAATGCTTTTGCGGTAAGTATTGACGATATAAACAGCGTCATAAGTGATACGGAAAAATATTTATATGATAATTCGAAAACTCCTGCCGTATCATCGATAGGCGGTGAGTGGCTGATAATGGGACTGAGCAGAAATGACGGTGATATACCTGTCGGCTATTACGAGAATTATTACAACAATGTTGTCAATTATGTAAAAGAATGTGGCGGTGTATTGCATAACAAAAAATATACCGAATATTCAAGAGTTATAATTGCACTCACATCAATCGGAAAAGACCCTAAAAATGTCGGTGGATATAATTTATTACTTCCTTTAGGAGATTTTGAAAAAACTACTTGGCAAGGTATAAACGGTGCAATATGGGCATTGATTGCACTTGACTGCGGACAGTATGATATGCCGTACAATGCCGATGCACAAATTCATGCAACAAGAGAAATGTATGTTGAAAAGATTATAAACAGTCAGCTTGATGACGGTGGATGGTCACTTTTGGGCAGTGGAGAGAGTGATGTAGATGTTACGGCAATGGCTCTGCAAGCACTTTCAAATTATACGGATAATTCCGAAGTGTCAAATTGTGTGAACAAGGCAATTCCTTTTTTATCGGCAAGTCAAAATGAAAACGGAGGATATTCAAGTTGGGGTACGGAAAATTCCGAAAGTTGCGCACAAGTCATTGTTGCACTTTGTGAACTCGGAATATCGCCTTTTGATGAACGCTTTGAAAAGAATGGCAAGAATTTAGCGGATAATTTAATGTCGTACTATACAATAGGCGACGGTTTTAAACATACATACGACGGTGACGGTTCAAATCAAATGGCAACAGAACAATGTTTTTACAGCTTGGTGTCGCTAAAACGATTTATGAACGGCGATAATTCGCTTTATGATATGAGCGATGTCAGAAATATATCACAAAATGAAATTAATGTGATAAAAAACAGTTTACAGTTTGTAATGATGAATTTGATTTTGCTTAGAAAGTAATAATTTTCAGGAGATATTGAATGAAAAAATATAAAAGACACATAATTATAGGAAGTATAATTATTGCTGTATTGGTATTTGCGTTTTGGTGGGGCGGAGATGCACCGTCACTGCGCGGTTGGAATGTTGAGCCGACGCCGAAAGTAACGGAAAGGGTTATAATTGATGAGGTATATGACAATGATGAAAGTCCTACACCGACTGTAGAGCCAACAATTTCACCCACATCATCTCCGACAGCCGAAAACACAGAAAAAATTCAAAACAAGCCTACAGCCGACAAACCAATGACGGCAGAGGAAAAAATAGAATTAGCCGAAGAGATTGCAGGGGAACCATACGAAGAAATATATACTCCTGATTTGGAATATTCCGAAAACAACGGAATGAATATTGACGAAACAACAGGGACAGACGAATATAAAACAGAACCTGTACCTGAGGGAAAACCTGTACCTGTCGAACCGCAAGATGCAGTAATAGAGAGCAAAGAACTGACGTGCACGTTGGCGGTACGATGTGATACGATACTCGACAATATGTCGTGGCTTGATAAAGAAAAGTGGGAATTAGTGCCGTCGGACGGAGTTATATTTAAAGAACAGACAGTTGAATTTTATGACGGCGAAAGTGTATTTGACCTATTGCAACGCGAAATGAAAAACAGCAAAATACATATGGAATTTGAAAATACTCCTATGTATAACAGTGCATATATCGAGGGAATAGGCAATTTGTATGAGTTTGACTGCGGTGAATTATCGGGGTGGATGTATAAAGTAAATGACTGGTTCCCAAATTACGGCTGTTCGCGTTACCAGCTGAAACAAGGCGATAAAGTCGAATGGGTATATACTTGCAACTTAGGAATAGATGTCGGCGGATATTCCGCAACAGGCGGAGAATAGGAGATAAGACAGATAATGAATGAATTTGCAAAATATCATCCGTTGATTAATTTTATATATTTTACAGCCGTAATTGTGTTTTCAATGATATTCGTACATCCTATATGCCTTGTGACATCGCTTTTGTGCAGTGTGATGTATTCGATAATTTTAAACGGTAAAAAAGCGTTGAAATTTATTGAGATGTTATTACCGCTTATGTTGATTTCAGCACTGATAAATCCTGCGTTCAATCACGAGGGTGTAACTGTAATTGCATATTTACCGAGCGGAAATCCGTTGACGTTGGAATCCATACTATACGGAATTGTCGCGGCAAGTATGGTTGCAACGGTCATTTGTTGGTTTTCTTGTTTTAATAAAATTATGACAAGTGATAAGTTTATTTATCTTTTTGGAAGGATCATCCCGGCACTTTCTTTAGTACTTTCCATGTGCCTTCGCTTTGTACCGAAGTTTATCAAAGAAGCATCTGTTATTTCTGATGGGCAAAAGTGTGTCGGGCGAAGTGTAGAGAATGGGAGCCTTATTAAGAGAGCAAAGCATGGAATTACAATTTTTTCGATTCTGGTTACCTGGTCTTTGGAGAATGCGATTGAAACATCGGATTCAATGAAGTGCCGGGGATATGGAGAGAAGGGCAGAACCGCCTTTTCCTTATATCATTTCGATAAAAGGGATTTTTTGTGCTTTATTTTTATGATTATTACATTCGGAGCAGCGATATGGGGCTTTTCAAAGGGGTATGCATTTTGTTCTTATAATCCTCGGATTGTTGTAAAGGGAGTACCCTTTACAGCAGGCAGCCTGCTTGTCTTTGCCGCTTTTTTATTGTTTAGTATCATGCCAGCAGCGATGGAGATTTTAGACCGAAGGATGTGGAAGGCGAGAAGAGGACAGGTAGAAAGTGCAGCACCGGCTGGGTACCGTTTGTGGGAAGTTGAATAGCCGTATATACAGGAGATAAAAAGCAAGTTTGGAGGTGCAGGGTGACAGCGAATGGTTTGTCAGAAAAGAAAAATAGTATATTAGAAATCAATGATTTGTGTTTTGCTTATCCAGAAGAAAAAAAGAGGGCGCTAAATCATGCTTCTTTGCATGTGGAGGACGGGGAATTCCTTGTTCTTTGCGGAAAGAGTGGATGTGGAAAGAGTACACTTCTGACACATTTAAAGACTCCCCTGACGCCGCATGGAAAGCGAAAAGGAGAGATCCTTTTTCAGGGAGTACCAATCGGGGAGATGAGTAACCGGGAGCAGAGTCAGAGGATTGGATATGTATTACAGAATCCGGATAATCAGATCGTGACAGATAAAGTGTGGCATGAGCTGGCATTTGGTTTGGAAAGCCTTGGATACAGTAACGCAGATATCCGTATCCGGGTAGCGGAAATGGCAAGTTATTTTGGGATTCAGGACTGGTTTTATAAAAATGTATCGGAACTCTCCGGAGGACAGAAACAGCTTTTGAATCTGGCATCTATCATGGCCATGCATCCGGATATGCTGATTCTTGATGAGCCGACCTCTCAGCTTGATCCGATTGCAGCTTCTGATTTTTTGGAAACAGTAAAGAAGATTAATCGTGATCTTGGAACGACAATTATTCTTACGGAACATCGTTTAGAGGAAGTATTTCCTTCTGCTGACAGGGTAGTGGTCATGGATGAAGGGCAGATTTTATGTGTTGGCACACCGCCGGAAATCGGAGAAGAATTAAAGAAGCGCAATCATGAGATGTTTTTAGCTATGCCGGTGCCGATGCAGGTTTATGCCAAAGTAGAGTCAGAGCAGCCCTGCCCGATTACTGTTCGTGACGGGCGAAAGTGGCTGGACATAGTTTGCAAGAAAAAAGGCATTTCACCAGCAAATGCATCTTCTTCATATAGAAAAGAGAGTGATTCCCAAAAAGGAAAATCTTCTTTTGCTAAGATTACAGAAAAGTTTACAGAGAAAAAAGAAGATATCATCTTAGCGTGTGATGATCTGTGGTTCCGCTATGATAAAGAACTGCCGGATGTCGTAAAGGGACTAAGCTTTTCCTTAAAAAGAGGAGAATTCTTTGCATTGCTTGGAGGAAATGGAACCGGGAAGTCAACAACACTTTCACTTTTGAGCCGTTTGAGAAAGCCATATCGTGGAAAAGTACTTTTAGAAGGTAAGGATATCCGTCGTTACAGCGATAAAGAACTGTTCCGCAATTTTCTTGGAGTACTGCCGCAAAACCCGCAGTCCCTTTTTGTAAAGAAAAGTGTGGAATTAGAACTGTTTGAAATGGTAGGCGGTGTAAAAGAGAAAAAGGATGAAGAATATCAGCTTGCCATGGATAAAAAGGATGCGGTGGAAGGAATCATTAAAGTAACACATTTGGAAGAATTACTGCATCGTCATCCGTATGACTTAAGCGGGGGAGAGCAGCAGAGGCTTGCCCTGGCTAAGATTTTGTTATTGCGGCCAAAGCTTTTGTTGATGGATGAACCGACCAAAGGACTTGACAGCTATTTTAAAAAAGAATTTGCCGGAATACTGGCATTACTCAAAGAGCAGGGCGTAACTGTTTTTATGATTTCTCATGATATTGAGTTTTGCGCTTCGTATGCAGACCGATGTGGTTTATTTTTTGATGGAAATATTGTGGCATGTGGAACTCCGGGAGAATTCTTTGCCGGAAATAATTTTTATACAACAGCGGCAAATCGAATGGCTAGAAAGTATTTTCCTATGGCGGTTACCGGGGAGGACATTGTGGAATGTCTTAAAAAGGAGTGTGAACAATGGCAGACTGGAAATCAAGTCAGGAGTTCTTGAAAGAATTTTACGCTTCTCCAATCGTGAATGAAGATACGATTTCTGCAAAGATAAAGCGTATCTTTTTACCAAAAAGCAGGAAAGCTTCTGCTTTAAAAGAATTAGCAGGAGATTTGTCAGGAGAAGGCAGGGCGGGAGATGTCATTTTAGATAATGATATGTTTGAGATGGATACCGAAATCTGGAAAAAGCAGGAAAAACGCAGGCTTTCTGTTCGTACCAGAGTAAGTCTCTTTCTCTTGCTTGTAGCGATTCCCCTCACAATTGCTGTCGGATTTTATGTTATGGATGTTGCCGCCGTTGGCACAGTATTTGAAAAGATTTTTGGTCCAAGAAAGTATTATTTTATTAGCCTGGTAATCATTATATACTCGTTATTACCGTTTTTTATGGTATTTGAGGGACGAAAACCTCAGGTGAGAGAGCTAGTTGTTCTTGCAACAATGGTAGCATTGGCAACCGCCGGCCGGGCAGCATTTTTTATGATACCGAGCTTTAAGCCGATTATAGCAATCGTGATCATCAGTGCAATCGCATTTGGCGGCGAGGCAGGATTCTTAGTTGGTGCCATGACGATGGTAGTCAGCAATTTCTTATTTGGGCAGGGACCATGGACCCCATGGCAGATGTTTGCGATGGGTTTTACCGGATTTTTGTCAGGAATCCTTTACCGAATAGGACTGCTTCCGACCAAACGGCTCAGCCTTTGTATATATGGATTCCTTGTGACGGTGTTCATTTATGGAGGAATCATGAATCCAGCGGCTCTCTTTATGAGTGTGTATGATTTTACATGGGAAGGACTGCTTGCAATCTATATTTCAGGTATTCCGGTAGATCTTGTTCATGCCAGTTCTACATTTATTTTTCTGTGGATTGGAGCAAAGCCATTGTTGGAAAAGCTGCAGCGGATAAAAATAAAATATGATCTGATGAGATGAATAGCCGGGGCGTTTTTGAACTTCAGAAAGATTGCCAGAATGATGGGGCATTTTTGAAATAAGTATGGATGATAAGTATAGATAAAATGTATTCTTAGAAAGATTCTGAGAGTATACGAGATTGAAGGGGGAAACTATGCAGAAAATACCAGAATGTCGTTCCATGAATTTTTCAATTTATGAAGGGATGCTAAATCGTTATAAAGATAGTGAAGATATTAGAAAGTCTTATGAGTCACGAGGATTAAATGGACTGGAAGTGATTCGGGCAGGCGAGCCAGATGAAGGAAAGATTCTGCCGGATATGGTGAATGGGGTACATCTGTATTTTCATATTTTCTGGATGGACTGGTGGAAGGGGAATTATGAACGCCTAGATCAGGAATTTGATTCAAGAGAGCAGTGGCTGGAATATTTTGGAGGAATGAGCAGGGAATCTTATCTGAACAGTTTGCGGGACGATCTTGCCTATGCAGAACAAGTTGGAGCAAAGTATGTAGTTTTCCATGTTTCAGAAGTGACACTCCGGGAGAGCTATATTTATAAATACCGCTATACAGATAAAGAAGTGATTGATGCAAGCTTAGAGGTCATCAATACCCTACTTGATGAAAAAGAATATCCATTCGACTTTCTTGTAGAGAATCTCTGGTGGAGCGGGCTTACCTTGAAAAATGTCCGCCTTACCCGCCGGCTTATAGAAGGAATGCATACACAAAAAAAGGGAATCATGCTCGATACCGGGCATTATATGAATACAACAACACAGCTAAAGACTCCGGAAGATGCCATAGCATATCTGAATAAAATGATAGACAAATACGAAAAAGCACAGATGCTCCACTGGTTCAAAGGAATGCACCTGCAGTTGTCACTGGGAGGGGATTATGTAAGAAAGCAGCGAAAAGAATGGAGAGAACATCCGATAGACTTTGATAAGATTCCATTTTATGAACTATTTCGCCTTGCATATGACCATGCCTGTCATATTGATCTGCATCAGCCTTTTATCGGAGAAGGTGTCCGGGAATTTGTAGAGCGCGTAGCACCAAAGTATATCACGCTGGAATATCAGCAAAACAGCCGGGAAGAATATGAACAATTCGTAGAAACCCAAAGTAAAATTTTGAAATGGATTACGATTCATTAAGAGAAAACAGACGAAAAAAGAAACCATACCATATCCCATCTGCTCTGTAGTCGTTGTGTTTAAAATGCTCATCCGCATCTGGGATATGGTATGGTTTCTTTTTTTCGTCTATACGAAATCTACAAATTAGTAGTTATAGTAATTCGGAATATCCATGTCCGTTTACCAAAGCATCGATTTTCTGACCACTCTTACAATATGGGCAGTCATGCTTATCATATGTATGGTAAGTAGGAATATCATTTGGAGTAAACAGCGCATTAACAGGAAGATTACCATATTCAGAAAGCGTACTAAATATTGCTGAAATTCCCTGCAGTTTGCCACCATAGTACTCGATACATTCCCAGCTTCGGTTGATTGTGATTCCAGTTGTGACAGATGCCATTAAAATAATGATATTTCTATCTTTAATCATTGGCTGGATGTTTTTGCGGAAGAACATCTGACCATCTGAATCTATTTCTGGAGTAACAATATAGATAGATTTATGCTGGTTGTAAGAGAAGAATCCGCTCTCTGTAAGCTTTTCTGCTAAAAATGCACCGATTACTTCTGTTCCGTCAAGACATACGATGGTATCGACGACGGTATTATGTTTATAAAGTGGAACTAACGCTCTTGCAGCTTCTTCTGCATTAGACTGACGTACTTTTAATGTTGTCATATCTAAAAAGTAGTTGACATGAGAATGCTTTGTTGCGAAATGTCCCGGATAGGCAGAAAGATGTAGATTACAGGCTTTTGAACGAAATTGAATTTTGCGGTTTTCCATAAGATGTCCTCCTCCTTTATTGTGAAAGAATTGTTTATTTTGTTTATTATACCTTTTTTGTGTGAAAAAATAAAGGAGTATTTGTGCAAAATTACAGGCTTTTCTTGACAGTTTATAATTTCTTTCTGATTTTTTGAAAATACTTCATGGTATGCATATACAGTTGTATAAAATGAAAGGGAGCGCTATTAGTTTGTGAAAAAAGTTTGACAAAAATAGTTCAAAATTGATTTTGGATACTATATCTTTGATTTAAAAAAGACAGGAGGAGAATATAAGCGAGAAAAGAAGAATGATGGAAATAAGAGTGAAATTATGAAGAAAAACGGAAGATATTTGATAGAATGAGAATATTTTGTATAAAATGACGAAAAAATAGAAAAACCAACTAGTAATTGAATGTCAAAATACGTTAAAATTATAACGAAATAAAAATGGACATATAAAACAAAAATAGAATTTTAAAGATAAAATAGAGAAAAACAGGAAAAATACACAAGCGTTCCTGAAAAAAACAGGAGATTCAGAAAGAAAATTGAAAGAATTGTTAAAAAATTTGCAAATAGGCAGAATGCTCATTTTGTTTAGTGGAATGGGCAAAATAAAATAAATGTTAAATAACTAACAGAAAATGGTTGCTAACATGATAATAATTTGTTATTATTACATAGAATGAAAGAGCAACAAGGTATACAATATAGCATTTTTATGGAGGAAAGAATATGGGTAATTCAAAAATGAATGCCAGAGAGCGCATTGATTATCTGTTTGATGACCACAGTTTTGTGGAAGTTGGTGGATATGTTTCCGCTCGTAATACCGATTATAATCTCGGTGCAAAGAAAGTAGAAGGTGATGGTGTTATCACTGGATACGGAGTTATTAATGACCGCATGGTTTATGTTTACAGTCAGGATGCTTCCGCACTTGGAGGTTCCGTAGGTGAGATGCATGCGAAGAAAATTGCTTCCCTTTATGATCTGGCGATGAAAACAGGCGCGCCAGTCATTGGAATGCTGGATTGTGCAGGACTTAGATTACAGGAAGCGACAGATGCCCTTCACGCATTTGGAACGATTTTTAATAAGCAGGCACAGGCATCTGGAATGATTCCACAGATTTCTGCAGTATTTGGAATGTGTGGAGGAGGAAGTGCCGTAATGTCCGCTATGTCTGATTTTACATTGATGGAGAAGGAGAACGGCAGTCTCTTTATCAACAGTCCGAATGCATTAGCGGGGAATGAAGAATCCCGTCAGAATACGGCAGGAGCACAGTTCCAGTCTGAGCAGGCTGGTAACGTAGATTTTGTATGTGAGACAGAAGAAGGACTTCTTGACCAGCTTCGTATTCTCGTTGATGTACTTCCTTCTGATTATGAAGCAGAAGATGTTTACTTTGATAACGATGATGATTTAAATAGGGTTATTCCTGAGTTAAATGATGCCGCATATGATGCCGCTTACATTTTAAAATCTATTTCTGACAACAATATGTACATAGAGACAAAGGCAGCCTATGCCAAAGAGATGGTAACTGCATTTATCCGTCTGAATGGAGAGACAGTAGGTGCGGTTGCCAACCAGCCAGTAGATGGTGAGTCCGTTTTAACAAGAAATGGTCTTGAAAAAGCAGAAAGATTTATTAAGTTCTGTGATGCATTTTCGATTCCTCTTCTTACTGTAACGAACGTGACAGGACTTCGTGCCAACGCACATGAAGAGAGAAAGCAGGCGCTCGCATTAGCGAAGTTTACAACAACACTTGCACAGGTTAGTGTACCTCGTATTAATCTCATTGCAGGCGAGGCTTATGGAACTGCAGCGGAAGTAATGAATTCTAAAGCTATCGGAGCTGACTTTGTTCTGGCATGGCCACAGGCATCTGTAGGAATGATGGATGCAGAACAGGCAGTTCGTATCATGTATGCAGAGGAAATCAATACAGATAAGAATAAGACAGCACTTATCGCAGAGAAAACTGCGGAATATGCAGAAGGACAGAGCAGTGCATTAGCAGCTGCAAAGAGAGGATATATAGATGACATCATCGAGCCGGACGCAACAAGAAAGCGTCTTATCGCTGCTTATGAAATGCTTTACGGAAAGAAAGTAACTCCAGTGACAAAGAAGCATACGGCAGTATAGTGAGGTGAGAGTATGAACGTATTTGAACAAGCCTTATTAAATACTTTGATGGGTATGGGAACTGTATTTGCAGTACTGATTTTCATTTCTTTACTGATTTCTCTTTTTGTATATATCCCATCTATTGAAAGAGCGTTAAAGAATCGTTCTTCTAAGAAAGAGAAAAAGGCTGCGCAGGAAGAAAGACCGGCTCCAAAGCGTCCGATTCTTGAAGAAGTTGTGGAAGAAGAGGAACTTGTGGATGATGGTGAACTTGTCGCAGTAATCACAGCGGCAATCATGGCAGCGAATGGAGGAGCAGCAGTCAGTGCAGATAAGTTGGTCGTTCGTTCAATCAAGAGAGTGAAGAGAAGATAGCAAAAATGTATTCTTGGAATCTTTTTATAAAGTTTTGAAAAGTTAGCTATAGAAAGATTTTAGAAGTACATAAAATCATTCAGGAGGATTTAAAATGAAAAATTATAGAATTACAGTTAATGGTGTTGCTTATGATGTAGCAGTAGAAGAATTAGGTGCAGGAGAAGCAAGTGCAGCGCCGGTAAGTACACCAGCAGCCGTTCCGGCTCCAGCTAAGAAAGCTGCCCCAAAGACTTCCGGAAGTGCCGGTGCCGTAAAGATTACAGCACCAATGCCAGGTAAGATCGTAGCAGTAAAGGCACAGGCAGGTGCTTCTGTAAAGAAGGGCGACGCTGTTCTTGTATTAGAGGCTATGAAGATGGAGAATGAAATCTGTGCAGCACAGGATGGTGTTATCGCAAGTGTGGAAGTAGCAGTTGGAGATATGGTAGAAGGCGGAGATGTACTGGCTACAATGAACTAGAGCATATTTGCAAAATAAAACGGAGGAAGATTTATGAGTTATGTTGTAGAGACAATGACGAATCTCGCAGCACAGACCGGATTTGCATTCTTAAAGCCAGGTAACTTCATTATGATACTGGTTGCTTTAGTCTTCTTATATCTGGCCATCGCCAAAGGATATGAGCCACTTTTGTTAGTGCCGATTTCTTTTGGTATGCTGCTGGTTAACTTATATCCGTCCATTATGGAAGAAGGCGGATTATTACATTATTTTTACTTATTAGATGAATGGAGTATTCTCCCTTCACTGATTTTCTTAGGTGTTGGAGCACTAACAGACTTTGGTCCGCTGATTGCCAATCCAGCAAGTTTCTTGCTGGGAGCTGCGGCGCAGTTTGGTATTTACAGCGCGTATTTCCTTGCAATGCTTATGGGATTTAACGGAAAGGCAGCAGCAGCAATTTCCATTATTGGTGGAGCCGATGGTCCTACTTCTATTTTCCTTGCCGGAAAGCTTGGGCAGACAGACTTAATGGGACCAATTGCGGTAGCGGCATATTCTTATATGTCACTTGTACCAATTATTCAGCCACCGATCATGAAGCTCCTTACTACAGAAAAGGAACGTCAGATTAAGATGGAACAGTTAAGAACCGTTACAAAAACAGAGAAAATTATGTTCCCTATCGTTGTAACAGTTGTTGTATGTCTGATTCTTCCTACAACAGCACCATTAGTTGGTATGCTGATGCTCGGTAACCTTTTTAGAGAGTCCGGCGTAGTAAAACAGCTTTCAGAGACAGCGTCTAACGCTCTTATGTACATCGTAGTTATTATTCTTGGTACATCCGTTGGTGCGACAACAAGTGCAGAGGCATTCTTAAATGTCAGCACAATCAAGATTGTAGTATTAGGTCTTGTAGCTTTTGCTGTTGGTACTGCAGCAGGTGTCCTGTTTGGTAAACTTATGTGTAAGGTTACAGGTGGTAAGGTAAATCCATTAATTGGTTCTGCCGGGGTATCTGCCGTTCCTATGGCAGCCCGTGTATCCCAGAAAGTTGGTGCGGAAGCAGATCCATCAAACTTCTTACTGATGCATGCGATGGGACCAAATGTTGCCGGAGTTATCGGTACAGCGGTAGCCGCCGGAACATTTATGGCAATTTTTGGAGTATAATTTAGAATTATTTGATTATTTAAAATTCATTATTTATAGGGCTACAATCTGTAAAAAATGTTACAGGGGATATTTATAAATAGTTTACAAGTTGAATTTTAGATAATAACAGTTGTAAGCGCAAATAGTTACGTGATTTGAAATAAAAGGAGATATTATGGCCGAAATTAAGAAAAAACCGGTTAAAATAGTAGAAACCGTTCTCCGTGACGCACATCAGTCTCTGATTGCTACAAGAATGACAACAGAGGAGATGCTGCCAATCGTAGATAAGATGGATCAGGTTGGTTATCATGCAGTAGAATGCTGGGGAGGTGCAACATTTGATGCCTGCCTGCGTTTCTTAAAGGAAGACCCATGGGAGAGACTTCGTAAATTAAGAGACGGCTTCAAAAATACAAAGTTACAGATGTTATTCCGTGGACAGAACATCTTAGGATATAAGCCATATCCAGACGATGTTGTAGAATATTTCGTACAGAAATCTATTGCAAACGGAATTGATGTTATTCGTATTTTTGACTGTTTAAATGACCTTAGAAACTTACAGACTGCTGTAGATGCAACAAAGAAAGAGGGAGGACACGCGCAGATCGCCCTCTCCTATACAATCGGTGATGCATATACATTAGACTACTGGAAAAAGACTGCTAAGAATATTGAAGAGATGGGAGCAGATTCTATCTGTATCAAAGATATGGCAGGACTTTTAGTGCCGAATGAAGCAACTCGCCTTGTAACTGCATTAAAGCAGGCAACAGACATTCCTATCGAACTTCATACACACTATACAAGTGGTGTCGGTGGAATGACTTACTTAAAAGCAGTAGAAGCAGGAGTCGATATCATTGATACAGCCATATCTCCATTTGCAATGGGAACAAGCCAGCCGGCAACAGAAGTTATGGCGGAGACATTCCGTGGTACAGAATTTGACACAGGATTTGACCAGAAGCTTTTAGGTGAAATCGCAGATTACTTCCGTCCGATCCGTGAGAAATACATTGCAAATGGCTTAATGAGTCCAAAGGTACTTGGTGTAAACATCAAGACTTTAATGTATCAGGTTCCAGGTGGAATGCTTTCTAACCTTGTATCTCAGTTAGAGCAGCAGGGAGCATCCGATAAGTTCTATGAAGTATTAGAGGAAGTTCCAAAAGTACGTAAAGACTTCGGTGAACCACCATTAGTTACACCGTCCAGTCAGATTGTCGGAACACAGGCTGTATTAAATGTACTTACCGGAGAGCGTTATAAAATGATTACAAACGAGTCAAAAGCCCTTCTTCGTGGAGAATACGGTCAAACCGTAAAACCAATGAATAAAGAAGTACAGAAAAAGGCAATCGGCGATGAAAAGCCAATTACCTGTCGTCCAGCCGACCTTCTTGAACCGGAATTATCTAAGATCGAGGCAGAGATGAGCCAGTGGAAAGAACAGGACGAAGATGTGCTTACATACGCATTGTTCCCACAGGTAGCAACCGAATTCTTTAAATACAGAGCGGCACAGGAGAATAAGATTGATCCTGCAAAAGCCGATGTAAAGAATGGAGCATATCCGGTGTAGGATTGAATTGATTTAGATTAAAAACAGACGAACCCCCGCAACTTTATAGATAGCACATGTGAAGATTTCGCTGCGTAGAAAATGCTCAGCCGCATTTTTACTTGCTCCGACATCACATTTGCTATCTATAAAGTTGTGGGGGTTCTGTTTTTTAACCTAAACTTGCCGGAAATGGATAGGTGAAGCTATCGTATTAGCTGCCTTGTTAAGTATATTATAATCTATGATTGCAGTATTACCAAATGAAAGAATTATAGCCATTAACGAGATTGAATTTTGTTTAAAAGAGCATCCTGCAAAATCTGTGAAAAGTTTAAATTCAATCGCAATGCTTCGTTATTCAACCATTCAGGGATTGTTAAAGTTTTTTTGATAGATTTATTATGATACTTTCGATTATATTCCAAATAATCATATGGGATGATTACGACAACTCCATCATCAACATGTGTGATGTTAGACGGTTCTGGAAGTTCTTTATGGTCGTTAATGTCATCAGTTAAGATAAGTCCTAAAGCATCTATAGCCATATCATAGGCTTCTTGCATATTTTCTCCCTGAGTTAGACATTCGGGAAAGTCAGGAAAAGTCACCCAATAACCGCCTTCTTCTGCAATATGAAATACAGCAGGATAAAATAATTTTTTCATAATGGATACCTCCAATGTATGTGAGTTATTATAGATGAAATAAGGCTATTTTAAGCCCGCTTGTTTTAGGATGGCATCTTCTAGTCTTTTTTTTAAATCTTTGCTATGAAGAGGAACTGTTGTTTGTTTGCCAGTTTTAAAATTCTTCATTTTCACATGGGAACCATTTTGACTTATTTTTATGAAACCATTTTTTTTTAATAATCTTATCATTTCTTTTGGTTTCATTGGCATAGTATGCCACCCCTTTCTATAATTATATTATAATACGTATAGTATACGTGTGTCAAGAACTCGGTGATACAACTGGTGAGGAATAGTATATCATATTTAAGAAGAAAAACAACTAATAAATGTAAAAAAATATAAAAAATGTAATTTTTAAAATGAAAAATTTTTGATAAAAATACAGAGATATGGTAAAATGAAGTATCAAAAGATAGTCAGGGGGAGATACAATGAATAACGCAGTTTCATATGCTATGGATAGTCAGGTGATTTTTCAGATGTTTTTTTCAATTGTATGTATAGCGGCAGCTATAGGTGTATCCATTTTGGTTCTTCGCTTTATGAGGAAGTTTATAGATTTTTTGTTACAATAGGGGTAATAGAAGTAAGGAAGGGATATTAGGTCCCTTCCTTTAAAAATTTTAAAGAAAATTTTTGGCGATGTCATCTAAAGTTCTGGAGATTTTTGAAAAATCCTGGTTTAAATCTAATGCAAGAACAGAAATCTGATTTCCGCTCATATGGTAGGTGTTATTAGGAATAATATCTTCATCGGTTTGTGCATAAAGAAGCATTCCTGATACAGTATGTTCATAGTTTCTCAATTCAAATTCCTTATTTTTTACATAGGTAAAAATCTGATAAAGATTATTGGAATGCAGAGTATGTATTCCGTATTGTTGCTGGGTCATATGCGAATAATATTTGGCATCAATAATAAGTATGTTATTGTTTTTGGATAACATAATATCTGTCTGCATCCTAGAGCGTGTTTGAAAAACATTTTAAGTTGTTCATTTTAACCAAATTAATATTGAGGCGAT
>ERZ827363.2045-NODE-2045-length-18257-cov-3.788924_pt1 | contig 18257 bp, 13 predicted proteins | sample MGYA00519776_ERZ827363 | MGnify/ENA primary metagenome ERZ827363 (study PRJEB31778, sample SAMEA3449288) | human gut metagenome | biome: human gut; feature: human-associated habitat; material: faeces | place: United Kingdom | collected 2010/2012 ...
AAGTTGTTGGCATCAACACTGAGACCTTCGATGGCAATAAAACAGCTATCAAAGAAGCTGCCTCTGTTCTTGAAAGCCAAGGTGCTAAATACCGCAATCTTTCTATTGATTCATCTTCAGATGCAGGCAAATATGCCTCCAATATCATGGCATTTCCTACCACAATACTCGTCGACAGAAATGGTAACATCGTGGGTGATCCGATGCTCGGTGGAATCGATAATCAGGATAACTATGATACTCTGATGAAACAGATCCAATCTGTAATCGATGCAGACAGCTCAAATAAATAACCCTTTTATGATACTCTTTTGTACATAACCGGCACATCATACCCAACGGTTCTATTTGCATTCACTCCCGGACTTTCAGATACCTCCCGGCAGGTATCTGAAAGTCTCTCCCATTACCGGTATAACTTTCTTTTATCTGCATTCTCCTTATGCTTTCTTAAGTCGTCCTCTTTAACGTTCCAATATAATCTCCATTATGATAAACAAATGGTCCGGGTTCTCCCTCTTCTCCAAAATATTCCGGTCTTAAGGACAAGATATCGAGCAGTTCATCAATTGTCTGCACCCTGGTTGCCTGATATGGCTGTTCAAATGCAATCTTTTCTACAAACAAATAATAATCACTATACTTTATCAGGATACCTGTATGACCTACAAAAACAGCATCCGAATATGGATCATATATTACGATACTAAGAAGTGATATTCTGTCATTGTCTATTTGAAATCCATATTCTTTCCAGCTGTCGCAAAATGCAGATTCCGGATGTCTGTCATCCGTAACACTCTTTTCACCATAAAGTGTGGTAAACATGTCTTTGTTCTCTTTTAGGATTTCATATCTGTCCACATTATCTATCGCTTCTGTATCAAACATCAGATAGGTTCCCTCATAATGATCTTCCGTTAATTCCGAGCGGATCACCCCATCTAACAGAAGAAAAGCTGTCATTCTACAGTCCGCATCTGAATAATCATGATTCTGTTCCCAGCCATCCATACATTTACCGATATCCGCTTTCATTTTTCCAGGATCTGACCATGTATCTTCCAGCTTCGCATTTTTTCCTGCGGAATCTGCAAAATCAACCGCCCATTCCCGAAATATGTCTACATGCGCAGCTCCCGCAGAGTCAAGTTCTTTACAGATCTCAGTAATCGTATTGTTCCCTCCCATATATGTTGCACCAGGTATCTTTTGTTTCTGCACTGTTTCTGTGCAGGCCGCCAGCATCATAAATGCAGACACAATCATAGCAATAACAGACAGCTTCATGGCTGTTTTGGTTTGTTTTTTCAACAGATATTACCTCTTCTCCCCTAAATGATCATGACGCAAAAATCGTTCCTGTCAATTCTTTTCATCCTCGATCGTGAGTGTTCCAGGTCTTACATTCAAATAGATACTGCCCTTGTCCACTTTATACATATCAAGCAGCATTACCCAGAGACGGTGTATTGCGTCAAGTAATACATTCGATACCTCTATGCTATATGGCAGCAGTGCATGAATATCAAAAAAACGCATGCCAAGTGGTGGTAAAAATACCATATTGCTTGATTTTACTTTCTGCTCTCCTGTGCTTCTGTTTGCAGTTTTTAACATTTCATAAGTGATCAGACAAAAATCTTTTCCTTTATATTTACAATAGTAAGAAACATAGCACTCATCAATCGTCCAGTCTAATCCGTCCTCATGCTCAACGGGTTTTTCTTCTGCCGGATTTGCCTCGGTAGTCATAACCTCTACACTCCAGCGGATTCTTCCTTCTTTTGTCTCTCCCATCATCTCCTGGATCTCACGAAAAATTTCTTCCTGTTTTTTCACACTAATCTCCATTTCTAAGCAGCTAATGATATTATTTTTTTCATAAAAGCTATATATTTTGCCCGGAAACAAATAGCCGTACTAATCCCTCACATAAATATCCGAAAGGTTCTCAAGGATCGCTCCTGCGACATCCGGTTTGTTCATCGTATAAATATGCACATGATTGACACCGTTTGCGATCAGATCGATGATCTGGTCTGTCGCGTAGGCGATACCTGCCTGTTTCATGGCAGCCGGGTCACTTCCAAAACGGTCAACGATTGCAAGGAAACGGCGCGGTACCAAACTTCCGGACAAGGCAATGCTCCGTTTTACCTGGTTTGCGTTGGTGATTGGCATAATTCCTGCTACGACAGGAACATCGATTCCATGTTTTAGTGCTTTGTACATAAAGTTATAAAGAATATTATTGTCAAAGAACATCTGTGTTGTGAGGAACTCACATCCGGCATCCACTTTTTCTTTCAGATGGATCAGATCTTCCTCTAATGTCTGTGACTCAGGATGTCCTTCCGGATAGCAGGCTCCGCCGATACAGAAATCTCCCTGTGATTTGATATCATAGATCAGCTCACTTGCATGTTTATACTGATTTGGCAGCGGGAAATCCGCATTCTGCGGGATATCTCCGCGCAGTGCAAGTACATTTTCAATCTGCTTTTCTTTTAACTCCTGAATCACAGAGGCAACTTTCTCCTTAGTCGAAGATGCACAGGTGAGATGTGCCAGTGCCGGAATATGATTCACATTTCGCACTTCATTTGCAAGTTCTACCGTATAATCAGAAGTTCCGCCGGTTGCACCATAAGTAACACTCATATATGCTGGTTTCAATGCTGCCATATCTCCGACAATCTTTTTGTAGTTGTCTAACTGTGCACCCTGTTTCGGCGGGAACAGTTCACAGGAAATCGTTACATTCTCTGTATTTAATAATTCTGTAAGTCTCATAAATCCCTCTTTCTGCTAAAAGCTTCGTAATTTATCGGAACCGTCATCCACGGTATTCTCGATCTTTCGTATCACAACATAATAGGAATAATTCTCATTGACAGCCACTTCCACGCGGTCACCGACCTTATGTCCAAGCAATGCCTTTCCAAGCGGTGACTCATTGCTGATCAGATTCTTTAAAGAATTACCGCGGACGGTGGTCACAAGTTTATAAACTTCTTCCTCATCGTCCTCCTCAAAATAAACCGTCACCGTATTATTCATACCAACTTCATCCTCCGCAGAATCCGTTGAAATCACTTTTGCTGTTTTGATCATTCTCTCTAAATAGCGGATACGGCTCTCATTCTGGTTCTTATCTTTCTTTGCCGCATGGTACTCGAAATTCTCACTTAAGTCTCCCTGCGCTCTTGCCTCCTTCACTGCCTCTAAGGCCTCTTTGCGCACCACAAGTTTCCGGTACTCAATCTCCTCTTCCATCTTTTTTATATCCTGTTCGGTCAATTCGTCGTACATGAATCTTCCTCCTTACTTGTCATTTCAGCGATTATTATAAATTCTTTCCAGTTTTCCGTCAAATAAATTTCTGTGTAAACATCTCTTTACTGATCCATTGAATTTCGCATTTTGTACATTTTTTCGCACATACTGACAATATATATCCACTTGCGGGATCATAGCTTTGCAGATACCATTCTCCCGTCTGCCCCGCTTTTAAAAATTTAACCTGATCCTGCAGTACACAAAACGATGCAAGATCCAATGCCATCCCTTTTCCAACCGCTTTGATATAACTTTCTTTTCTTGTCCATAACTCTGTAAAATAACAGTCTGCTTTTTTCATTTTTTCCTTTTGTAATGCCAGATATTCCTCCGGACAGAAAAAACGTTCTGCCACTTTCATCTGTCCTTTCCGGATCTGTTCCACATCAATTCCAACTTCTTTATCTGAAAAAACACCTGCCACATATCTTCCCGAATGTGACAGGTTAAAATGTATACCGGTTTTTCCATTTAATACCGGTTTTCCTTTCTCTCCGAATCTAAGATACATCTGCTGCATTTTCCCTGGTAACAGACTGATTCCATATTCCCTCAGGGCATACTCTAACAATAATCCTGCTGCTAAAGATCTGCACCGGTCTTCTTTTTTTTTCAATTGCATTATTTTATTTTTCCGGTCTTCCGTGATAAAAGGCAGCATCTGTGCAAATATCTTTTCATCCCCAAATGGAACAATATCCGTCATATAAATCTTCACGCGTCTTATTCTCCCTCGATCCGGATAATGCTTCTAAGATGTTCTCTTTCCCTGGACAATTCCTCATATACCGGCATCAGTCCATCATTTATTCCGGCACGAAGCGGCTCTACAATTTTTTCGACCGTATCAAACATCGGTGTGATTCCCATATTGGCAAAGACACCTTTTAAAGTATGTGCACAGTCAAACGCCTTTTTTCTCTCATCTTCTGCAAGTGCCTCTTTTAATCCATCAAAAGCCTCGTCCTCTGCCACCATCGGAAGGCAGCTTTTATATAATTCCTCATCTCCTAAAAAACGCTCTAAAGCTCCATCTAAATCGCATCCCCATGCTCTTAATTTTTCCAATACCTCACACATTTTTCTATCATTCCTCCGATTGTTCTTTTTCCTGTTCCATCTCCCTGTCTTTCGTTTTTCCGGATAATAACAGCCTGTATTTTTCTAATTCCCATTCCAGTTGTTTTGGTTCTGTCACATTTAAGAAAACACCATATATGATATGTTTATTTCCTACAATTCCTACATCATACAGCTTTAATGATATAAAAATTTCTTCTCCTGCTTCATTCTTCCTAGAAAATTCACATTGTGTTTCACGTCCTTTATCTGCTGTATAAAAAAAAGCATCCAGAATACGCTTATGATATCGTTTTGGAATTCCCTGAAAAATATCTTTTTTCTGACTGATATCCTGATATCCAAACACCTCATAATACGCATTATTTACGCGTATTATCTCAATCTGTTCTTTGCCGTACTCATAGACAGCCACACCCTGTTTTGCATTTAAAAAGAGTGACTCCAGCTGGGAGGCCGGCGTCCACAGGCTATCTATGTCAACTAAGCGTTCTGTCTCTTTCTTTCTCTCCGCATGCGGTCTGTCAAACTGCAGTTTTTCGTATTCTTCCACAGGCATCGGTTTTGCAAAATAATATCCCTGTACATATTCACAGCCAATACTCCGCAAAAATTCCACCTGTTCGATCCGTTCCACACCTTCCGCAACAACCGGCATATTCAGCCATTTTGCCATACGGATCACTGCCGCCATGATATTTTCTCCGCGTCCTTCCCTGTCATCACCGGCAAAAAACTTCATGTCCATCTTTAAAACATCAACCACAATATCCTTTAAAACATTTAAAGAAGAATAACCACTTCCAAAATCGTCCATCAGAATGTAAAATCCCTCTTCGCGCAAACGCTGCATCATATCCTGCACTGCTTTTGGATTTGTATTGTATGCACTCTCTGTCAGTTCTACCTGAAACAGTCTGCGTGGAATCCGGTAACTGTCCACCAGATTGCAGATCACATTCACGATATCTTTGTTGTAAAGACTGATCCTCGAAAGATTGACGGATATCGGAAGCGGATTCTTTCCTTCATCCATCCACTTTCTAAGCTGGATGCAGGTCTGCTCCCACACATAATAATCCAGCTTTGTGATAAATCCATTCCGTTCAAATACCGGTATAAACTCTCCCGGTGAAATCATTCCACGTTCCGGATGTTTCCAGCGAACCAGCGCCTCCGCTCCTGCGATCTGATTATCGCTGAGCCCGTATTTTGGCTGATAGAATACAACAAATTCATGATTTTCCAGTGCACTTTTCATGCTGTTTACGATCCGCTGTTCCTTCTCGATCTCCTGGCTCATCTGCCGTGTATAAAATGCATAGTTACGGATATAATTGCCTTTGCAGTGCTTTGCCGCAAGGTTGGCACGATCGTACATGTGATCCGGTGTTATTTTCTTTCCAGCGATCAGGTAAACACCAAATATCGGTACGATATCAAAATCAAGCGGGTATCTGCTTAAGATATCACGCATTTTATCAAAACTTTCGACCAGTTCTTTTGTATTTTCATAGGATACGCAGAAGCAGAATATATCCGCATCCATCCTGCCAAAGGTAACGTCACTGCGGTTTCTGACTGCACATATCAAAAGGTCGGCAATATATTTCAGCAGCTCGTCCCCTGCACTCATTCCAAAGAAAGAATTGATCAGCTGGAACTTTTCAATATCCATCCGCACAAAAGCAAAATGCCGGTCCGGATATCGCTCTAACATAGCAGATGTCGCCTGAAACATATGGGTCTTATTATAGATTCCGGTAAGGATATCATATTCTGCACGGTACTTTAACGCTTTGCTGATATTCTGACTGCTGCTGCCAATCACATTCTTCAGCCGGAACCGGACAACATCCACATCATACGGTTTCCGGATAAAATCCCACGCTCCCATGCCCAGGCATTTAATCTCTGTCTCAATGTCAATCTCCATCGTAAGTACAATGACAGGTATTGCCTGATACATCTGCGCTTTATGATACCGTTCCAGAAAATAATACCCGTCATACTCCGGCATAACGATATCTAAAAGTACCGCCGTTATCTCCGTGCTTCGTTCATAAAGAATCTCAAATGCTTCCTTGCCATTTTCTGCCTCTATCACCTCGTACGTACCGCTCAAAATTCTTTTCATCATGACACGTTCGACCTGTTTATCATCTACGACTAATACCTTGCTCTTTTCAGACATATTCTCACCTATCCGCCCCACAAAAAATCCCATAAAAAAAACCTGACTTTATCATAGCAAAGTCAGAGTTTCTTTTCAATAGTCATCATTTAACCTTCTGCAAAAAAAAGGTCTATTTTTCCACAAAGGCAGATATCTGTCGAAGATGCGCCAACCTGAATTTCATACGTTCCATTTACCGGAACCGGCATCTTTTTGTCTGTGTCATAACGGGAAAAATCTCTTTCCTCCAAAATAACACAGATCCTCTTTGTTTCCCCGGCATCAAGCCTGACTTTTTCAAACGCTTTCAGTTCATGAACCGGTCTGTCTTTTTTCTGTTCCGGTGCCACATAAATCTGAACGGTCTCTTTCCCTGCATGTTCTCCTGTATTGGTTACCGAACAGGAAACTTTCACGGTCTGTCTGCCATTTTCCTGCTGCCGTATAATTTCAAGATCATTATAGGTAAATGCCGTATAGGAAAGTCCATGACCAAACGGGAACAGGACATCTGTTTTTTTTGTGTCATAATAACGGTAACCGACCATCACACCTTCCCTGTACTCCACACGGTCTTTCTTTCCAAATGTTCCGATCGTATGTGCCGGACACTGCGACGCATCACGGATAAATGTTTCTGCCAGCTTTCCGGATGGATTTACTTTTCCAGACAAGATCTCTGCCAGGGCTGTTCCCCCTTCCATACCGGCATAGTAGCTCCAGAGGATTGCTTTTGCCTTTTCTGCCCACGGCATCTCAACCGGTGCACCTGCATACATGCAGACCACCGTATCCGGCACGGCCTTTAGCAGAGCATCGATTACTTCATCCTGCCCGTATGGCAGTTTCATGTTCACGCGGTCAAGTCCCTCCACATCAAAATCGTGGTTCAGTCCGCCCACAAAAATAACAATGTCACTTGCTTTTGCCAGCGCAACTGCTTCCGCTAAGGCTTCCTGCTGTTTTTCATCCAGTGCTCTTCCACTTACAGTGCTTTCCTTTTCGGTATCCTCTGCAGTCTCCGTGCTCGCCGCCTGCCAGTTGATCTCAGATGCCTCTTTCTTATCCGGAATCACATAGCCCGGTGCGTAAGAAACTTTCACATTTCCACCAAGTAACTTTTTGATTCCCATAAGCGGTGATATCTCATACAGTGCCTTGATTTCTGCACTTCCTCCCCCGTTCGAATGGATCGCAGCGGCATTTGCGCCGATCACGGCAACCTTACAGCCGGATTCTGCCTGAAGCGGCAATACCTGATCTTCATTTTTCAGTAAAATCATGGACTCGCGCGCCACATCGAGCACTGCCCTGCGGTGTTCCTCCGTATTGTATGCGCCTGTCTTACGATGTTTTTTCTCCGGTCCGATCATTTTTAAACGCAGCATCATGCGGAGGATATTGCGCACTTTCTCATCCACCAGCGATTCTTCGATTTCTCCATCCTTCACTGCTTTTAACAGAGGATCTGCCATGTACTGTTCGTCGAACTGATACTTGACATCCATCTCAAGATCCAGCCCGGACTCTGCCGCCAGTTTCGTATCATGCACAGCACCCCAGTCGGAGATTACCACACCGTCAAATGCCCAGTCTTTCCGCAGTTTTTCATTGAGCAGGGATTTACTCATACAGCAGTGCTCACCGTTTAACAGATTATAGGCTCCCATCAGCGCAAGGGTGTGTCCCTTTTCTACCGCCGCTTGAAATCCCGGAAAATAAATTTCTTCCAGTGCTGTCTCATCGATGATTGTATCCACCCAGAGTCTTTCGGTTTCCTGTGAGTTTGCCGCAAAATGCTTCACGCATGCCGCAACATCGTTTTCCTGGATTCCCTCGATCATCGGTACAACCAGTTCTTCGATGAGTCCCGGATCTTCGCTCATATATTCAAAATTCCTGCCACAGAGCGGACTCCGCTTGATGTTGATGCCCGGAGCTAAGATCACATCTTTGCCCCTGCCTCTTGCCTCCTCGCCCAGCACTTCTCCGGCTTTCTTTGCCAGCGCACGGTTCCAGGTGGATGCAATGGCGCTGTTGCACGGAAGATAAGTCACATAATCTTCCGTCGTCCCGACATTCCGCCATTCATTGTCCGCAAATTCTGCGCGCACTCCCATCGGTCCATCCGACATATAGAGCGGTGGGATGGAAAGCCGCTCCACTCCTTCGGTGCGGAATAACCCCGCACCGTGGATCATGCCGATCTTTTCTTCTAAAGTCAGTTCATTTAAAATCTGTTCAATATATGTTTCCTGCATTAAAATACAACCTCTGCCTTGCCGTTACCGTCAAATGCTACGATGACATTTTCCCCATCCTGTGTATAGAATGCACCGGTTACCTGCTTTGGAGTGCCAACGTTCATCAATGCCACTTTGGATGCCTTATTACTCTCTACCGCGATCTGATAAGAAGATCCGTTCTTTACAACATTTGCAGATGCTTCTTTTTCATTTTCCGTTCCATATACGACAGTTTCTGCCTTGATGCCATCTTTTAATGCATATGCACGGAATGTCACACCATCTGCATAGTCATAAACTGCATTATCATTTCTTGCTCCCATAGCCACAATACTGCCCTCTTTGACATAAAGAGGAATACTTAAGTAACCATGTTTCTCTTTGTACCACTTACCTCCCTCTTTGACTTCTCCGGTCAGTAAGGATGTCCATGTTCCCTCCGGCAGGTAATATTCTGCGATACTGTCCTCGCGGAAGATCGGTGCAACGAGCAGGGAATCACCTAACATGTACTGTGTTGCTAAATATGCACAGTTTTTATCTTCGGTAAATTCAAGTACCATGCTGCGCATCATAGGAATACCTGTTTTGGACGTCTCGATCGCATTGCGGTACAGATATGGCATCAAAGATGCCTTAAGCTGTGCAAAGCAGCGTACCACATCCACTGCTTCTTCATCATATGCCCACGGCACACGGTAAGAAGTAGATCCGTGCAGTCTTGAATGGGAAGAAAGCAGTCCGAATGCACACCATCTCTTATAGACATCCGGTGTGGAGGTACTCTCAAATCCTCCGATATCATGGCTCCAGTATCCAAAACCGGAACTTGTCAGTGACAGGCCTCCGCGAAGGCTCTCCTCCATGGATTCATAATCAGACCAGCAGTCACCGCCCCAGTGAACCGGGAACTTCTGTCCGCCTGCAGTTGCAGAACGTGCAAAAAGAACAGCCTCTTTTTCACCTTTTTTCTTCTTTAATACGTTAAATACCACCTTATTGTAAAGGTATGTATAGTAGTTGTGCATCTTGACCGGATCAGAACCGTCGTAATATACCGCATCCGTCGGGATTCTCTCACCAAAATCTGTTTTGAAGCAGTCAACACCCATATCGAGCAGTGCCTCTAACTTTTTGCTGTACCACTCGCAGGCTGCAGGGTTGGTAAAGTCCACAATGGCAAGTCCCGGCTGCCACATATCCCACTGCCATACATCGCCATTTGGACGTTTTAAGAAGTAACCGCCCTCGACACCCTCTTTGAACATGGAGGACTCCTGTCCCACATAGCTGTTGATCCAGACACAGATCTTTAATCCTTTTGCTTTCAGACGTTTTAACATGCCCTCCGGGTCCGGGAATACTCTTGAATCCCAGGTAAAATCACACCAGTTGAAATCTTTCATCCAGAAGCAGTCAAAATGGAATACGGATAACGGGATCTTGCGGTCAAACATTCCATCGACAAAACTGTTGACTGTCTTTTCATCATAATTTGTCGTAAAGGATGTGGACAGCCAGAGACCGAATGTCCACGGTGCCGGAAGTGACGGTTTTCCAGTGATATCTGTATAGCGCATCAGCACTTCTTTCATCGTCGGCCCGTTGATCAGGAAATAGTCAAGGTTTTCACCCGGTACAGAAAATTCAACCTTGGTTACCATCTCTGTTGCAACTTCAAAGGACACGCGCTCCGGATGGTTTACAAACACACCGTATCCTTTATTGGAAATATAAAACGGGATATTTTTATAAGACTGCTCTGTGGAAGTACCGCCGTCCTCGTTCCAGATATCCACGCTCTGTCCATTTTTTACAAACGCAGAAAAACGCTCGCCAAGTCCATAGATCAGCTCGCCAACGGAAAGTGATAACTGCTCTCTCATATAAGCATCTTCCGGTCCTTTATCATAGGCAAAACCTTTCCAGTCGGTCTTCATGTATGCAAGATCTCTCCATCCGCTTGCAGTGATTTTCTCCTCACCGCGGTAAAATGTGAGTGCTCCGTTCTCTTTCTGCACTTCCAGACGCAGTGTACCGCTTGAAATGACCAGTTTGTCCTCCGTATCTTCTGCCTTTAAATGTCCGCTCTCCGCAGGTGCGATCTCAAATGACGGTGCCTTTTTCTGCACGCCCATGTGATGATAAGTCTGAACCCTAAGCACTTCCTCATACGGTGCTGAAATCACGATCGTGAGGTTGATTCCGCCAAGGGTATCGCCGCGCTGTGTGATCTTGCTTGTCGGCGCACAGATCGTCACCTGATCTTTCTCGATTTTTGAAAAATATACTTCTGCCGGAGAAAAGCACTCGCAGCGCTCTTTCTGCAGCCAGCATCCATTACTGAATTTCATATAATAATCCTCCCTGTTTTCCGGAGAAAAATGCATGCTATGTTTTTTATAGCATTTGCCTCTTGCAGGCGCAAAGGATTTTCCTCCCTGTAATTATCTCATTTTGTCTCATCTTACTATACCCACCCTGCAAAAAATACCCTCTAAATTGTACATAAAACACTCGATAAATTTGACAAACAAAACGTTCGCATTTATACTTACGTTTAGTGCTTTTATCATTGGAACAGGAAGGTTATTTTTATGTATCGCGTTTTAATTGCAGATGATGAATCCATTATCCGGGAAGGTATCAAATGTCTGTTCGACTGGGAATCTCTCGGCTATACGATCGCCGGAGAAGCTGCAAACGGTGATTTGGCCTATCAGCAGATTCTTTCTTTACATCCGGATATTGTCCTCTTAGACATCCGCATGCCGGGAATGTCAGGGCTTGACGTTATCCGGGAGGCAAGAGCACAGGGTTTTACCGGAAAAGTCATTATCTTAAGCGGTTACTCTGATTTCAAATATGCGCAGGAAGCCATCCGTTACGGAGTGCAGTATTATCTGACAAAGCCGATCGACGAGGATGAACTTGAGGAGATTCTTCGTTCGATCAAAGAAAACTTAGACAAGGATGCTGCAACTGCAAATACCCGGGAACATTACCGTGAAAAGGCAAGAGAGACCATCATCCGCGATCTTTTAACGAATGATATCGATCTTTCCCACATAAATACAACAGATCTCCATCTGACAGCAGACACCTATCAGGTTGTGATCTATGAGAAATACAGTCACAATACTGCAGATGCCTCCTATCGTTTTTCGGATCTTCTGCGCGTGACGAATCAGGATAATAACTCCTACGATAACATTACGCTGCAGTATCATGAGGTTATTTTGCTGAAAGGCACTTTTGCCATTCAAAAATTTAATGATTTTCTGGAGCGTTACCAGAGAGAACGGCGTCCACAGGAGAATTCTCCTCTTGACAGTCTCTTTATTACATATGGTGCGCGTGTGTCAGACCTGTCGGAAGTCTATATTTCCTATATTCAGGCGAAACAGCTCTTAGAACGCCGTTTCTTCTGCGAGCAGGAACAGCACACGATCGGTTATGCCGAACTGCCGGACCCGGACAGTTTAAAATCCATCTTAAACGACGCTTTTTTAAACCGTTACGCTACCAGCCTGTTTGAATATCTTCAGGCATTCAACCGCAATATGTTAGCGGAGACTTTGACACAGCTTACCAATGAACTTTACCATGCTGCAGATTCGATTGATTCCATACGGCTTTTCCTGACAGACCTTTATCTGCAGATCAAGGAACAGGCAAACCGGCTTTACAATGGTGCAAATATCCCGTTTCCGAGCAATGCGGATATCATCCGTCTGATCGAAGAAAAATATTATCTCTACGAGATCATCCTGTACTTCACGGAACAGTTTGAGATGATCATGTCCTCGATCGGTAACTCTTCCCGTGAAAGCGTGCTGGATGATATTCTGCACTACATCAACCACAACTATGCAAGCAATATCACATTAGAAAATATTGCACCGCTGTTTGGTTACAACAGCTCCTATCTCGGAAAGATTTTCCGCAAAAAGATGGGTGAAAACTTCAACTCATACGTCGACCATGTCCGCATCAAACACTCGATGGAGCTTCTCTGTTCCTCAGAGTTAAAAGTTTATGCGATCGCAGAAAAAGTCGGTTACCGGAATGTCGATTATTTCCATATCAAGTTCAAAAAATACGTTGGAAAAAGCCCGGCAGAATACCGGAAAGAACATAAAAATGAATAAACTTTCATAAAAACTGCCGCCTCCGGGTGAATATATGTACCCTTTTCTCTGTAAGTTCAGAAAAAGGGGGACATATCACCGTGAGGCGGCAGTTTTTATTTATAAGATCCGGGTGTCAAATAGTGTTTTCCGGTTTTTCGATTGGCAAATGGCACCGCAGTGCCTGTCATTTTAAGAAATCATACTGTGACATATAAAGTTTGTAATACTCACCCTTCTGTTCCATCAGTGCGTCATGATTTCCACGCTCTAAAATATCGCCTTTGTCTACATATAAGATGCAGTCGGCATTTTTGATTGTGGAGAGCCTGTGTGCAATGATAAAGGACGTTCTTCCTTTCAAAAGCTCATTTAATCCCTTCTGTAAAAGCAGTTCCGTCTCGGTATCAATGCTTGACGTCGCCTCATCTAAAATCAGGATCTTCGGATCGGCAAGCAATGCCCGCGCAAAGGAAATGAGCTGCCGCTGTCCGGCGGATAGCCTGCTTCCTCTCTCATTGACTTGTGTCTTATATCCGTTTTCCATTTCCATAATAAAATCATGGGCGCAGACTGTTTTTGCGGCACGGATGACTTCCTCGTCCGTCGCACTGCGGTTGCCATAGCGGATATTATCCATGATCGTCCCCGCAAAAATAAAGCTGTCCTGCATCATGATTCCCATCTGGGTGCGCAGTGAATGAAGTGTCACCTTCGAGATATCAATGCCATCGATCGTGATTTTCCCGGAATCCACATTGTAAAAACGGCTGATGAGATTTACGATCGTGGATTTTCCTGCCCCGGTCGGACCGACGATCGCATAAGTTTCACCCGGTTCTGCCGTAAAATTAATATCTTCCAGAATCTTCTGCCCCGGCTCATAACCAAAGGACACATGGGAAAACTTCACTTCTCCTGCCACCTCCGGCATCGGGATTGCATCCGGCTCATCCCTGACACCCACCGGCTCATCGATCGTCTCAAAAATCCTCTCAAGATAAGAGATTGCTGTCAAAAGAGAATTGTAAAATCCGGCAAGTGTGTTGATTGGTGCCCAGAAACGCCCAATGTACGCGGTAAATGCGATCAGAACACCGACGGTCAGTGTCATATCCGGTGCTAAAATCCAACGGACACCCAGCACATAGATCAGTGCCGTCGTAAATGTCGAAATAATATCCACGCTCGGTCCCATCGTAAAGTTAAACATTACCGCACGCATCCAGGATTTCCGGTAATTTTTACTTAGGTTATTAAAGATTCCGGTATTCTCATTTTCCCTTACGAAAGACTGCGTCACACGGATTCCATTGATACTCTCCGCAATGTACGCATTTAAGTTTGACTGTTTGTTGCTCTGGATCTGCCATGCCCTGCGCTGTTTTTTCTTGATTAAGATAATCACAAATGCAAGAACCGGCAATCCGCACAGACAGATCAGCGTCAGCCGGACATCGAGTGCAAACATAAACATCAGGATAAAGATCAGGTTGCACAGATCTGTGAATGTGTTGACAATACCATTGCTCAAAAGATCACTTAGGCTGTTCACATAATTGACCACACGCACCTGAATTTTTCCATGTGGTCTGTCATCATAATAGGAAAATGGAAGTTCCTGCAGATGACAGAAAATATCATAGCGGATGTCATGTACGATATTCTGCCCGATCACACTCATGGTCTTGATCTTGATCCGCAGGGAAATACCCGAATAAAGTGCGATCAGCAATGTCGCAATACTGTAAAATGTGATCGATTTCATATCTTTTTCCGGGATGCTGTGATCCATCACATTCTGGAAAAAGATCGGGATCGCCATGGTAAGTGCCGAGGAAGAAAGCATCAGAAGAATAACGCCTGCCATCTTCTTTTTGTAGGGAGCAATGTAACCTGTAAGACGTTTGAGCTGGTTTACATCAAAACTGTCCTCTAATATCTCATCCATATCATATCTGTTTCTTGCCATCTTATTTCTCCCCCTTTCCGTTTAAAATTTCCTGTGGGATCTCGCCATACTGGTTATGGAAAGCCGTCGCGTAATAACCTCCCGCCGCCACTAACTGCTCATGTGTTCCCTGTTCAATGATGCGTCCGTTATCCATGACAAGGATCAGATCTGCATCTCTAATGGAAGAAATGCGGTACGCAATGACAAAGATCGTGCACTTGTTATCTAATTTCTTCAACTGGCTCTGGATATAACTCTCCGTCTCCATATCGACCGCCGATGTCGTATCGTCAAGAATCAGAATCGACGGATCTTTCAGCAGTGCCCTCGCAAGGGAGATACGCTGTTTCTGTCCGCCGGAAAGTCCGACACCGCGCTCACCCACAATCGTATCATATCCATCCGAAAGTGCCTGGATAAAATGATTGGCATCCGCCATGATCGCAGCCTGTTTGACTTCTTCGAACGAACAATTCGGCCTTCCGTATGCGATATTTCCTTCGATCGTATCCGAAAAAAGGAACACATCCTGCATCGCCATGCCGATATTGTCACGCAGGTTATAAAGATCCATGTCGCGGACATTCACACCATCCACAAGCACTTCACCGGAAGTCGTATCATAAAACCGGCAGAGCAGATTCATGATCGTTGATTTTCCAGCTCCGGTAGAACCAATGATGCCGACGGTCTGCCCCGGTTTTACCTTAAAATTGACATCCATGACAATATCTTCGTCATCCGCACGGTAAGATACATTTTTAAACTCGATCTCACCTTTCAGATGTTTCTTCACTACTCCAGATACCGGTGTTTTTACATGCGGCTCTTCACTGTAAGTCGCATAGATTTTCTCCACGGACGTTGTAAAGTTACTGATATCGTTGACCAGCCATCCTGCCTGGCGCAGCGGGTTGTTTAACATCCACAGATAACCGTTCACCGTCACGAGCTGTCCTAACGTGATCTCTCCCTGAATGACCATATAGCCGCCGTAGAGGATCAGGATGATCGTCAGTGCATAGGAAAGCACCTCAAATACCGGCACATATTTCATCCAGATCTTTGACGCATCGATCTGCGCCGCACGGAATTTATCATTTTCCTTATTGAATTTTTCAATCTCAAAATCTTCTTTTGCAAATGCTTTTACCACACGGTTTCCACTGACATTTTCCTGCACAAACGCATTGAGTGAGGAAAAACAGTCACGGTTGCGCTTGAATGCCGGACGTACCTCTTTTGTCTGACGATAAGTTGCAAATGCAGTAAACGGCAGTACCACAAGCATGGCAAGTGCCAGTTTTGTATTGACGGTAAAGATCATAAGTAGCGCAAACACAAACATCAGCACACTCTGATAAACCATGTAGACCACATACGCCACAAAATGACGGATTGCATCCATATCTCCGGTCTGGCGGCTCATCAGGTCTCCGGTACGTTTCTTATTGTAAAATGCAAAATCTTCCTCTAATAATTTCCGGTAGACTTTGTCTCTCATATCGTATAAAACGCCCTGCGACGCCGTCTCAAATGCGACCTGAAACAGAAAACGCAAGACTCCCATCACGATCGTGACTCCGATCAGACATCCGATAAACGGCATCAGTCTGTCATATTTTCCACCGCTTATGACCTGATCTACGATCTGCCCGGATATGTACGGATTGACCACCGAAAGCACTGATACCGCTGTGGTCAGCAAAATTCCAACTATCATTAATCCCCGGTACTTTTTCAGAAATGAAAAGAACCATTTCATTGGTGTCATAATAACCCTCCTACTCCCTTTTGTTTTTCTTTCGGATTTTCAGTATAGTACTTCTGGGGTAAAAAGGAATGTACTATCTTGCACCGTTCATGTTATTTTTTGCAACGGAGGGGATGGTTTCTGATGGGGAATATGTTATACTGTGATGTGGATAAAAAAAGTGTATTTAGACTTTGAAACTGGAAATTTGCGCGAAGCTGGTTTTCATTTTGTTCCATTGTCCGAAAATAAGAAAAACTAAGTATGCCTGATTTAGATTTTCCAGGAGTGACGTGTACGTCTTAAACGTCCCGTCCATGGGACGTTAAGACTTTTGCTGCCATCCATGGCAGCAAAACACTATGCATTAACAGGCATACTAAGATTTTCTAATTTTCTCCCAAGTCACAAAAAGATCTCCAGCTTCGCGCAAATTCCCATATTTCACATTTTGACACACTTTTTATGATCCGCATCGCATTGTATTTTAAATATAGACAATATGTTTTTATCGACGATAAAATGAAGAAATGGAGACCTTACTATGTGCTGTGACAACCGGGAACAACTGCTTGACCAACTGAATCCTACTTTTTTATTTACCTGGAAAGGCACCCGTCTGAAAGACGAGGAACTCTATCACAGCCATGATTTCATCGAGATGGCTTTTATTTTGTCCGGTCACGGAAGATACCGGATCAATGGCTCTTTGTATGATATCTCCGAGGGCGATATCATTATTTTAAATCCGGGGCAGAAGCATCAGGCACTCTGCACAGACCCTTCCAATCCGGCTACGGAATTTTTTGTTGGATTATGTGACGTCCGTTTTGGGGATTTCCCGGAAAATTATCTGCCGCTGCATTTAAAAGATCTGACATCCGATCCAGCCACACAGTCTCCTATTTTACATACCTCCGGCGAACTGCGCCAGAAGCTGTTTAAGATCTGCACAGCCATGAGCGTAGAAAATGACGTCTGCCGCAGCGGACGTTATATCATGTTGAAAAGTTATCTGATGCAGATGCTGATCCTGCTGCTGCGGGAACAGAGTGAACCGGTAAAAATCAATACCGGCTGCTCTTTTGAATCTACCAGCAAAAAATATGTAGTTGACCAGATCGTAAATTATTTTGAGGATCATTACAGTGAAAAGATTTCTTTAGATCAGATTGCAGAAAATATGTACTTAAGTCCTTTTTATATCTCACGTATTTTTAAAAGTGAGACAGGCGATACACCGATCCGCCACCTGATCAATATCCGCCTTGAAAAAGCAAAAGAATTGTTGGAAAACGGCTTTGACGGCAGCATCCAGGAAGTTGCAGCCGAAGTCGGCTATGATGATGTCTATCATTTCAGCAAGCTGTTTAAAAAACGGTTTGGGATGCCGCCGTCAAAGATCCGTAAATTATTATGATTCATTTAAAAATTTTTTCCAGAAATCTTTCGAGCCTGCGAATTCCAGTTCCTTGCCATTCTGGAATCTTTTACTGATAATGCCATCCTCTCCAAAACTTGGTGTGTATGTCAGATTTTTATATATTCATCGTCATATATGGGGGAATGCATATAA
>ERZ827363.2052-NODE-2052-length-18140-cov-4.675753_pt1 | contig 18140 bp, 22 predicted proteins | sample MGYA00519776_ERZ827363 | MGnify/ENA primary metagenome ERZ827363 (study PRJEB31778, sample SAMEA3449288) | human gut metagenome | biome: human gut; feature: human-associated habitat; material: faeces | place: United Kingdom | collected 2010/2012 ...
CTTTTGAGTAAATTCTCCCCCACAACAAGGAGCAACCCTATGAGCGAAAACGCAAAGGCGCAGAGTGTCAACCGCGCCAAACCTTATCAGCTGGTCTTGTTCCCGCTGAACAACGGTGCCACGAACGTGTATTACGTTCTGGTTCTGTCCTACATCGCGACCTTCGGCAGCAAGGTCCTGGCATTGTCCATGATCTTTGCCTCCGTCATGGTCACCGGTATGCGTCTGTTTGACGCTGTCACCGACCCCATCATCGGAGCACTGATGGACCGCACGAACGGCAAGTTCGGCAAGTTCCGCCCGTTCATGGTCATCGGCAACCTCATCATGGCTGTCAGCATTCTGGTGCTGTACTGTGTGACCCCGCTGATTCCCGACACGATGATGTGGGCCCGCTATGCTGCCTTTGTCGGCCTGTACGCAGTCTGGGTCATTGGCTACACCTTCCAGACCAGCTGCACCCGCTCTGGGCAGACCGTTCTGACCAACGACCCGAAGCAGCGCCCGCTGTTCACCATCTTCAACACCGTCGGTTCTCTCTTGGGCATGGGTGCGATGCAGTTCTTCGCGCCCATCCTGGCTAAGAACTACGAGGGCGGCTACGGCTCCGCCGGCTTCTTCCGTATGCTGGCTCCCGTCGGCATCGTCATTTCCATTCTGCTCACCCTGCTGGCCGTCATCGGCATCTGGGAAAAGGATCAGCCCAAGTACTTCGGCATCGGCGGCGAAAAGACCGAAAAGCTCAAGGTTTCCGAGTACGTCCAGATCATCAAGGAGAACAAGCCCATGCAGCGCCTGATGGTTGCCGGTGCGGGCTGCAAGCTGGCGCTGTCTATCGCCACCAACACAACGGTCCTCTGTATGCTGTACGGCTGCATGATGGGCAACTATGACGGGCTGTACCTGCCCATGATGGTGCTGGGCTACGTCTTTAGTGTTCCGTTCTTCCTGCTGACCGTGCGCACGAGCCAGAAGAAAGGTCAGAAAGCCAGCCTGATGCGCTATGTCAGCGTGGCGCTGGTGTGCTATGTGGGCGTGCTTGTCCTGCTGATGCTCTGGGGCAAGGGCGACGGCTTCACCCTGTCCATCATGGGTGAAAACGGTCTGGCGCTCAACCTGTACACGGTTCTGTTCATCCTGCTGTTCGGCGTCGGCTACGGTGCGTACTATGCTACGGCGGATATGCCCATCCCGATGGTCGCCGACTGCTCTGACTACGAAACGTACCAGTCCGGCAAGTACATCCCCGGCATCATGGGTACTCTGTTCAGCCTGGTGGATAAGCTCGTTTCCAGCCTGTCCGCCACCGTTGTCGGTGTGGCGGTCAGCTTCATCGGCTTGGAGAGCCTGCCGACCCAGTACGATCCGTACACCCCCGGTATGAATATGGTCGTCATCGTCCTGTTCTGTGTCATCCCGATGGTCGCTTGGGCGGCCACCCTGATCGCCATGAAGGGTTACAGTCTGACCGGCGAGAAGATGAAGGAAATCCAGGCTATCAACGCCTGCCGCCGCGACGCCGTGGCAAACGGCATGAAGCTGGAAGAGGCCATGGAGAAGTATGTCACCATCGACCAGCTCCCCGCGGAGTACCGCGCGTAACCCCTAAAACCGCTATTCTCTTTGTCCTTCCATAAACGCACCGCCGCCCCGGAAGAGGAATCTCTTCCGGGGCGGCGGTATTTGTGTGTATAGTGCTGTGTATTCCGATAAAACTTTCGCAAAACGCTTGACTTTTAGGGGTGAATTGTGTTATTATATCTCTCGCAGTCACTGCAATAAGCGGAAGTGCTGGAATCGGCAGACAGGCACGTTTGAGGTGCGTGTGTCTATGACGTGTGGGTTCAAGTCCCATCTTCCGCACCAGCTAAAAGAGCGTAGGAACGTTTATTCCTGCGCTCTTTTGCTTTGTATGAACACACTTTTGAACACACATTGAAGAATGAAGTGCTAAAATAGCAGATATTCAGCCACAAGCCCGCATTTTTCAAGTGTGCGATTGCAAGCAGCATCCAGAGCTTGCAGCACCTCGGCATTGTGGTCTTCAAACTGTATTTTCACGTTTCAGCTCATCTTGAATCCATGGTACATCATCGGGGAGACGGTTGAGAGCCTTTAGAGTGTCAAAACAATCCCGGGCAATCTCTTGTTCGAGATATGTGTTTAGCTCTTTGTGCCCCCAATCGGGCGGGATACCTCCTATTCTAGTATCGTAAGAATGGTTTATCTTAATTTCTCGTAGCGTATCTTGCATTTCAAGAATATCAGATTCTTTCACATCATCTATTGTAAACAAAACCATATTCTTTACCTCTTAAAAAAACGCGCACTATATTTGCTTGACAGGTCAGCGCATGATTGCTATAATAAACATAGAAAAGGCGCTGCGACAAGCGGTTAGCCCTTTTGGATTATAGGTTCATCTAAGAACCGTCACCGTGCAGGGTGGCGGTTCTTGCGTTTTTTGACGATAATCGTCACCGTGAAGATGCCGACATGAATCGTAATACGCATTGGCTTCACCCCCTCTCGGGAAGTGTGGCCAACCGCCTGCCGTGTTGTGCAGCGCCTTGCCGCCGAAGCGGCATATTTACAATACCATATTTCGACACGCCGCGCAAGCCCTGTAAGAGCCGTGGCGTGTCTTTTTGTTTATTGGTACATTTGCGGGTTTAATCGTCTGTTTTTTTCCTGACAAAAACGCTCAAAGTCCGTCCATTCTTCCGGGTGGGCAAGGCGGTATTCCACGTCGTCCACAATAACGACAGCATAGCGTTTATGCAGCGGTGCAAGGTCGTTCACGATCTCCCCGCTGGGCAATTCATAACCGCCCTCGACCTGTTCAACCACAAGGACGCCATCTTTGCTTTTCAATGCCCGTTCCAGCGCATCCAGCCTTGCTTTGTTCAATACCTTCATATTACCGCCTCATTTCATCTTCAAGCGCCTGCAAGCGCTGTTCGTAGTCTACAACTTCGGTCATCCTCAAGCTGTATTCGCACAATGCACGGCACGCCGCAATCTGATACTGTGTCGGCTGCGCATCATCCATAACAATAGAGGAAAGGCGCTCAATAGCAGGCGGCAGGGCTGCTTTTGCTTTGTTCGTGGCATCCTCCAGCAGTGAGGAACAGCGCCTTTTGTATTCTGCCAAAAATTCTGGGTCTTTCAGATAGAGCCGCATTGTGCGGCTTCCCACGCCTGTTTCTTGTGCTGCCGCCTTTACTGTGGGGGACGTGAGAAGCGCTGCAAGGGCTTTTTCTTTTTTAGGGGTCATATAATCACCTCATACAAAAGAACGGCGCAAGCCGTAGCCCGCGCCGCTGTGGAAGTCTTTTAGGTCGTTGCCTGATAATAGATGCCCTTTTTCTTGTTGTCCAGAACAAAAGCATCATAGCAGATGCGGCCAGTCACAACCGCGCCGCTGCTGTAGATAGTGTCGTTGTGGACGTTAAAGTCTTCCAGCTTGGTCGGGGCAACGGTGGCAGAGGGATGGGCAACCATAAAGCCAAACTTGGCGGGCAGACGGTTTGCAGGCACTTTCTGCACGTTCATGCCGTCAATGTTCGCAATAACGCCTTTCTGGCGCATCTCCTCGCCCACGTCACAGTTGAGAACGATGCTCTCGCTCTGCTTCATAAGCTGATAGGTGGCAGGGGTCACGATTAGCACGCGGTCAGTTTCCGGAACCTCTGCATCATCCAGCGCGGCAGACGCTGCCAGAATATCGCTGTAAATGCTTTCGGCGGTAAGGGCCTTTGCGGCGGGCTTGGTGCCTGCGCCAGTACACATAACGCCGTAGGTGTAGCTGTCAACCTCCGGGATAACGACCTCACGATTCTGGCGGGCCAGTGCGGTAGCGGCTTCAACCTGCTGCTGGGTCTCGTCAGCGTCCAGCTTATCCACGTTAAAAATAAAGCTACGGTCTTTCTTCAGGGCAAGCTCCTCGGTGCTGGCGTTCAGATCGGCAATAGAACCGTAGCGGCTGAAATTATCGCCTGCCGGGCCAGTGCGGCCATAGTCCTGCATCTCGGAGGTCTGAATCTTGTAAACCTTAATGGTATGTGCGCCCGTCCAGTCGAAATCCTGATTGGTCACAAGGCTGCGCTTGCTTTCGTTCTTGAACTGTTCATCGGTGTACGGTGCAAATTTTTCGGTAAGAGTAATCGCCATTATAAAGCGTCCTTTCGGTTATTTTTTGAGAAACGCTTTTCTGATCAGCTCGTTTTCGTCCGGTTCGCTTTTAGTGAACGGTGGGGTCGCAGTGTTTGCACCCTTGACCGTGAAAGTGTCGCCCATGTGGGGGAACGCTTCCAGCAGCTTGTCCGCCTGTGCCTTGAAGCTGTCGAAGTCGGCAGTGTCCAGCACGTCCAGCAGCTTGGCAGGGTATTTCTTATCGCCTGCCACAAGCTCACGGCATTTTAGAACCTGTTCCCGTGCGTCAAGGGCTTTTTCCCTGTCGGTGGTAGCCTGCTCTGTTGCGGCCTTGCTGCGCTCTCGTGCGAGCCGTTCGCTCACGATCTGGTTGACCTGCTCTTGTGTAAAGAGCTTTTCCCCAGATTCCGTCTGGGTGGCGTTGGTGGTCTGCGTTTCGGTGTTATTATCCATGCTGTATCCTTTCCGGCTTTACCGCTGCCGTAAGCGTATTTGTACCGCTGTGGGCTTCCACATAGGTACAGGGAAACGTTTACCGCCAGAAACAGCCTGCAAAGGAGATGCGCCGGAGGCTGCGCCCATGCACAAAAACACAGGCCCAAAGAAACGGTAAACGTTTCCCTGAGCCTGTGTAGCTTTACCTTTCGGCGGTACTCTTGTTTATAATATTATACCACAAAACGTTATTTTTTGCAAGTGGTTAAGTAGAATACATGAACGCCGCCCGGCGCGGTGCTGCTGTGCTGCCGTACATTGGGCAGGCTCTGCAGCAGCTCGGCACGGATGCGCTCAAAAGTACTGTGTTCTGCTTCGGTATAGGTCAGCTTAATCTTCATTGGCACGCTCTCCCTGCTCAAGAATCAACTTGACAGCGATGCCCCACAAGTGGTCTAGCTGTTCATCGGTGGCGGCGGTCAGCAAGCCGTTGAGGGCCACTATATACGCGGTTCGATTAAAGTTCTTCATGGGGTCATATTCCTTTCAAAAGCGCCCGTATGGCCTGATAGCACAGCCTTGTTTGTTACTTGTACTGGGTGATGATTTCCCGCGCACCTGCCACAAACGCGGCCATTTGGTCAGGGGAAAAGGTTAGCAATATGGATACTAAGCTTTCAATGGTTCCCGATTCTTTATCAATCATTGCAAGCACCCCCGTTCTTTGCCGCTTGGCGACGGGCAAGGGCTGCCCTACACCTGTCAAGGACGAATTCCACTTCCTCCGGGTTCAGTTCGTCAAGGGCTTTTTTTTGTTCCTCACCTTTGCTGGTCAAGAATTTCATTATTTTTGCATAATCCATTGTGCTTTACCTCCAAATTTGATAATATAGAGGCGGTATAACTGCCCTGCATAAGCCGTTTGCCGCCTGCCGCCTGGGGTGTTGGTCGCACCCTGGGCGGCTTTTCTTGTTTGCAGTCGCAGCGCTCGCCGGGGTCGAGATTCGCGCCGCATCGGGGACACGTCCAAAATTGCATCAAGACATATCCTCAATCAGCTGGTCCATATCGTCCAGTTCCTTGGTGTCCTCTGCGGTTTCTTCGCCCATAGCGCGGCGGATGCCGTGACCGATGAGAACGCCGAACAGGCGGGTTTGGGAAGAAATGCGGTCGGCAATCAGACCGTCGTCGTGAATCAGACCGCAATGGTCAATGTGCCAGCAGGCACAGTTTCCGCGCTGGCAAAACGTGCCGCGCATAACGGGGCAAATCTTCATATTTTCCATAGTATCGTTGTTTCCTTTTCGTCCTTGTTGTTGTGGCACAGATGCACACATAAAAATGGCAATTTGTTCTTTATGTATAAATTTATTTTCTTTTTTAGTTTTTCTTATATACAAACACTCTCTATTTAAGTGTGCATCTGTGCAAAAGGCGTAGTTATAAGGTTTTTCAAGGTTCTTATCTGTGCAGCTATCTGTGCAATGTGTGCTATATAGCAATCGGGATAAGGTCTCGGATAGTGATTCCTTTATACCCTCTTGCCCGTATGCCGGTTCGGTTTACCATGTGTTCAGAAGCCCTTATATCTAGTTGCTTGGCATTACTTTTCAAGTAGTTGGACACAGTACGCTGTGCAAGCGGTTCTTCCCCGTTTACACTGCACCATTGCTGATAGCCTGCGTACAGTTCCCGGCTTGTAACGCTGCCGTTACGGTCAAAAGTTACCCAGTCGGTATCTTTTAGAAAAGCAATCAGATTGAAGCTGTCCTCCTTATACCGCTGTTCCTGCATCCGCTGCTTTTCGCTGGTGGTGAACTTCCAGCCGTTTCGCTTTAGGCGCTTCAAGCCGTCCAGCATCCAGCGAGCTACACCCGGCAGCTCGTCCTCAATGATTTTTTCTGCAAGCTGGGGGTCATCTTCCCGGTTGGGGTCTCGCCCTTTGGTGGTCAGAATCAACCGCCGCCGAAATGCACCGTTGCTGTGGTCGTACAGAGAGTCAGTCATCTGATTTCCGAAGCATAGAATCCTGCAATACAGCTGCGCCGGGTATTGGTCACGGCCTTTGCGTTCAATCAAAATCGGGGTGTTTGTGGTCACAACCTTTTTGACGGATGCACTTTCTTTCAGTGCTGCGGTAGGTAAGTCATCGTCTAGAAACAAGAGCTTACCTTCCAGCCCGGCAAGCCCGAAGCGTTCTTCCAGATCGTGTAGCCTGCCGGAAGTGGCAGCAGCGCCGAAAATTGACATTAGCACTTGCCCTGCAACACTCTTACCCTCGCCGCCATTGCCGATGATAAACAGCATCTTTTGCGCTCTCGTGGTGGGTATCATCGCATAGCCGCAAAACTCCTGAAAGGTCATAACATCTTCATGGTCAAGCAGATCATCAAGATACTTAAACCACTTCACAGGGGGCGGCGGGTCTGGCTGATAGTCTACGGTCAAACGGTAGAACGTAAAACCGCCTATTTCGGGATGATAGGTATTGTCGGCCAGGTTGTAGAATCCGAATCGGAAATACACCTTGTCCGGCTCTGCTGGCGGCGGGCTCATCTGACAGCGGTTTTTTAAGGCTCCCAACAGTTCCCGCGTTTTGCGCTGAAGCTGGGTAGTCAGCGCTGTTTCAAGCGTCCGCTGGATTTCAGCGGCAACTTCATCGTCCGGCACATAACCTTGACTTGCCAGATACAGCCGCCCATTGATGCAGCGATAGCCCTTGCAGCTGTTGAACTCGTCCAGAAACAACCGCTCGTCAAGCCCGTCTTTCGTGAGCCAGCTTGGGATACTTCCCGCTGCTTTAGCGTTGCGGGTTTTCTCGTAGGCCTTGAGCATCCGTTCATATTCCCGACTGGGAATACCTCGCTTCATTGCCGCCTGCTTGTGCATCCGAATTCTGCCTTGCAGCTCGAATGCGTCTGATGCGTTGAATGTTGCAGTAAATGCAGTGTCGGATAATACATTGTCGGCGGTAAAGTTTGCAAGGAAAGCCGGGAAACCCTCTGCCTTTTGTTCGCGTTCCTTTTTTGTCAAGCACTCACCCCCGGAAAGAAATACTTACCATAGTCAGCTGGGGCAATGTCAAGCGCCTTTGCGAGCCGCTGCATCTCCCACGCATCGAACGGATACCTGCCCGACATACGGTTGACCATTGCGCTGGGGCTGATGCCCGCAATCTTGGCGGCTTCTTCTTGGGTCAGGTCGTGTTCCATAAACTTGACCCGAAGATTGAAAAATCTTTGTCGCATGGGTTACTCTCCTTTGCTTTCTAACAGGTCTGCCACGTCCACGCCCAGAGCGCGGGCAACGTGCCGAGCGCTGTTGTCGTTGACACTTTTTCCGCACCTCATAGCTGAAACCGTCATGCGAGAAACAAGGGCTTTTTCTGCCAGCGCCTTGACGGTCACATCTTGCCGCGCCATTTCGGAAATCAGCTTCACTCGGTCAATACGCATATTTTGTTCACCTCACTTTCGCACAAGCATTAGCTTGTGCGATTATGATAGCACAAGCAACGGATTGTGTCAAGGCTAAAACACAATCTTTTTTGCTTGTGTTTTCCTTACATACGTGTTATTCTTATAAATAGAATAGGAGGAGACCGCATGACAACAGGTGAACTTATCAAGCAGGCAAGACAAAATTCAAAAATGACACAAAAAGAGCTTGCCGAAAAAGTCGGTGTTTCCTATCAGATGATTCAAGCGTGGGAAAATAACCGACGTAATCCAAAAACTGAAACACTAAAAAAAATAGCCGTTGCTCTTAATGTGCAATGGTTTGAGTTATACTCTGATGATCCTCATGAACAGTCAAGAGGCATTATATATGACATTTCAGACCGAGCGGGCATTTCAATACTCGACAAGGATGGTAATGTAATAAATCATCCTAAGAAAACTAACGCAAAGTGGGTTAAAACGCCAAGTGCGTTCTCAAAAATTGCTCAATTTAACTCTGAAAACGAAAAAGCGTTGTTTCTGTATACCAACTTGAATGAATCTGGCAGATATGAAGCTGCAAAGTTTTTTACAGAGCATTTAGATAAAGACAGTCTCCCGGAAGCAATTGCCTATCTACAGCAGTTGGTTGACACACCGCAATACCAAAAAAAAGACGAAGAATAGCCGCTATTTGCCGCTTTTTCGCGTTTTTAATGAAATTATACGTCTGCAACGTCAAGCCTGTTATACACGCTCTCTCGCGGGCTGACAGGCATAATAAAAGCCGTCTGCATTATCACAGACGGCGGGAAGGTGGTGTATTATGGGCAAGAGAACAAACACAGCGCAGTGGGTTGAGTCAACACAGCGTTGGCGGGTCAGTGTACAGAAAGGCGGCGTGCGTAAGCAGTTTTACAGCAGCAAGCCGGGGCGCACAGGTCAGCGGGAGGCAAACGCAAAAGCCGATGCCTGGTTAGATGACGGTATAGCTGCCCGCGCCGGACGCGTTGAGGACGTTTGTAAAGCATGGCTGCATAATGTAGAGATCACTACCAGCAGCACAAACTACCGCCCATTAGAGAGCCGTTGGCGCTGCTGGGTGCTGCCTGTGCTGGGCAAGAAACGCATCAATGCTATTACAGATCAGGATTTACAGACGGTCATAAACAACGCCCATGTGGCAGGCAAGAGCAAGAAAACGCTTATGCTTCTCGCTGCTGATATGCGGTCATTCTGCAAATACTGCCGCAAGGCAAAGCTGTCTACCTATACACCGGAGGATTTGACTATTCCGGCAGGCGCACGCTTCAAGGGCAAAAAGGTGCTGCAACCTACTGACATGGTAAAGCTGTTTAACACAGATACTACGACCTATAAAGGCGCTGTTGTCCGCGATCAGTTCATAAACGCTTACCGCTTCCAGGTACTTACAGGTCTGCGCCCCGGTGAGCTTGTAGGGCTGCGCTGGGCTGATATACACGGCAATATGGTCTACCTTTCCCGCTCCATCAATGTAGATGATGAAGAGACACACGGCAAGAATGAGAACGCCGTCCGCTCGTTTGTCATGTCCGATGTGGCAAGGCGCGTGCTGGACGATCAACGCAATCTCACAGGAGATGAAGAATCTGTATTCTGCATCAAGTCAGAGCAGTTCTATTATTACCGCTGGCGCATTTACTGCCGTGTCAATGAATTACAGGCAGTCAGCCCATACGAGCTGCGCCACACCTTTGTAAGCGTGGTAAAGACCTTACCAGCAGGAGAGGTCAAGCCGCTTGTAGGCCATAGCGCCGACATGGACACGTTCGGCGTGTACGGTCATGCTTTGACAGGGGATGCGGAGAACACCGCGCAGGCCGTCAACAGCGTGTTCTTGCGGGTGCTGAAACAGGCGTAATCTGAACACATATTTGAACACACTTTTGATTCTTATAGGCAAGTTTTATATTTTATCCATGAGATTTAGTACAGCGAAAACACGGCAGTTATAGCTTTCGTGCAGAAGATTTCAACGGTAAATCGAAGCAATTTTGGTTCAAGTCCCATCTTCCGCACCAAGAGAACTCCCACAGCGTTTCGCTGTGGGAGTTCTCTTTTTCTCTAAAAAGAAAGGATGTCACGATGCAAAACCTGATTTTCAGCCTGAATGCGACGCTGCCGGTGTTTCTGGTCATGGTGGCGGGGTACGCGCTGGGGCAGTGGGGCTTTCTGCCGCCGGAATTTTGCAGGGCGTCGGATAAGCTGACCTTTAAAATCACACTGCCCATCATGCTGTTTCTGGATATGGGCAGCGTTGACATCCTGCACGATTTCCAGCCGAAGTTCGTTCTGTTCTGCTTTGGCGCAACGTTCATCGGCATCCTTGTTGTGTGGGCAGGGGCAAAGCGGTTCCTCAAAGATAAATCGCTGGTGGGGGAGTTCGTGCAGGCGGGTTACCGCAGCAGTGCGGCTGTGCTGGGCGTGGCGTTCATCCAGAACATCTACGGCAACGCAGGCATGGCCCCGCTGATGATTCTGGGCAGCGTGCCGCTGTTCAACATCTTTGCGGTGCTGATTTTGATGCTGGAATCCCCACAGCAGCGTGGTATCCCCACGCCAAAGCAGCTGCTGCGCGGCGTGGCCACCAACCCGATTTTATTGGGTATCGTGTCCGGCACGGTCTATGCGCTGCTGCCGTTCACGCTGCCCGCAGTGCTGACCAAAACGCTGAACAATATTGCCTCCGTCACTACGCCGTTGGCGCTGCTGTCCATCGGTGCCTCGTTTGAGGGGGCCAAGGCCATCAAAAAGCTGGGGCCGACGTTGGCGGCGGCCTTTATCAAGACCGTGGGGCTGGCGGCGGTATTTCTGCCCTGCGCGGTGGCGCTGGGGTTCCGCGACGAGGAACTGATTGCGCTGCTCATCATGCTGGGCAGCCCCACGACTCCCAGCGCCTATGTCATGAGCAAAAACATGGGCCACGAGGGTGTGCTGACGTCGAGCTGCATCGCCCTGACGACGCTGCTCTCGGCCTTGACGCTGACCGGCTGGATATTCCTGCTGCGCAGCGGGGGATACCTGTAATATCCCAAAGGCTTCATCCCTCCATTGAGAAAGGCGTTTTTTATTCCTCCGGCTCCGCCACCGGCACACCGCGGTGCTCTACCGGGGTCGAGAACACAATCTGCGTGCGCGTGCGGCCAAACTGCTGCAAGTGGTTGATGAACTGGTCCAATTCCTGCGTCGTGCCGAACAAAACCTCAATCAGCATACTGTAATCGCCGGTGACGCAGTTGCACTCCACCACATGGGCGCAGCTCTCAATATAGGGGTAGAACTCCGGCTTGCGCTGGGGGTCCATGTCCAGGTTGATGAACGCCTTGACCATGTGGCCCAGTTTGGGTGCGTCCACCTGGGCCTGATAGCCGGTGATGGTGCCGGAATGCTCCAGCCGGGCAATGCGGGCCGACACCGCAGGGCTGGACAAAAATACCTGGTCAGCGATTTCTTTTAGGGGAATACGCGCGTCGTGCTGCAATATGTCAATGATCTTGCGGTCGATGTGATCCATGGTAACACCTCATTTTAGGCAAAAAGCTCCCGTTCGTGTGCGTCATTGCACCTGAACGAGAGCTTTTGTAGCTTTACTATGGAAAGAATTTTACCATATACAAAGTAAAAAGTAAAGCGTTTTGCAAAAGAATTGTAGAATTGCAGGGGCGGATGCTCACATCCGCCCGCAGTGTTCTGGCAGGCAGTTATATATCCGGGAACACATTTCTTGCGCTGATCAGTGCATTGTTATAATACATTTCAAAATGGCAGTGGTTGCCGGTGGCGGTGCCAGTCGCCCCCACGTAGCCGATCAGCTGGCCCTTCGTCACGGTCTGCCCGGTCTGCACCACAAAGGACGACATGTGGCCGTACAGCGTCTTGTAGCCGTTGCCGTGGTCAATCTCCACATAATAGCCCCAGCTCGCGGTAGGGTGATTGTGCCACTGGGCAGCGATGACCGTGCCCGCGTCGGCGGCGTAAATCGGCGTGCCGTAGGGCGCGGTGATGTCCACCCCGCGGTGGCCATAGGGTAGATTAGCCCACCGGCTGATGCCCGAATACCCCGGCACAGGCCAGAGAAAGCTGCCGGTGCCGAGCTTGCCGATCATGCCGCTTTTCAGCCGTGTACCCCGGTGGATGATCTCCGGCACGGGGGCCTGCAAAAGCTGCACGTCCACGGCCTGGCAGCTGACGACCGCGCCGTCCACGGTCACAATTTCGCTTGTGACCTGCTCGCTGCCGCTCTGCCCGGCCTGTACCGTCTCGGTCTTGCCAAAATCCAGGTCAGCGTCCTCGACGGTCTGCGTCTCAAAGGGCAGCTCTTTTGTTACCGTCTCGTACCGGGTGACTTTGACCTGCAAAAGCCCGCTGTCCCGCAGGGCGTCCAGTAATGTGCCGTAGGGCGTGACGGCAACAGCAGGGTAGATGCCGTCTACCAGGCGCAGCGGGTGGACGAAGTCAGTCTGCACCCCCTCGGTCTGCCAGAGCTGGCGCACGGCGTACAGGCAGCGGCGCAGGTGGTCGCCTTCGGTAGTGATGTACCGCAGCGTGCCGTCGATGTAAACGGCGGTGCCCTCGGTGATGTCGCCGCCCGCCGCCCGCAAAATCGCGTCGGCGGTCTCGCGTTCGGTCATCGTCTGCACGCCCGCACCCCAGACAAGGGTGTACTCGGGCTGGATATCCCAATCCGCCGCGCCGCTGATGCGAGCCTGCACGTCGGCGCGGGCGGCCTCAAAGGCCTGCTCACCGGGCAGATAGCCGACGGTCTGGCCGCCAACCTCGACCCGAAGCACAAAAGGCTGTGCCAGTGTGGTGCGCACGTAGAAAACCAGCGCCGCCCCCGCCGCCAGCGGCAGCAGCAGGCCGACAAGGCGGTGCGGGTGGATGAGCGCTGCACGGAAATATGCCGCCGCCCGCACCAGGGGCCGCAGCACCACGGCCAACAGTTGAACCAGCGCCCGGGCCAGCTCCCGCAGCCAAAATGCCGCTCCGCGCCCGACCCGCACGGCGGTGTATTCGACATGGAAGCCGACAAAATATAAAACATCCCCGAAAGTCAAAGCAGACAGCCTCCCTACAATGTCGGCACATACCCCAACGGATTCACTCTGCCGCCGTCCACCCGCAGTTCCAGATGCAGGTGATACCCGCCGCCTGCGCCGTAAACATTGCCGGTATTGCCAACGTACCCCAGCAGATCACCCTTCTGCACGGTGTCGCCCTGGGCTACGACGATGCTGCTCATGTGGGCGTACAGGCTGTCATAGCAATGGCTGTCGTCGGCAGTGCCGTGGCTGACCTGTACACAGTTGCCGTAACTGTTCATGGTCCGCGCGGCGCTGACAACGCCGTCGGCAATGGCGTAAATCGGCGTGCCGCCCGGCGCGGCAAAGTCGGTGCCCCGGTGGGGGATGCCCCAGGGGTCAGGCTCGCCGAACTGGGTCGTGATGCGCCCATAGCTGTCCAGCGGGCAGCGAAAGGCTAGGCTCGTCAGGTGTAAATCTGCCGTGGTGTAGCGCTGGCTCTGCGCCCGTACGTAGGCGTCCAGCGCGGCGGTGGCAGCCTCGTAGGCTTTTTTCGCGGCGTCGGTCACAGCGGCCTGGGCCTGGGCGGCGGCTTGCTGTGCGGTCAGGGCGCTGTTCGCGTCCAAAAGCGCCGTCTCCAACTCGCACTGCGTGGCTTGCAGCGCGGCTTGCTGGGCATCCAGCGCTGCTTTCGCGTCGGCAGCCTGTTGGGCGGCGGTTTCGGCTTCGGCGCGGGCCTGTTCAAGCGCTGCGGCCTCGGCGTCCAGTTCTGCCAGTACGGCGCTGTTTTTAGCGCTCATCTGCCGCAGCACCGTGTCAAAGGTCAGCACCTGGTACAGGCTTTTCGCCTGCGCCAACAGCCACAGCGCCCCGCCGCCGTCCAGCCGCTGCATGGCCCGCAGCTGCTCCTTGCACAAGGCGAGCCGCGCGTCATATTCAGTCTGCTTGGCAGTCAGCGTCGCGTCGGCGGCTTCTGTGGCAGCCCGGCGAACATCCAATTCGGTCTGGGCAGCCTGCACGGCGGCAGTCACGTCAGTGATTTGCCCCGCCAGTTCCGCCGCCTGCCCGGTGAGCGCGGCAACCTCGTTCTCGGTCTGCGCCTGGGCGCTTTTTAGTTCGTTTAAGGCTGCCTGTTCGGCTTCATATTCCTGCCGCGCTTCGGTCTGGTTTTGTGTTAATTCGCCCTTTTTATCATCCGCATAGGCGGCAAAACCCGAAAAAAGGGTACAAAAAAGCAGCCCCGCCGCCAATACAGCGGCGGGGAAGTGCCTGTATTTCATCTTGTTACTCCGCTAATAGGGCAGTCCCGGTCAGGTCTGCGGGCGCGCCGTCCTGCCGTGCCTCAAAGTGCAGGTGCGGCCAGGTGGAATTGCCGGTGCTGCCCACATATCCCAAGACCTGGCACTGAACCACGGACTGCCCGGCAGAGACGAGCAGCGACTTCATGTGCTGATACTCCGTTTCCAGCCCGCCGCCGTGGTCAAGGACGACATAGTTGCCCTTTTCAACATCGTAGTCGGCGGTGGTCACGATGCCATCGGCAACGGCGTAAACCTCCGCGCCCTCCTCAGCGGCAAAGTCAATGCCGGGGTGGCCGTTTTCGGGGTCATAGCCGCTGACCTGCGGCGGGGGCGCGACCGGCAGGGTAAAGAGCTCCACGCCGGAAAGGGCTGCGGCTCCATCGGCGGCAGTCACCTGGTCGGAACTCGCATTGCGCACAGCTTCGGCCAGGATTTCATCTGCCTTTTCCTGCGTCAGTTCGGCGGCATCGCTGCCGTCGTAGGCGGTAAAATAGCGCGGCTCCACCAGCGTGCCGTTGACATGCATCTCAAAATGGCAGGCGTTGCCGGTTGTGTAGCCGGTATGCCCCACGTACCCGATGACCTGACCGGCGGTCACGGTCTGCCCGACCTGCACGGCGCAGGACTTCATGTGGGCGTACAGCGTGACCCAGCGCAGCCCGTCGGCGTCGGTACCGTGGTCGATCTCCACAAAATTGCCCCAGCTGTAATGCTCCTGCGCGGCCAGCACAACACCGTCCGCGGCGGCATAAATCTCGGTGCCCTCGGCGGCATGCAGGTCGTCGCCCCGGTGGCCGCTGTCCTTGCTCATGAAGCGGGAAATGTATTTGTACTGCACCGGGCAGGCAAACCGCGGACTGTTGGCGGCGTCACTTAACGTCGGCAGCGTCGCGGCGGGCATGGCTGCGGGCGTCTCCGTGGGCGCAGGTGTCGGTGTCGGCGCTGCAGTCTCGGCAGTGGCGGCGGGCGGCTCCGGCGCGGCGTGGGCTGCCTCCACCTGCGGGCGCACCATGCAGGCCGTCACGCTGACGCCCACGGCCACGGCGCAGAGCGCCAGCGCCCCCGCACCCAGACGGCGGTAGTGCAGCAGGTGCACAATGCGCTCCTTCACGCTGCCCTGCCCGAAGGCAAGACTTCCGGGTGTTCGGATGGGGCGTCCCTGCATGGCAAACTGCAGCAGGCTCTCACAGTAGGTGCTGCGCTCGGCCAGCGTGCAGCCCTGCACGGCTGCCTCGTCGCAGGCGGCCTCCATGTCGTGCTCAAAGGCGCACAAGGCCAGCCACGCCAGCGGATTGAACCAGTGCAGGCAGACGACGGCATAAAACAGCGGCTTCACCAGCGGGTCGCGGCGGCGGATGTGGGTCTGCTCATGCAGCAGCACAGCCTGCCGCGCCGGGCCTTGCAGGCTGTCCGGCAGGTAGATGCGCGGGCGCACAAAGCCCAGTGTGAACGGGGTGGGCACGCACGCCCCGCCGTAGCAGCCGTCGGGCGTTTTGCAGGCCAGCGCCACACAGCGCTTTAATTTCAGGTAGCCGACGGCCCCGCGCACAGCCAGCACCAGCACACCGACCAGCCAGACCGCCGCCAGCGCGTGCCACGGCGTCAGCCGGGCGTACCAAGGCAGCGGGGCCGCAGCTGCGGCTGCGGCGGGGGCAGGGGGCAGCAGCGGCAGCTCGCCCAGCTCCTGCACGGTGTCGGCGGCAGCGGCCAGCGGGGCGCTCTCCGGGCGGGGCAGCTTCAGCGGGATGCCCCACGGCAGCACAAACCGCAGCCCTACGGCCAGCCACAGCCAGCACAGGAGCCGACTGGGCGCATGGGCGCGGCGCAGGGCCCTGCAGACCAGCCACGCCGCCAGTGCGGCCACACCGCCGCGGGCGCTCAACAGCAAAAAGGCAAGAACGGTACTGCGCATGGCTATTCCTCCTTATAGCGGGCGGCGTCGAGCAGTGCACGGATCTCGGCGGCCTCGGCGTCGCTGATGGGCTTTGAGTTCAAAAACGCGGCCACGAACCGCGGCAGACTGCCGTCAAAGGTCTTGTCCACCACTGCGGCGCTCTCGGCCTGCTGGACGTCCTCCTTTTTAATAAGGCTCGTCACGCGGCCATCGGCGTTTTGCAGCACGCCGCGCTCACAGAGCTTTTTTAAAACGGTGTAGGTCGTGCTTTTTTTCCAGCCCAGCCCCTCGGCGGCCAGCGCGACCAACTGCCCGCTGGGCAGCGGCTCGTTGTCCCACACAAGGCAGGCAAAGCGGTATTCGCCGTCAGCAAGGCGAAGCGGTTCATGGTTCAGCATAGGGAAAACTCCTTTTGGTTTATTGCAATAGACCTATCTCTGCCTATAGTCTACTACGATAGACCAAAAATGTCAATAAAAAATCCCCGCCGGTGGTGCACGGTGGGGGCATCAAATCCGGAAATGGGATAAAAATTTATACATTATTCGATGCTTTTGAAATTTTTATCCCTTATCCGTAATTTCTGAGTTCGCCCGCTGGGAAATTTCCATTATAATATAGGGAGTAAATTGAAAAGGAGTACCCAGCGATGCGAGCAATAAACCTGAAAACGAATCATCTTACCGCGCCCCTTGGCATGGATGCCGGGCCGCTGTTCTTGTCTTGGCAGTGCGCTGACGGCGTGCGCCAGACTGCCTATGAAATTGAACTGACCGCGAACGGCGAGACTGTTTGGCACAGCGGCAAGGTGCAGAGCGCCGCCGTGCACGCCGATGCCCCGACTGTGGGCGGCTCCCGCGTGCGTGGGTGCTGGCGCGTGCGCCTGTGGGACGAAAACGACACCCCCGGCGCGTGGAGTGAGGCGCACTTTGAAACGGGCTTGGCGCAAAGCGACTGGCAGGGTGAATGGGTAGACCCCGAAACGGAAGAAATCGACATCCCCGGGGATGATGCCATCAACGCCTTTGCCCGCCCCAACTGGGAGCGCAAGCAGGCGGAAAAAGAAGCCGCAGGCAAGGGCACAGCCGAGCCGTACAAGCCCCATCGTCCGGCATCGTACCTGCGCAAAACCTTTACTGCAGCCAAGGGTGAAGCGCGGCTGTACATTACCGCCAAAGGGCTGTATGCGGTATGGCTGAACGGTGTGCGTGTCGGGGATATGGTTTTAGCCCCCGGCAGCTTTACCGGCAACAAGCACCTTGCAGTACAAACATACGATGTAACGCGATATTTGCGTGACAGTGAAAACGAACTGCTGGTTGCCCTTGGTGACGGCTGGCACCGCAGCACAGGCGGCGTGGACGGTGACCGCGACTTGTTCGGTGATACGCTGGGCGTGCTGTTTCAGCTGGAGGTGAACGGCAAGCCGGTCTGCATTTCTGACGGCACGATGCAGGCAACGCAGTGCGGGCCGATCCGCCAAAACGATATGCAGCAGGGCGAGGTCTATGACGCACGGTTCGAGGGCGACTTGACCAGCTGGCACGGCGTGCGCGCCTACCGCGACGACCTGCCCATTACCGGCATGAATACCGTGCCGATTCTGGAACACGAAGCCTTCCCCGGCAAGCTGCTGCAAACGCCCAACGGCGAGACCGTGCTGGACTTTGGGCAGAATATCGCCGGCTATGTGGAGATGGCGCTGACCGCCCGCGCCGGGCAAAAGGTCAAGCTGACCTGCGGCGAAGCGCTGGACGAAAACGGCAACTTTACCCAGGAAAACTTCCAGGACCGTGCCCGCCACAAGGAGGGCGGCACCGCCCAGATGCTGGAGCTTGTCTGCAAAGAGGGG
>ERZ827363.2053-NODE-2053-length-18137-cov-5.995078_pt1 | contig 18137 bp, 19 predicted proteins | sample MGYA00519776_ERZ827363 | MGnify/ENA primary metagenome ERZ827363 (study PRJEB31778, sample SAMEA3449288) | human gut metagenome | biome: human gut; feature: human-associated habitat; material: faeces | place: United Kingdom | collected 2010/2012 ...
TCCGGTAATCCGGATACTTCTTCAGCATATGGAATACAAAGTTACTACCAATAAACCCAGCGCCGCCGGTAACAATAATATTCATGATTTATTCTCCTCTACACTTATCTATGTATCATCACTTTACAACTTTTTCATAAAAAAATATCGTACAGGGCTTTCTGATGTATAATGAGTTTGCTCCAAAACATTACAAAGGAAAGTGACCCTGTACGACAAAGACATTATACAACGAAAAGACTCTGACTGGTAGACTTCACAAATATTTTTTGATTTATTTTGAAACTTTTTCTGCTCCAACGTAAGTAGGTAATCATCCGTATCTGTTTTTTTGTTTTTTATTCTGCTACAATCTCCTTTTTCTTCAGAGATATAAGCTTCCGCTGTCTTCTCAAGCGGTTCCTTTGTCTTCTACAATGTGATCCAATGCAGCCAGCGGCTCAAGTCCTTTCTCCTTCGCGATTGTCGCACGTGTGCGGCGCTTTGGACGATATGGGCGATACAGGTCTTCTACTGCCACAAGCGTTTCCGCTGCCAGAATCTGTTTCTTTAATTCTTCTGTCAGTCTCTGATTAATATCCATTCTTTTTAGTTCTTTCCACTTTCATAGGCGTTCTGCACCCGTTCGGTCAGCACTTTTCCACCGTTTGCATACCATTCTGCCACAAAAGTATCAAAGTAATCCACTGGTTTCTCCCCACTAATGATCTGAAGAAATGCTTCCTGTTCCAGTTCCTGTAATTCTTGCGGAATTTCTGCATTTACATTTTCCAGAGGCAATGTCGATGTACTTGTTATTCCTGCCTTCTGCAGTTCCCCCACAGCCTGAATTCTTGACGCATACGCCGCCCATCCATTCGCGGTTGTCAGCTGTCCATTCAAGTAAGATTTGCATGTATTAAAATAAGACTTTTCCAAACCGCTAAGCTCTGATACATCAAGCGTCTTATCCAGTGCTGCCTGAATATGTTCTGTCGTACGGTAAAGTGCATCCTCATAATCCACATTAATATTCAGTGGCCGGGCCGTCGGATCTACATTAATAGAAAAATAATCATTCACTTCTCTTGCCGCACTATCATTTGCATATCTAGACTGATCAAAAATCGCACTCACATACTTTGCTACAATTTCCGGATGCTCATATCCTTTACGCACCACCACATACATCCACTGGTCATACGATTCAAAAACTGATATCTTCTGCGTCTCATTTACCTGTTCTTTGTCTAAAAGATACGGTTTCCACTCTGCATTTGAATCGACATTATATGCTGCACTCAACGGGTTATTCGGAGCCCACCAGCGTCCACAGATAGCACCGCAATGTCCGGTTTTTAACAGATCATCTATGTTTTCCGTCTTTCGTAGCAGGAATCTCTGGTCGAGTATCTCATCCTCATATAGATTGTGAAGTTTCAAAAGCGCTTCTTTTGTTTCCTGTGTTACTGACCCATAAACTACATTTCCATTTTTATCCAGGATCCAGTGACATGGCATTGCACCGGCATGTATAAAAGTTGCATCCACTCCATAAGTCTGATCCGCACCGGCAACCACGTCTGTACTACAGGCAAGGCCGATTGTCTGACCGTCTCCTGCTGCATCCTGTTCTACAAATGCCCGGATCACTTCCAACGCTTCTCCTACTGTTTCCGGTTCCTTTAATCCCAACTTCTCAATCCAGTCTTTCCGCAGCCAAAGAAGCGGAGTTCCATCGTCAATCACCGTATTCGGAAATGCATATAGCTTTCCATCCACGGTTGCAGACTGTAAAAGAGAATCTCCATAACTTTCATACATTTCTTTGATCGTATCTGTCGTACACTCTTCATACGTTTCTGTAAGTTCTTCGATCAGGCCTGCTTCAATCAGGCGGAGCAGGTTATCTCTTCCCTTCACAACAAGCACGTCTGGAATATCACGATCTTCAATCGCTACATTGACCGCCTCTTCATAAGTATTGCCATCCTGCAATTCAAAGACATCTTCATTCTGAATATTAAGTATTTTCTTCAAATATCTCGTATATGCATTATTTTCGTACGTATTTCCTACAGGAAGATTCGAATTATTCGCCCCTGCAATCTTGCCAAGTGTATAGGTAACAGCCTCAGGATATTTCCCAAGTGGTGTATGCATCGCTTTATACATCAGCTTTCTTTTCACTTCAACTGCATTGTTTGCACCAGACTCACTTTGGGATGCTTCTAACTGTTCCATCTGTCTTTGACTTTCCTTCGTCTCAAAATAGGTTCCGCACCAAAGCATCAGCAATAAAATTAATGCAAGCTGGGCTGAGAGAATTCGCTTTTTCATATCGTTTTTCATAACACCTTCGCCTCCGTGTTCTTCGGAATCCGGATAAAGACCCGCGTTCCTTTTCCTGGAGTACTTTCTATCTTCATCTCACCTTTTTCTCCATAAAGGACATGGATTCTGTCACAGACATTTCGCACACCATAACCGGAGGACTGATATGTCAGAATCTGATCCGCCTTCTCCTGCGTCATTCCCGCACCATTGTCCCTGATTTCAAAGAAAATGTGCTCAGCCTCTTCACGAATCGTCAGCCACAACGTCGGATTCTCATTATCTGACACATCAATTCCATGATCGATTGCATTTTCTGCAAGTGGCTGCAGGATCAACTTCGGTATCAGATAATCATTAAGACCATCCGAAATCTGTTCAACCACACGGAACTCGTTATCATGCATAACAAGTTGGATTTTGAGATATGCACGGATGTTATCAATTTCTTTTGCCACTGTAGTCATTGTTTCACCACGATTTAGGCTTGTCCGATAATAAGTAGACAGTGCCAATGTCACATGACTGATTTCATCCTCCCCCGCTTCAATTGCTTTCCAGTTGATGATTGAAAGCGAATTATAAAGGAAATGTGGATTGATCTGTGCCTGCAGTGCTCTCATCTCACTGTTCTGAAGCTGGATCTTACTCTCATATACTTCTGAGATCAAATGGTTCATCTGATCCATCATGCGCCGAAATGACCGGATCAGCACACCCACCTCGTCTTTGGATTTACTCTGCACGGTAACTTTACGAAGTCCCATATTGATCAGGTTCATATTTTCAGTCAATAACTCCAACTGCGATACCATACGGAGAGAAAAAACATATCCCAGAAAACTCAGAAGAAGAACACTGATCAAAATAATCGGAATATTTTTGAGCAAAAGCTTATGGATTGCGTTTTCACTTACTTCCTTTGGACGATAGATATAGAAATTCCATCCTGTATCCTTCATTGTCCGCTGTACCAGATAATAATTCTCACTGATATCTTTCGGACTCTCAATATCCTTCGGACGATATTTCTTATCCATAGAACACTCAGCATAGACAATATTTCCATTATCATCCTGAATCATGCCTCCTGTATTATCTGTAAGCTGGCTCATGAATGGTTCAAGAACTTTTTCATAATCCAGACGCATCTCCAACACCGCTTTGATCGTATCATTGTCATAGAATTTCCGACTGGCAATGATTGATTTATTCACACCGCGAGTGATGCTCCACTGCATTAATGTTCCCTCATTCAACCTGGAATACCACTGTTGATTCTCCGCTTCCGACATTGGAAGAAGTGTATCTCCATGTGGCACTTCTATATTGTCAGAATATAATGTAATGCTCTGGATCTCTTTGTGATAGATCGTCGGCATCTGCAACAGTGGATCAGCCACCTTCACATATTTCAAATACTTCTCATAATCCGACTCTGTCTCCACATCAAAAATATTCCTGAGATTTTGAGAATAAGACAGATAATCAACCAGGTTCTTATAGATCTGAGACTGATTCTCAATCGAACTCACTGACTGTTCCAACATTTTCTCCAGATTGTACTGTTCCTTCTCTCGCAATTGATTCATCATGCCATACTGCATGGAAAAAGCAAGGAATCCTACCGGAACCAGTCCTGCAATCAGCATCAAAACAGACAGTTTTTTACGAAATTTCAGATTTTCAAATCGATGGATCAACTTCCGTATTTGTTTTTTCATCCGCCGCTATTCCTTTCCTGCATGCTTCCGGTGTATCTCCGAAAAACTCTCTGAAACTTCTGCAGAAGTATGAGTTATTGGAAAATCCTACTTCTTTCGCAATTTGGGAGATTTTCATATTCGTTGTCTCTAAAAGCTCTTTTGCTTTATTCATTCGCACTTCACGGATAAAACGGTTCAGTGTCATCCCTGTTTCTTCTTTAAATACAGCACTTAAATATCCCGGTGACAGAAAAACCATTGCGGAAAGTGTCTCTGCTCCCAGATCCTTTTCCTTATAATGGTGATAAATATATCCCTTCACGGTTGTAACTTCTGATCGGAACCCATCTTCCTGCTCTTGTATGCAATGTTCATATTCCTGAAGTACTTCTTCTACTATAGCAATCACATCATTAAGGTTTCTGCAACGATATAATCGATCCACTCTCTTTGAAAGCATCTTTTCATCCAGCCCTTCCATCTGGTCGAGCAATTCTTTCATAATTCCAGAAAATACAAACTTTACATACATATCCGAAAATTGCTTATGTGCACGATATTTTTCTTCCAGTCTCTGAAAATCCTGACGGAGATGTGGCAGATCTTTATATTGAATATCTTTCGTAATCTGTTCCATGATTTCAGAATCTTCTGCCGGATCAGCTTTCTTCTCTTCCTGCTTCTCCCCGTGGAAAAACAGATGCTGACGTGGCTGATAGAACTGCTCTTCTAACATTCCTTCCAGCACCTTAAATTCCTCTGCCAGATTTTTTCCATCTTCGATTTCCTCACTGACTGCAAAATAACATTCACTGTCAAACTGGTGCGCAAAAAAACGGTACATTTTCTCTACGATTCCATGATAATCTGCATATTTTTCCGTGAACAAAAAGATGGATTCGTTCGAATTCAGATTCACATAATGAAACTCTCTCTGCACCTCTTCCTTCAGGCTCATCAGGAAATGTTCCTCTTCCGTTTCGAAGAATCCATTTGAGGCACTGACAAGAACCATACGGGTAAATTGGGACAGATCATCTTCCATTCCATCTGTAAGTTTCTTAAACTGAACAAAATCTTCCTCTTTTCCCCCATACAGATATTTCAGTAAAAAGTATTTTTTCAGATAATCTTCTTTCTTTTCCTGCTGCTCTTTTTTCTCTATCTTAGAAGAAATATTTTCCATCACTCGTTGAAAAGTCTTATGGAATTCCTCCGGATCAACCGGCTTCAGAACATAGTCCACAACTCCATACCGCAATGCTTCTCTTGCATAAGAGAAATCATTATATCCGCTGAAGATCACGATTTCCATATCCGGATGATCTTCTCTCACTGCTTTCGTCAGCTCCAGTCCATTCATATAAGGCATCTTTACATCCGAAAATAAAATATCCACATGGTTTGATTCTAATACTCCCAGTGCATCCTTTCCATTCGTTGCTTCTAGGATCTGGAATTCTCCTTCCTCCCTCTTTAACAGAAAGCGGATTCCCCTTCGCTCCAGTTTTTCATCATCCACGATCAATATTGTAATCATTTCCCCACTCCTCCCACACGTTCACTTTACATTTTCACTATTCCTTTTATAACGTCCGAAAACAGCAGGGAATGTTCACTCACTCTCTGCTGTCTTTTTTTAATTTTTATAATTCTATTTTAATTCATTTTTTAGACAATGTCCACACTAGCCTTTAACCGCTCCGGCTACAACGCCTTCGATAATATATCTCTGGCAGAACAGGTAGAAGATGATGATCGGCACGATTGCAAGAACCAGAGTTCCCATCATTGCTCCCATATCTACAGAACCGTATCCACCTTTCAGATACTGAACTGCCATCGGCACTGTCTTATATTTTCTCTGATCCAGTACAAGTGATGGAAGCAGATAGTCGTTCCAGATCCACATTGCCTGAAGAATTGTAACAGTTACACAAGTCGGTTTTGCAATCGGAAGTACAACTTTGAAGAATGTCTGGATTGGTGTACATCCATCGATCATCGCAGCTTCTTCAATCTCCAGTGGAATGGATTTCATGAATCCGGTAAACATAAAGACAGAAAGTCCTGCACCAAATCCAAGATAGATCACAATCAGTCCCCATGGATTTCCCATATGAAGCATATTTGCAATCTTAGATAATGTAAACATTTCCATCTGGAATGGTACGATCATTGCAAACAGACAAAGCATATATAAGACTTTTGTGAACTTTGTCTTCACACGACAGATATACCATGCACACATGGAGCAGCATAAGATGATCACTGCTACAGATAAGATTGTGATAAACAAACTCCATCCAAATGCCTGAATCAATCCTGTCTGTTTAATACCACGGATATAGTTCTCTAATCCGACATACATCTTTCCGGTTGGTATCTCGAACGGGGCTTTACTGATATAGGCTTTTTTCTTAAAGGAGTTGATAAATACCAATACGATCGGATACAGATACAGCAGACTGAGTACTGTAAAAATAACGGTTAATAATGTGCCATGTTTTACTTTTTTATTCATTACTGCTGCACCTCCTTTGATGTTGTCATTTTATTCTGAATTAATGCGATGACTCCTACAATAATGAAGAAGATAACTGCTTTTGCCTGTCCTACACCTTCCCAACCGGTTCTTCCATAGAATGTATTATAAATGTTCAGGGCAAGCATTTCTGACATCTTGTCCGGTCCACCGTTTGTCAATGCAAGGTTCTGGTCGAAAAGTTTGAATCCGTTTGTAAGTGTCAGGAAAGTACAGATTGTGATGGATGGCATAACCATCGGAATTGTAACATATCTTAAAAGCTGTACTTTATTCGCTCCATCAATCTGTGCTGCCTCGATCAGCTCTCCAGGAATATTCTGAATACCTGAGATGTAGATGATCATCATGTATCCAATCTGCTGCCAGAGCATCAGGATAACTAATCCCCAGAAACCATATTTTGAAGAATATGTAAGTGTTTTCTGAAAATGTGCCAGAATACCGTTTAATAACAGCTGCCATACATATCCAAGTACGATACCACCGATCAGATTTGGCATAAAGAATACGGTACGGAAAATATTAGTTCCCTTAATCTTCTTTGTCAAAAGCATTGCTACCGCAAAAGCGAAAATGTTGATCAGTAATACTGTTACGATCGTAAATAATGCAGTAAACCAGAGAGAGTGAAGGAAATCCCCATCTCCCAGTATCTTTGCATAGTTGCCAAGTCCAATAAATCTGGCATCTGTTACCGTTGTAAACTTGCAGAACGAAAGGTATACACCTAACACGAATGGTGCAAGGAAACCTATCGTGAATGCAATCAGCGTCGGCAATACAAATACCGGAAAATATCTCTTTATTGCTTTTTGCATGTTCTTCTCCTCCTGTCTTTCTTTTCTGTAAAAAGCCTTTCTGCGCCTTTGCTTTTCACAATTCTAATTACATAATTTCAGCCTGCCCCGGTATGCTCGTTGGCAGGCTGTTTGATCTTCTTCTCTATTTCACAGCCTTTTTATCTGCCTATCCTGTGAAAAGTCTTTTTTATTCGTTTGCTGCTGCGTATTCTTCAGCCCATCCATCAACGAATGCTGTCTGTACGCTATCCCATGTGCCTGTGCCCTGTGCATAGTTCAGAAGAGCACCACCAAGATTGTTCTTCCAGTTCTCAGATGGCATTGTTGTAAAGTTCCAGCTTACTGGTGTCTTTCCTGCCTCTGTATACTCAGCATTTGCTTTTACAAGCGGGTTGTCCGGAAGGTAATCTGCGAATGTTGTAAACGGTGTTACGAATCCCATCTCATTTGCCAGCATGTCACGACCTTCGTCACTCTCAACTACCCATTTCATGAAATCAAGTGTTGCCTGAATATCTTCTTCAGAAGCGTTTTTATTTACACACCAGTAGTTCTCTGATCCTGTACAAAGTCCCTGATTCTCTTCTCCGTCAACTCCGATGTAGATTGGAAGCATTCCCATATCTTCTTCTGCTACTTCGTTATCTTTGATATCATTGTAAGCCCATGTACCATTCTGATAGAATACTGCTTCACCAAGTGAGAATTCGCTTGCTGCGTCATCTCCTGTCTTAGAAGAGATCATAGATGGCTCACATGTAGAGTTGTTCAGATACAGATCCCAGATCTGTTTGTAGTTGTCAAGGTATGTTCCTTTGATTGCATCTGTGCTGTCAATTCCGTCTGCCTTATACTCATAGTAGATTGGAAGATTTGCAAGGTGTGTCTTGAATCTCCAGTCAGAGGAAGAATCCATTCCTGCTGAAGTAAAAGCTCCTTCTACTCCAAGATCATCTTTGTGTGCCTGAATCTCTTCTGCAACTGTCTTAAGTGCCTGGAAGTTATTCAGATCATCAATTGATTTGATACTTGCATCCGGCAATTCGAAGTATTTGTTCAGAAGAGCTTTGTTGTAGATCAGACCATAAGTCTCAATAACATAAGCGATTCCGTCTACTGCATCACCATCTTTTAATACATAGTCATCAGACTCAACATCTTTGTAAACGTCACTTTTTGAAAGGTCATAGCAATAATCCTTCCATGTAGCAAGTCCAACCGGTCCGTTTACCTGGAACAATGTTGGTGCCTCATCTTTTGCCATCTCTGATTTCAACTGTGACTCGTAAGTTCCTGATGCTGCTGTCTGTACATCAACCTGAACACCCGTCTCATCTGTATACTCTTTTGCAAGTTCTACCCACTGGTCAGCCTGCTCTGGTTTAAAGTTCAGATAATAAACTTTTCCGGATGACTTATCTCCTTTCGCTGTTTCATCTCCGCTTGATGTGCTTCCACATCCTGCAAGCATTCCGCCTGCCATTGAAGCTGCAAGTACAAGTGCAAGAATCTTTTTCTTCTTCATAATTGAATCCTCCTTTTATGATTACCTGTCTTTGTTTTTCTTGATGATGTTATTATAAGAAAAAGTTCCAAAATAAGATATAATAAAATTCCAAGAAACATAACACTATTTCAAGATTATTGTAATTTTTGAAAATTTTGTGTATGATACAAGAGTTCATAAAGAGTCAAATTAGAAAGGATGTGTCTGTTTTTATGCTATCAGACACGACAGGATAGAAAAAGATGGATCGTACGATCAACTATCAGATAACAGAAGAAGCGGACGGCCTGCGTATCGAGCAGTTCCTGCGTCACCAGGGCTACTCCTACCAGAACATCACTCAGTTAAAAAAGATGCCGGAAAGCATTTTAAAAAACGGAGTCTGGGAATATATGCGTTCACCACTTGCTACTGGAGATATTCTCACAGTACATATTCAGGAAAATGAAAGTTCACCGAATATTCCTCCTGTCGAACTGCCGCTTAGCATTATATATGAAGACGAAGATATCCTTGTTGTCAACAAACCTGCCGGAATGCCGATCCATCCATCACTGAATAATTATGAGAATTCTCTGGCAAATGGACTAATGTGGTATTATACAGAGCAGGGAAAGCCTTTTATCTTCCGCTGCACGAACCGCCTGGACCGTGACACTTCAGGACTGACTGTCATTGCCAAGCACCTGATCAGTTCCAGCATCCTATCTTCCATGGGCGCACGACACGAGATCAAGCGTGAATATCTCGCGATCGTCCGTGGCAGTGTAACACCTCCATCCGGCACGATTGATGCACCACTCGCCCGCACCGGCAGTTCCATGATTGAGCGAAAAGTAGACTTCAAGCATGGAGAGCGTGCAGTCACACATTATAAAGTTGTAGAAGAAAAAAACGGGCACAGCCTTGTCTCTCTTATCTTAGAGACCGGCCGTACCCATCAGATCCGTGTCCATATGCAATATTTAGGATTCCCACTTGTCGGTGATTATCTATATAATCCGGATATGGAATACATCCACCGCCAGGCATTACATTCCTGGAAGCTCTCCTTTATTCATCCAATCACAAAGGAGCCGATGGAATTCACAGCGGAATTACCAGAAGATATGAAAAATATTCTTATTTAAAGAACACTATAGCGCGAAAACACTCCCCGCCACAAATCAGGGAGTGTTTTTCTATCTATTCTTATACACTAAGCTTCTTATCTGCCATCCATCCACTAAGTAAAAATACCGCTACACAGATTATAATGTAGTATACAAGATATCCAACACCAAAGAATGAATTTCCTGCTACTTCCACATTCGGAAGTACATTGCTGATCAGATTATAAATCTTTTCTATTATAAATGTAATCACAAAGAAAGCTACGATTGAGATTCCTCCTGCATATTTTGAATCCCTTAAAATAGTTCGAGAAACGATTACCGCAAGATAACCAACCATCACAACCTCTGTCCATCCGACAAAGATGCAGAGAAGATTCCAGATAATCTGTGCGATCAGCTGCCCTTCGCCTGACACTCGTATAAAACCATCTCTTATGATCACAAATACATTTCCAAGTTCTCCGACATACTGGATCGTCCCTACAAAACAAAGCAGTCCGGCAATCGCATAAAGTGCAAACACGAAAAACATCTGTGCGATTGCTACAACAAATTTTGCTCCAAGAATTTCCCATACGGATTTCGGAGTCATCCAGATCATATAGCTTTGCTTTGTTTTCAAATCTCTGTTCAGAATCAGAATACTCTCAATTCCCATATAGAACACTACAAAAAACGATCCGACTAATAAAAGCGTTGCACTGATTCCCATCAATGCATCCTTTTCAACCAGCATACCTCCAAAAAATGTAAGCACACAGACAGCTAAAGCTACCATAACAATCATTCTCGAAGTCCGCTGTTTCTTCCATTCATATTTCATTAATTTTCCCATCGATACTCCCTCCTTACATCTTCTGCAGATAAAGCTCTGCAAGTGAATTTCCTGTTGTCATTCTCTCTGTCTCAACATTCACGACATCCACAAGCTGTCCATCTTTTATAAAAATCGCATCCTCAATAAAGCTTTCTACCTCTTCAATCAGATGGGTAGAGATCACCATTGTACGATTCTCATCTGCTTCTTCCAGGATCAAAGCAATGATTTCTTCTCTCGCTTTATAGTCCACACCGTTCAAAGGCTCATCTAACAAGAGAAGATCTGCTTTTCGTGCCAATGTTGCAGCCGCTTTCAGCTTGGCATTCATTCCGCTTGACATTGCAGATGCTTTCATCTCTTCATTCAAGCCCAGGCGTTCAATTGTTTTTCTAAACTGCTCTCTGTCAAAATCCTCAAAGAAATCTGCATAATATTCTTCTACATCTTTTACCTTCATATAGCTATAGAAAAATGGTTCCGTAGACATATATGCGATGGACGCTTTGTCATAATAACTAAGCTGATGTCCCTCAAATAAGATTTCGCCTTCTGTCGGCTTTGTCAGCCCTGCCGCCATCTTCATCAGAGTTGTCTTACCACTTCCATTTTCTCCAAGAAGACCATAAATCGTCCCTTTCTTCAAGTTCAATGTAAGTCCTTTAACCGCTTCTTTATTTCCAAATTTCTTCGTGATATTTCTGTACTCTAACATCATTTCTACTCCTCCTCATAATCGGCGATCTGTTCGATGATCTCACCTTTCTGAAATCCAAGATCATGCATCTCATGTACAAAATTCTTCAACAACTCTTCCGCCATCTCTTTCTTCACATTATCAAACATATGCTCCTCCTCCGACACAAATGTCCCGATTCCACGCTTCGTGTAACAATATCCTGCCATCTCCATCTCCCGGTAGATTCTCGCCGCTGTGTTCTGATTCACTTTATACAAAACTGCAAGCTCCCTGTTCGATGGCATCTTCTCACCCGGTTTCAACTCGCCCTTTACCATCTTTTTCTTAAGCTCGTTGATCACCTGAAGATAGATTGGACTTCCTGAATTATATTCCATGCGATTCCTCCATTTATCTTTTTTGCATTTGCTGTATCAGTGCTATAGTTAAATAGTACACTAGGTTTTTAGTTTTGTCAATATAAATATAGACATTTTTCTCTTTGATTGATGGTTATTCTGACGACAGCCAGTTTGATTGTTTTGATTTTGAATTATACACATAAAAAATAGACGTCCTTGCTTTGGCCAGCAGACGTCTATTTTTAATACTTTGCTACTATGATTTACTCAATCTGCCAGTCAATCGGCTCAATCCCATTCTTCTCCAGAAATGCATTTGTCTGACTGAATGGCTTGCTTCCAAAGAAACCTCTGTAAGCAGCCAGCGGGCTTGGATGCGGTGCTTCCAGAATAAGATGCTTTGGATTCGTAAGCATTCTCTTCTTCCTCTGTGCAGGAGCTCCCCACAGAATAAAGACAATCGGTCTGTCCTGGCTGTTCAGTGCCAGAATCGCTGCATCTGTGAATTCTTCCCATCCGATTCCTCTGTGAGAGTTCGCCTGATGTGCTCGTACTGTCAGCACAGTGTTCAACATTAATACACCCTGCTCGGCCCATTTTGTCAGACACCCATGATTTGGGATTGTGCAGCCGAGATCATCATGGAGTTCTTTATAGATATTCACAAGTGACGGTGGAATATCTACACCTTTCTGCACGGAAAAGCTTAATCCATGTGCCTGACCGTTATTATGATAAGGATCCTGTCCAAGGATCACAACCTTCACATCCTTCAGCGGAGTCAGATGAAATGCATTGAAAATATCCTGTGCCGGTGGAAAAATCAGTTTTGTCCTGTATTCCTCATTTACCGTCTCAAATAATTTCCTATAATAAGGCTTAGAAAACTCACCTTTTAATGCCTCATACCAGTCTCCGTTCAAACCACTCATAGTTCCTACTCTCCTCTTCTTTCTGCTTAACCATTCTCTACAGTCTGACAGAAATTCCTTCGTTTCTTAAATACTCTTTTACTTCTTTGATTTCCAGCTCTTTATAATGGAACAAAGATGCTGCCAGTGCCGCATCTGCACCACCGTCTGTCAGTGCCTCTTTAAAATGCTCCAACGTTCCGGCTCCACCGGACGCGATTACAGGAATCGATACACTGTCAGCAATCGCACGTGTCAGTTCCAGATCATATCCAGCCTTCGTTCCGTCACCGTCCATACTTGTCAGAAGGATCTCACCTGCACCAAGGGACTCTACTTTCTTCGCCCACTCAACTGCATCGATACCGACATCCAGACGTCCACCGTTCTTATAAATATTCCATCCTGTTCCGTCTGCTCTTTTCTTTGCATCAATCGCCACTACTACACACTGGCTTCCAAACTTCTCTGCCGCTTCACGGATTAGCTCCGGTCTGTTGATTGCAGAAGAATTGATTGAAATCTTATCCGCACCTTCTCTTAACAATGCACGAAAATCATCAACTGTCCGGATTCCTCCGCCGACAGTAAACGGAATAAACACACATTCCGCAACCTTTCGTACCATATCAACAACTGTTCCTCTATCATCTGAAGAAGCTGTGATATCCAAAAATACAAGTTCATCAGCCCCTGCCTTATCATATGCCTTTGCAATCTCCACCGGGTCTCCGGCATCCTGAAGATCAACAAAATTCACACCTTTTACAACACGTCCGGCATTCACATCCAGACATGGGATAATTCTTTTTGTAAACATTCTCGCACTCCTCCTACAGCTCTACAAAGTTTTTCAGAATCTTCAGTCCTACATCACTGCTCTTCTCCGGATGGAACTGGCATGCGAAAATATTGTCCTTCTCAACAGACGCATGGATATGTGTTGTATACTCTGTTGATGCCTTGACAATCTGTTCCTCTTCTGCTTTCAGATAATAAGAATGTACAAAATATACATAAGAATTCTCAGCGATTCCCTTAAAAAGTCTTCCATCATTCTCTAAATGAAGGGAATTCCATCCCATATGGGGAATCTTATATCCTTCTTTATCAGGTATCCTTAAGATCTCACCCTTTAGAATTCCAAGTCCTTCTACACCCGGAGCCTCATCGCTGTGCTCAAATAAAAGCTGCAATCCAAGGCAAATTCCAAGAAATGGTGTTCCCTTTTCTGTAACCTCGCGGATTACTTCATCAAGCCCTGACTGTTTTAATTTCTCCATAGCATCTCCAAATGCACCGACACCCGGAAGAATCACTTTATCTGCATGAAGGATCTCATCTCTGTCCGCTGTAACTATAACATCCTGTCCAAGTGCAAGCAATGCTTTCTCAACACTGCGGATATTACCGGCATCATAATCAATTATTGCTATCATTAGCCTACCTCTTATCTGTAATCTAGTATCTATTTTCTATACTTTACCACACTTTGCGTCGAGTTCAAACCAAAATTCGACTCCATTGTCATAATTTTTCACGCCGTACCCCTGATGGAAAGATTCCATGATTGCCTTAACGATTGAAAGTCCAATCCCATTTCCACCATATTCACGTGTATGTGCTTTATCCACTTTATAAAATTTATCCCACAGTTTTGGTACATCCTCTTCTGGAATCGGTTTTCCACTATTAAAGACGGAAACACATACTTTTCCATCCATTGAAACGATCTTCACTTCGATCCGCTTCTCATTTCCGACATGATGAATCGCATTCGTAAGATAATTCCGTACAACCTGTTCTGTCTTAAACTCATCTGCCCAGACATAAGCTGTCTCATCAGCAATAAAATCTACATTCGCATTAACCTGTTGGATCAGAATATCACAACTTGCAATAACACCTTTCACAAGCTTCACAATATCAAACCGTTCAAATTCCACTTCATCTGTACCGAATTCCAACTGATTCAGTGTCAGCAGATTCTTGACCATCCGGTTCATCTTTCCTGCTTCATCAATAATGACATCACAGTAAAACTCTGTACTTTCCGGGTCGTCATTGATTCCTTCTTTTAACCCTTCGGCATATCCCTGGATCAATGCGATCGGCGTCTTCAGCTCATGGGAAACATTTCCAAGAAATTCATTTCTCATATTTTCAAGTTTCTCTTTCTGCTCAATGTCCTGCTGCAGCTGATTATTCGCAGTCTTCAATTCAGATATTGTCTTTTCCAGCTGATCTGACATTTTATTAAAATTCTCGCCCAGAACACCAATCTCATTCTTTCCGCCGCTCGTATACTTCGCATCAAAATTCAGATTTGCCATATCTTCGGAAAGTCTTGCCAGTTCCAACACTGGTTTTGTAATCCTTCGTGAAAAAATCCATACAAGGATTCCTCCAAAGAACATTCCGAAAATTCCAAGATAAATCAGAAACTGATTGGCAAGATTGGCACTTTCACGAATACTGTCCAATGGGCTTCGCATTGTGACAAACACACTATCACTTAAATACCCCCACATTTCCAGATAATCCGTACCGCTCTGTGGATCCTGGATTTTACGAACCACATAATCATCCGAATGCTTGAGAATCTTTTCCTGATCATCATCTTTCAGGAAGAAAATACGGAGCATCTGTTTGTACAGGAAACCTTCTTCCTTTACATTTGTAAATACAACCTTTCCATCGTCAGAAATATCCATCGCGCAGACATCAATATTCGTTTTTTCAAGTTCCGCCACAAGTTTCTTCTGCACTGCCTCATTTCCAAGATTTCCATTGTTCACTGCTTCACTCATTTCCTCATACATCTCAATCAGATCTTTCTGCTTATGAGACATATAATATCGTCCAAGAAACCCCGTATTAACAATGAAAACTAACATCAGAACAAACACTAGAAGTCCAACAAAAATAGCTGTCATCTGTCCGCTCAACGTATATTTCAGTTCTCTTTTTGCTTTCTTCATCTGATTTATTTCTCCGTGCTCTGAACTTCAAACTTATATCCCATGCCCCAGATTGTTTTGATATATTCGCCCTTATCGCCTAATTTACTTCTCAGTTTCTTCACATGTGTATCAATTGTTCTTGCATCACCAAAATAATCATAATTCCATACATTATTCAATATTTTCTCTCTGGAAAGCGCAATTCCCTGATTTTCTATAAAGTAGGTCAACAATTCGAATTCTTTATAACTAAGTTCGACCGGTGTTCCATCAATCTTCACGATATGTGCTGACTTGTCAATCGTAATACCGCCTGCCTCCAGCGAATCATTGCCGACCGCTCCCAAAGTTCTGCGAAGGATTGCATTTACTCTTGCCACAAGAATCTTTGGACTGAATGGCTTGGAAATGTATTCATCCACACCAAGTTCAAATCCCTGCAGCTCATCTCTCTCCTCAGAACGCGCTGTCAGCATAATGATTGGCACTTTAGAAGTCTCTCGAACCTCACGGCACACCTGCCAGCCATCCATTTTCGGCATCATTACATCTAAAATGATCAGGGCAATGTCTTTATCTTCGTAAAAAAGATCCATTGCTTCCATTCCATCTTCTGCTTCTAATACTATATACCCTTCTCTTGTGAGAAAATCCTTCACAAGTTTTCTCATTCTGCTCTCGTCATCCACAACTAATATTTTTGCTCTTTCCATCTTCTTTTCTCCTAACTTATATTTGCGTGTACCAGATCACTTCTACATTTAATTACCTTTTAATATACCAAATAGTTTTGTCAATATTGTGAACAACAAAACGGTCACTCTATAAATGTGTATCAAAACTTCATTTACAGACTGACCGTCTCTTCTTTTATTCAAGAATGCCTCGGCAGGATTATTCAAACTCATAGTTAGAAAAACATTCATTTGCCTCTTCTTCATCCTGTCCATTCACAACTACACGCATTGGCAGTCCCAGCTTAATAGACATTAACCCCATAAGGGATTTACCATCGATGATATAATTTCTGTTTGCCATATCAGTTACATCAACGTCTGATTTTAATTTCTGACAAGTGTTGCAAAATGTCATGATCTGCCCTGCTGACATAAACTTCACTTTCTTTTCTACCATGTTTTTTACCTCCATCTGTCTATCGAATACGAGTAATAATAAAAGCCAACACAGAAATCTGCACAATGCCTGAATGCAGATTACTGTAATTTCAAACATTCTTGACCAGTATATACCACTTATTCCGGAGGTGCAAGTGAATTTTCGATTTTTTTCGACATATTGTCTACCTGTTTTGATGTAAAGTTCTCACCCGGAGAATCTTGACAGCCACTACTGTCACTTCTATAATAATTGATGGCTTAATATATTACTGCTTTCTGGCAGACAGCAGTAATTCAATCATGGCACTAGGTACTACACACACAAATGAGGTGATATCTATGAAACACAAATTTCAAATTTCTGAATCTATCCGGCTTGGAGCAATCCTTGCACTTTCCGGTGGATTCATGGATGCTTACTCTTATATGGAGCGTGGAGAAGTATTTGCCAATGCACAGACTGGAAACATGCTTCTCTTTGGGGTACATCTCTCTGAGGGAGACTTCCAGAACACAATGAAATACCTTTTCCCTGTACTCGCCTTTGCACTTGGAATCGCTCTTGCTGAAGTTGTCCGGGCTAAGGCAGGAAATCTGCTTCACTGGAGACAGATTTCTGTTCTGGCAGAAGCACTAATTTTAATCGCAGTCAGTTTCTTTCCAACAGCATTGAATCTTCCAGCCAATGCATTAACTTCTTTTGCCTGTGGAATTCAGGTTGAAAGTTTTCGCAAGATTCATGGCAAAGGAATCGCAACTACAATGTGCATCGGTAATCTGCGCAGTGGAACAGAGAACCTGCACCACTATTTCCATACAAAAGAACGACATTTTCTGGATACAAGTCTTCTGTATTACGGAATCATTGCCTGCTTTATTGTCGGCGCAGTGATCGGTAATGCAGCAGTTCAGCTGTTCCAGACAAAGGCAATTCTTGGATGTTCCTTCTTGTTATTAATTTCATTCTTTATGATGTTTATTGATTGGGAAAAGAAAGAAAAGGAGCTTGCACTTTAATGTGCGGCTTCTTTTTTCATACTGGTTTTCAGATAGAAAAAATCCCGAAAGTGCAATGTTGATCAGCACTTCCGGGAAAAAAATTTACTGCGGATGACAGGACTTGAACCTGCACGTCGTAAACACCAGAACCTAAATCTGGCGCGTCTGCCAATTCCGCCACATCCGCATATTTCTTATTCAATTATTGATTAAGAAAAAAATAGAACAAGCAATTTGCTTGTTCCAGTGAGCGTGCGGGGATTCGAACCCCGGACAACTTGATTAAAAGTCAAGTGCTC
>ERZ827363.2054-NODE-2054-length-18135-cov-4.211726_pt1 | contig 18135 bp, 12 predicted proteins | sample MGYA00519776_ERZ827363 | MGnify/ENA primary metagenome ERZ827363 (study PRJEB31778, sample SAMEA3449288) | human gut metagenome | biome: human gut; feature: human-associated habitat; material: faeces | place: United Kingdom | collected 2010/2012 ...
TGATGCCGCTGCCGATGCCGGTGCCCAGCGTGATGACGACGGCATCCTTGTAGCCCTTGGCGCCGCCTGCGATGTACTCGCCGTAGGCGGCAGCGTTGGCGTCGTTCTCGACATAGACCTTGCAGCCGAGCAGGGCCTCGAGGTCAGGGCCGAGGTTCCAGTCGTAATAGCCGAAGTTCGTGTTGAAGCCGACGAAGCCGGTGGTAAAGTTCACGCTGCCGGGCGTGCCGATGCCGACATATTTGATGTCGGCAAAATCGACCTTATTATCCCGGGCCACGGTGCGGCACAGGTCGGCCAGTGCCTTTTCCAGATCCTCCGCCGGGCGCGGCAGACGGGTGGCCCAGGTCAGCTTGCCGACGATCTCATAATTTTCGTTGACAATACCGGCGGTCATTGTGGTGCCGCCCAGATCGATACCAATCGTGTATTTGCTCATAACAGAATTCCTCCTATTTCTTCTGCACAGGGCTTGCCGTGCAGTTGTAATTCCTGTACCAGATTTTCCCGCGTCGCGTTCACGATCAGCTCCTGCGGGAACTGCATTTCCTCCAGCATGGCGTAGAGGGCCGTCAGGCCGTGCTGCAGCTGGTGGGTGCTGTGGGCATCACTGTCCACTGATATATGACAGCCGTTGGCAAGGCAGGCCCGCAGCAGGGCGCGCATATTGGGGATGCCGTCCCTGCGGACGTTGAACGAGTTGCCGTTCAGCTCCACGACCTTGTGATTTCGGGCAAATGCCTTCGTGACAAGGTCGTAGTCATAGCGGTAGTTTTCCTGCTCGGAGTGACCGATGATGTCGACATAGGGGTTCTCGGCCACAGCCAGCCAGAGGCGGTTAGCCTCCCTGCGGGTCAGCAGACCCGGCACGCAGGAGCTATGGATGGATGCGACGACCCAATCCTGCGCTTTGAGCTGGCTTTCCGAAAGGTCCAGCCCGCCCTTGGTGTCCATGACGTTGGCCTCCGCTCCGTAGAGCATGACGACACCGCCGATTTCCCGGGGCATCGCGCTCCAGTTCTGGAAGTGCCAGGCGTGGGGCGAATCCGGCATGGCGGGCGCATGGTCGGTCACAGCCAGCGCGCAGTAGCCGATTTCCTTAGCGGCTGCGGCCATTTCCGTAAAAGTATTGTATGCGTGCGTTGCGCACAGGGTATGCGTGTGCAGGTCTGCGATCATCTGCATGGAACGGAAAAACCTCTTTTATTTTGTAATGTCGTCTGCCAGGCCCAGCTGGGTCAGCAGCTCCTTGGCGGCGTTGTAGCCCATCTCCTTCTGGCGGTTGTTGATGGCAGCCGTTTCCAGAATGACGGCCAGGTTACGGCCCGGCATAACGGGAATGAGGATGCTGGGCACCTTGACACCGAGGATGTCGTAATACTCCGTCTCCAGGCCCGTGCGGTCATAGTTCTTGGTGCGGTCCCAAGGCTCGAGCTGGACGACCATCTCTACCTCGACGCTCGAGCGGACCGAGCCGATGCCGAACACCCGCGCCACGTTGATAATGCCGATGCCGCGCAGCTCAATAAAGTGGCGGATGTTGGCGGGCGCGGTGCCCAAAATTTTGCGGTAGGATACCCGGCGCAGCTCAACCGCATCATCAGCGATCAGGCGGTGGCCGCGCTTGACGAGCTCAATGGCCGTCTCGCTCTTGCCGACACCGGAATCGCCCAGAATCAGGATGCCCTCGCCGTAGACCTCGACAAGCACGCCGTGGCGGGTGATGCGGGGGGCCAGCTCGGTGTTCAGAGTCGTGATGAGCTGCCCCATCAGAGCGGACGTCATCTCGGTGGACATCAGGATCGGTACACCGTACTGCTTGGCAAACTGCATCATTTCCGAAAGCGGCTGCATGCCGCGGGTCAGCACGATGGCCGGCGGCTGGAAGGAGAACAGCTTTTCCAGATGGGTGTTGCGCAGTGAGGTGGACAGCTCATCCAGATAGGACATCTCGGTCAGGCCGATGATCTGGATGCGTTTGCTGTCAAAGTTTTCGTAGTAACCGGCCAACAGGATGCCCGGACGGTAGACCTCGGTGGCTGTGACCTGAATTTTATCCAGCTCACAGGGGGTGTAGGCAATCGTCAGGTTGGCTTCCTCGGCCAATTTTGCAAGGGAAACAGAGAATTCGGACACAGTGGAACGCCCCTTTCCTAGTTTCAAACATTATTTTCTATTATACCGTACCCGCCCGTTTTTGTACAGAGGGCGCGGGCGCACAATGTTAAAAAAATACCCGCTGTTTTTGTGGAAGCAGCGGGCGGAGCTTTATATTGGGGAGCGCAAGGCGGCAAGGCCGGTGCGCAGCGTTCTTTGCAGCCAGAGCAGCGCGTGCGCTGCGGCAAATGTTGCGGCCAGATAGACGACAAACAAAAACGCTGTGTCCCGGCGGGACAACACCGCCAGATCAAAGTGCGCGGCCAGCTCCTGAATCAGAACGTGATGCACAAGGAACACCGCGTAGGATATTTTGGCAAGCTGTGCGCCCACCGCGCGGGGCCACGGGCGGTCCAGCAGCGGGGCCGCCAGCGCCAGCAGGATGAACACCCCGGCACCGGCCAGCGCGCAGGTGATCTTACCGTCCCAGGGCTGTGCCAGCACGGCCCCCGCCAGCAGCAGCGGGGCCAGAATATACCGTGTGCGTCCGGCGAGCGTTAAAAACGTCATGCCGAACAGAAATTCCGGGATATGCACGGCCACAAGCCGCGCGTCCCAGCCCAGCAGGTGCACTGGGATGCAGACCGCCAGCGTCAGCGCCCAGGTCAGCCACGGCCTTTTACGCAGCCCCCGCTGCAAAAGCGGGAACAGCAGGTATAAAAACAGGATGCTGCCGAGGAACCACTCGCCCACACAGGCAAAGTCTGTTCCGACCCAGCCCGCGGCAACGGCAAAGTTGTCGAGACCCAGAAGCGTCAGCACCAGCGTGACGGTCCTGGCCCCGCCGAAGCTGCCGGGGTGCGCCACAAACCGATAGCTGAACACGACGAACCACGCGAGCCAGAACAGCGGGTAGACAGCCCTCGCGCGCTTTTTGTAAAACTGCGCAGGGCTCTGCTCCGCCGGGACGGTCAGCGCCAGCGATGCGCCGGACACAATGAAAAACAGCGAGGAGCCGAAATCTCCCAGATAAATGCCCAGCGGCAGCGTGCTGGCAAAGAGCTTGTGCGGCAGTGTAAAATACCCGTGACCGTCGCGTTGAAATGCACGATCAAGATGCAGATCAGCGCTGCGGCACGGACAAGATCAAGATAAAACAGGCGTTGCTTTTTGATGGGTGGTCTCCCCTTTTACTTTTGCAGTCTGTGCTTGACGAGCCGCCCCAGCTGCTTGGCTACAGCGGCAGGCTGAGCGGCGGCGGTCTCATACTCATTTAAAATATCCGCCCGCGCCGCGGACCGGGTCAGCGGCTCAAAGGCGGCGGCATAGGCACCGTTTTTCTGGGCGGTCAGGGCCAGCTTCCAGGCGTCACGCTGGCTTGTGCAGGCGGGGATGCCGTCCGGGAAGGCAGACTCCCGCACAAGCACCCAGCCGCAGTTGGGCGCGGGCGGCGGGTCACTGCCGACGGGCACGGATACCTCCTGTGCCAGTGCGTCCTTCTCCCGCATCCAGGCGGCGCGGCGGGCGGCGGTGCAGCCCTGCCACAGCGGCAGAGAGGGGCTTAACACCCCAAGCATCGGATTTTTTTCAAACAAAGCAGCAGCTTCTGCCAGCAGTGTGTCCGCGTCGGCGGCTGCCTGCCGGTTATACCAGTCGGTCACGGGGTCCGCGGCGGGCTGTTCGTAATGAAGCAGCCGCAGGCCCAGCTCGTTCAGGTCGGGCGTTTTCCCTGTCGGTGCGCCGACAGGATAGCACCAGTGCAGGTTTTGGGCAAGGGCTGAAAGCGGCTGTGTTTTTAACAGCGAGACCAGCAGCAGCTCCAGCGGAAAATCCGTATAGGCCGTCACATAGTCGCATAGCTCCCGCGCGGCGAGGCCGTCCGTGCGGCGCAGTTCATCCGCATAGGGCGTGAACAGGCTGCGCCGTTTGAAAAACGGGCAGCCGCGGTTTGCCAGCAGCTCCCGCGGGCAGGCCATAATGGGGTTTACAAAAACCGGTTTCAGGTCGTCCGTCTGCACGTAGGTATCCCAGGCATAGCCTCTGGCGGCAAAATACGGCGTGAACCGCGTTTCGTGGCGGATGATAGACTGCTCGTAGCTGGTCGGCAGTTCCATTTTCTGCCAGTAACTCCAGAAATCATCACTGTTGAACAGCCGCGGGCGCACCGCAATAAAATGGGATTGCAGATGCTCGGGCACTGCGCCGCCAAAGCGGCGGCTCTGCATGGCGTAGTGGCGGGTCAGCCCCCAGAAGTCCAGCTCCGGGCGGGCGTCCATCGCGGTGAACATCGCCGCCAGTGAGCAGACCGGCCCGGCCAGCGTGTAGTTCATCAGGACGATTTCCTCATACTCGGCCAATTTCTCCCGGCCCAGAGTCAGCAGAGCCTCCCTGTATGCGCCGACGTCGAAACCGACGTTTTCCCGTTCGATGCGGCCCGCACCGGACTGGCGCACCCAGACGCGGTCCGCCGGGGCAAGCGTGCCGTTGGTGACGAATACGACCCTGCCGTATTTCTGCACAGCCTGTACGGCAATGCGGCAGGCCGTATCGATGCAGCCTGCCGGGTCATAGTGAAAGTAGATGACCAGTCGTTTCATGCGTTGTCAGTCCTCATAGGGGCCTTCGTGGGGGCCAAAGATAGCGCGCTTGGTGTTGATAATGACCTTGTAGGAGCCTGCGGGCAGCTTGTCCCGCAGCCAGTTGCGCGCGTGACGGCGGCGGCTGTCGGAGTACGGGCCGTAGTGGCTGAACAGGTGGTACTTTTTGTAGGCAAAGCCGGTGGCCGAGCTGACCGCACCATAGAAGGTCGTGCAGTCAAACACGCGGGCCAACGGGCGGATCACGCCGCCCGCGTAGGCCTGCATCGTATCGTTGTGGGTCACGGCGTAGCTCTTGCTCATGACCACTGCCGGGTAGTAGCCCGCGCTCTGGGCCACAAACGGATAGATGCGCTCAATGGCATGGCTGATTGTGCCGTCCTGAGGCAGCGGCTCGGGCGGGAAGTCCGAGTGCTGCCAGCCGTGGTCAAACAGCGGTGCCAGTGCCTTGGGGCGGAACCAGAACACACTGCCGTAGGGCGCAATGGGCGATTTTTCACCGGAAACAGGCGCATCGATGCCAAGGTCTTTCATCAGCTTTTTCGTGTTTTCAAAGTTCGGGCCCCAGCCGCCGGAGCACATATTCATGAAGTAAAGTCCGTGCGTCGGGTACGGCGGGCAGAGAATGCCGAGGTACGGGTCCTTCTCAAACTCGCACAGCACATTCAGCACATGAGCAGCGTTTTTGCAGACATTCTCATTGCAGACATAGCCAAAGCTCGCGCCGACGCTGCCGGGGCGGGTTTGGATGGCTTTTTTGTCGTGCATGAAGCAGGCGTAGTCATAGTCCCGCAGCTGCGGGGCCAGGTCACAGAGGAAGGCGCCGACGTCGCGGCCCTGGTTCTCCACCACGGTCACGGTGACGCTGCGGACGTTCAGGTCCGCAAAGGCGGCCTCGATCTGCGGCTTCTTATCAGCACTGCTCGTCGAGATGAAAATATCCGTCTCTGGCGGGAACTTTGCCGCAAACGCCTTGCTGGAATCCAGCATATCCATGAAATACAGGTGCATGGCCAGCGCAATGCGGCGGTTTTGGCGGATGCTCTGTGCCGTTGCCTCGTCCAACACCGTCGGCTCGATGATGCGGGTCAGTGCGAGATTGCGGGTAAAATCGTGCGGATGCATCGTGCGGATCATGTTCTTCCAGATGAGGTCCATCGGATAGTCCGTCTCGTCCCGCAGATAGTCGTACAGCTCCTGCACCGGCTCACCTGCCGTATCGTTGAGATAGGCCTCCAGCTCGTGCATAAAGCTGCGGCGCTTGAACAGCGGGCATTTTTTCTCCCGCAATAAAAGCGTCGGGCAGACGAGCAGCGGATAGTCGGTGAACTCCTTCAAATCGTCGGTCTTGACATAGACGTCCCACTTGAAGCCCTTATCCTCAAACTGTTTGGTGAACACGGCCTCGTACCGCTGCACCGAGTCGGTGTAGCTTTCGATCATCGGCATATTGTCCCAATAATTTTGCAGTTCAGGGGCCTTGACAAATCGCTGGCGGTAGACGATGAAATGGGACTGGATGTGCACCGGCAGATAGTTATAAAGGTGCTTGCCCTTGAAGGGGTTCGACTTTGCGCCGTGGTGGATAGACAGACCCCAGAAATCGAGATCCTGATTTTCCCACATGGCGTCAAACATTTCCTTGAGCGGGCGCACCGGACCCATCAAGGTCGAGTTCGTCATGACGATCTCGTCAAATTCAGTGAGCTTTGCCCAGCCGTAAGAATCCAGCGCCGTTTTGTAGGCCCAGACGTCGAGGCCCTTGTTCTCGCGCACGATGATGTTGTCGGTAAACTGTTCAAAGGCCGCGCGGCCCTGTGCGCTGAGCTTGCCGTTGCAGACGACGACCAGCTCGGTCAGGTTCTTATTCAGGTCAGCGAGATAGTAGGTGATGAAATCATCCACATCGCCGTTTTTTTCGTAAAAGAAAAAGATGCCCAATCGTTTCATTGCGTTTTTCCTTTTATGCTCTTTTATGCTTTTTTGTAGGTATCCATGGACAGAATCTTATTGATCTTGGCCGGGTCACCCCAAGTGCCCGGGCTGTCGTAGGGGCGATCCGGGAATGCGCCGTAGTTGAGCCTGATTTTATAGTTCTTGTCTTTGAGGAACTGCTCGACCCGCTCGGCCAGGCTCATCGGCTTGCCGGTGCAGACGTTGATAATGCCATTGATCTCATCCTGCACGCTGGCCGCCACAATCATGTTTGCCAACTCGTCCACATCGATGAAATCATAGAGGTTCTTGCCGCTGGTGAACGGAAAGGTCTTTTTGCCGTCCTGCTCGGCCTGGGTGATTTTTGCAAAAATGGAGCTGCCGTGGGCTTCGTCGCCGGTGATGTAGTAGGCCCGCAGCCAATGCAGCTTGCAGGGGGCATCCGCCAGCGTCAGCATCATGCTTTGGCGCAGGGCGTTTTTGGCAATACCGTACTGGCTCTGGGGCTTGCAGGGCGTGCTCTCGTTGATAGCCCCCTCCCAGTAGCCGACCTCGTGCATCGTGCCCATGATACTCAAATCTTTGAGGCCACCGTCGATGAGGGCGTTCAGGAACACGATATGGCTGGACAGATCCTTCATGTGGGCGGGCGAATTGTGGCGGAAGCCGTCGCGCCAGGCCAGATGGATGCAGATATCCGGGCTGCCCAGTTTGCGGTACAGGTCAGCGTCGCCGCTGAACAGCGGCACATCGCAGAACTCGGCGCGCTCGTCCACACCCTTAAAGTTGAAGTCTGCCGCAATGACCTTATAGCCGCGATCCAGGGCATTTTTGACCACATGGCGGCCGATATACCCGGCCGCGCCGGTGACAAGAATCGTTTTCATAGTTGTTCCTCTCTGATGGTCAGCAAATCGTACAGATTTTGCAGCCGCAGCTGGTATAAGAGCAGCGCGGCCGTCTGCTTTTTATTGTTCCCTGCATCGTGCAAAATGTCAAGCATTCCGCCTGGGTATGGGGCCAGAACTTCCCGCAGGGTGCGCCACGCCTGCCGACGCAGCGGATCGGGGGCGCGGGCATCCCGCAGCTGGTGCATCAAAAATGTCACGGCCTGGGCGCGGCGGTTTTTCCACACAGCCTGCATTTCATCGGGGCTGCACCAGCGCTGGGCGGCGTGAAATTCCGCCTCCATCCAGGGTTCCAACGCCCGGATGCGCCCCATAAGTGCCTGCGCCGTCCGCGCGCAGGAGGTGCTCTGCGCCCCCTCAAAGTGGCGGTAGACTACCTGCGGGATGTAGACCGCCTTGCAGATGCGCCGGTAGGCCGCAGCGTTAAAGACGAAATCTTCCAGCCCGAAGCTGCACCGCTCATTAAAGCGCAGGCCCAACAGCGCTGTGCGGCGGTAAAGGGCGTTCCAGACAAACTGCGGGCCGCTGTTCTCCAAAAAGGCACCATAGCCGCCCTTGCCCAATTCTATTGTGCAAGGCTGCCCGGTGGGATGCCTCTGCTCGGCAAAGGTGCCGTCCGGGCGCTGGCGCAAAAGCTCATACCCGCCGCGCACAATGTCGGCGTGGGAATCCTCTGCAGTCTGCAAAAGCAGTTTAAGTGCCCCCTGCCAGAACAGATCATCGTCGTCGCAGAAGGCGATAAACTCGCCGCCCGCGGCTTCCAGCCCGCGGTTGCGGGCCGCGCAGATGCCAGCGTTTTTCTGGGTGATGACGTGGATGCAGTCGTTCTCGCTGGCAAGCACATGGCAGAGCCGGGCCGTGCCGTCAGCGGAGCCATCGTTGACGATGATGATTTCCATCCCCGGCACCTGCTGGGAAAGGATGGACTCCACGGCGGTGCGCAGGGTCTTTTCGGCGTTGTAGGCCGGTAAAATGACGCTGATTTTTGCCATGGTATCCCTCCTTTCCCGATTATTTTTTGAGTTTCAGATAGATTTTCCCGTAGGGCAGCGGCAGTGGGGCCAGCCGCTTTAAAAAGCCGATTTTCCACCGCGCTTCTGCCAGATCGCGTTTTACATCCCTGGGGTGGGCCAGGTAGTGGGCGGCGCTCTCGGGGGCGGCCAGCGGATACACACCGCCATCCTCGACAGTCAAATCTCCCAGCAATTTTACCTGTAAAGCAGTCGGGCTTTCTACCAGCTGCAAAAATGGTGCAATGGCCTGTTCCGGCGGGATGGGCCAATCATGCAGCACGCTGTCCTGCCAGACGGCAGCGAAGTTCCGCACGCCCTGTTGGATACCCGCCAGCAGCGGCGCGACAGGCTGGGACGCCGCGACCGCTTCTATTTTGTCCTCTGCCGCCCGATAGCCGAGCGTCGCGCCAACATCCTCAGAAATGAGTCGTTCCAGCATCGGCTGACCTGCCCAGTACAGGCGCGGGGCGGGCTGACCGCCGAACAGGAACACCTCGGTGCGCGTCTCGTCAAAGCGGCTGCGCAGGCGCTCGTCTGCCGAGAGTTGCAAGCCGTGCAGCTGCACGCCCAGCAACCGTTCCAGCAGCAGCTGGGTCGTGCCGCCGCTGCCGATATCCACCAGGATATCTCCCGCCCGCACACCCATTTGGCGCAGGTAGGCGGTCACGGCCTCGGCGTTTTCCGGGGCGGGCAGTTTTTGAAAAAAGATATCCAGTTCTGCGGTGTTCGGAGCTTTCAAGTCAAATTTTTGTACAGCCAGCTCCGGCGGGCAGACTGCACCGCAGTAGACAGCGATCTGCGCCCCGGTCAGGCTTTGCCGTGGCAGTGCCGCCCTCGCACTGGCATAATCCCCCGCCGCCAAAAACGCTGGGGCCAGGCTGCGGCGGGAGACCCGCAAATATTCGGTTTCTTCGTCCGGGTACAGTGCGGCGTATACTGTGCGCATCAGGTACATATCCCGCGCGAGGAAATAGAGTTTCGCGTCCGGTTGCACGGCACGGCGTTCATGCAGCCAGCGGCAGTAGGCCGTAGCCAGCGGCCCCAGCACCGAAATGCCCAGCGCCTTCCCCGCCGTTTTGCACAGTTGTAACCGGTTTTGTATAAAGGCATCGAGGTCAGACGCCGGGGCGGGGCCTGTGGGCAGATGCCACGAAGCTATCCCTGCCAGCGCGGCCCCGGCCACATCGGCGCGCCAGCTGTCCCCGATGAAAAGCACCTGCCTGGCGTCCAGTTCCGTCTCGTGCAAAAACTGTTTGAACAGTCTGCCGCTGCGCTTCTGCACACCGTAGGTACAGGAGACGAAGCCCCCCGCAAACTGGGTGTAGCCGCAGCGGCGCAGCATGGCGTTGATCTGCGTCTGCGGCAGGTACATATCGGAAATATAGTAGAGCTTTTTGCCCTGCTGCGCCAATTTCTGCACAGCGGCCTGCACCGGTGCGTAAGCCGTGCAGGCGGCCAACTCGGCAGCGCACTCCTGCGCGGGGTCGTAACCCGCAAGGCAGGGCCGGGCGTAGATTTCCGCCAGCGTTACTTCCCCGCTTTTGGCGGCGCGGGCTTCGCGCTCGGCCCGGGTGCGGGCGGTATAAAACGCCTCGCCCCGCAGGCGGAAAAGATTCGTCGGCGCGGCAGTGTCACGCTTGATGAGCGTGTCAAACACGTCGAAAGCGACCGCGTCATACCGGGCGGCCATATGGCAGATGTGTTCCGTTAGATTCATGGCAGGTACGGTGTCTGCGGGTGGAACTTGACCCCCGCAGCAAAGCCTTTCCAGATGATTTTGATGCGTTCGGCCCGGCTGCCCTGGCCGTCGCGCAAAACCTGCACGGTGTGCCAGGCATCCTTTGCCAGCAGCCACAGCCAGCCGATGACTCCTTCCCGCCGGTAGAGCACGACATCATTGCGGTAAAAGTAGCGGTATCTGGTCCAACGGGCGGGCACGTCCTTCGCGATATTCACCACGCCGGGGTTCTGCATGGCGTGCACGACCCGGCTGGCCGGGATGACATAGCAGGGCTTTGCGCGGGAAATGCGGCGGGTGTACTCCCAGTCGTCGGACCAGATGAAGAACTCGGCAATCGGCAGGCCGAACTGCCGCACGGTTTCGGTGCGCAGGAACAGCGAGACAAAACTCGCCATCACGGCGGGAACCTCCGCCGCATCGAAGCCGTCAATATCGCGGTACATCGTTTTGCGCTGCAGGTTCATCGGCTGGTCGGTGCCGTCCGGGGCGAGTGCCCTGCTGGACAGCCAGCCGCAGCCGTCGCCGTGGGCGGCATCGGCGGCCAGCAGGGCGGCCAGCGCGTCCGGCTCGGGCAGCGTGTCGTCGTCCATGATCCAGACGGCCTCACACCCCAGCTCCGCCGCGGCGCGGATGCCGTAGGCAAAGCCGCCCGCACCGCCGAGGTTTTCCCCCGGATTGCGGCAGACCAGCCCCGGCATTGCCAGCGTCTTTATATAGTCCGCTGTGCCGTCAGTGGACGCATTGTCCACCAGCAGCACCGTAAAGCCCTGAACGGTCTGGGCACGCAGGGCGGCCAGGCATTGCTTCAGCAGCGGCAGACGGTTGTAGGTCACGACGATGGCCGTGACATTTCTTGCGTCAAGCATCTTTTTTCGGGAAGAATTTGCGCTTGAGGAAGGCTGCGCCCTTGTGCAGCCAGTTCTGGTGCTCCATGTAAACGATGCTCAGTTCCTCAAAGCTGATGTTGTTCGTGGTGAGCCAGGCGTCCAGCAGACGCTCGCTCACAAAGCCAAAGACCCGGCGGTCATTGACCGTGTAGCCCGTCATGTCCAGCTCCCGCTCAAGCTCAAACAGAATGTCGAACAGCCAGGTGCAGTAGTGCTGCAAAAGTTCCTTCTTCATGACGAACATGTTGAAGTGGTGGCCGTGGGTCTTAGACATATACAGGTCATACGCGGGCAGGTACTCGGGGCATTTGCGCGCAATGATGGCGCGGGTCACCTCCAGATCCTGCTTGTGGTGGGCGTGGATATACTGGGTGTAGTTCGTCTCAATAAAATAGTGGCGCTCCTTCGGCAGGACGACGTTCGTCGTAGCCAGAATGCTGCAGAGCTCCTCATGGCTGATGACACGTGACTTCTTGTCCGCAAAGCGGCTTTTGCGGCGGCTGGCAAAATAGCGGCGATAATGCACGATGCCGATATAATCGGAATCGATGTTGTGCGCCGCCCAGTACAGGCCCGTCAGCTCGCAGAAATTTGCGTTGCGCTCCGAGATATTGTCGCCGGTATCATCGCCGATATAGCCGCAGGCCGGGTGGACGGCATGGCCCATCTGTACCGGAAGGTACATCGGGTCATCCGGCACCCAGTACGGTTTATGCGTTGCTACGATAATGGTGGTCTGCAATGTGTTCTACCCGCCTTACATACATTCCTATACTCTTTTTCCTGGTGAGCTTGCTAAACCTATAGTATAACGCTTTTTGGCAGGAATACAAGTTACAGAACGGTAAAAAGGTCATTCGCCCTCGTTTTCAAAGGTTTCCTGCTCCTCGGCCAGCTTCTCCCACTCGTCGTAGAGCTCCTGCTGGTGGAAGCGAGTGTCGTCAAGCTCGTCGCATTTGTCGCGCAGCAGCAGATGGTCGCGCAGGACCTCGGGGTCGTTGATCTCATTTTCCAGCTCGACAATATGCGCACCCAGCTCCTCGATCTCGCTCTCCACCTTTTTCAGGCGGGCGCGGACCTCGGCGCGGCGCTTGCGCTGCTCCTTGCCGTATGCCTGCTTTTTGGCAGTGTCCTCGGTCTTTTGCTGCTCCTGGGTTTTACCGGCGTCACGGTTTTGCAGGGCGGCAAAGCTCGGATAAAACGTCGCTTTGCCGTCCTCCAGGTACATGATCGGGCAGCCCAGCGTCTGCATCAGGTAGCGGTCATGGGTGACGAGCAGCAGTGTGCCGGTGTAGGCCGCCAGCGCCTGGGTCAGGCTCTCGCGCATGTAGATGTCCAGGTGGTTCGTCGGCTCGTCCAGGAACATCAGGTTCGGGCGCTCGAGCGCCAGCTCGGCAAAGCGCAGGCGGGCCAGCTCACCGCCGGACAGCGACGCACAGTCCTTAAAGACCTCCTCGCCGCGGTAGCCGAAGCGTGCCAGATGGCTGCGGACCTCGAGCTCGGTAAAGCGCGGGTACTGGTTCCAGATGGCGTCAATGACGCGGCCTGCGCGGCGGGCCTGCTGCTGGGTGAATACGCCCGGCTTGGCGCCGCTGCCCAGGCGGACCATACCGCCCGACGGGCGGCGCTTGCCGTCCAGCACCTGCAAAAGCGTGGACTTGCCTGCGCCGTTGGGACCTGCAATGACGAGCTTGTCCCCGCGGTGAACGACGTAGTCCAGGGCGTCGATGAGGGTGCGCTCACCGATATGGACGCTCAGATTCTTCATGATGACCAGCTCGTCATAGGGCTCAATGTCGTACTCAAAGCGAAAGTTCAGCTCCCACGCCTCGGCAGTCGGGGCCTCGACGATCTCGAGCTTTTCCAGCTGCTTGCGGCGGCTCTGGGCCATCTTCGTCGTGGAGGCGCGCACAAGATTGCGGTCCACGTAGTCCTGCAATTTGGCAGCTTTTTCTACAGCGGCGTCATGCAGCTTCTGCTGGCGCTCGTCAACGGCCTCGCGCTGGGGCAGATAGGCCGAGTAGTTGCCGCGGTAGGTCTTGATGCTCTTGCCGCGCAGCTCCCAAATGCGGGTGCAGACGGCGTCGAGGAAGTAGCGGTCATGGCTGACAACGAGCACCGCACCGCGGTAGGCTTTCAGATAATTTTCGAGCCATTCCATCGTTTCCAGATCCAGATGGTTCGTCGGCTCGTCCAGGATCAGCAGGTCGGGGCGCTCCAGCAGCAGCCGTGCCAGACGCAGCCGGGTCTGCTCACCGCCCGAAAGCACGCCCGCCAGCTTTGTCCAGGTGTCGGCGGGAAAGCCCATGCCGTTGAGCACCTTTTTGATCTGGGTGTCCATGTTATAAGCGTCCATCGCGTCTATGACAGCGGTGCAGTGGGCGATCTTTTCGGTCAGTTCCGCATTGTGCGGGTCTGCGGCCAGCTGCTTTTGCAGCGCGTCCATCTCCTGCATGGCGTCAAGCGCCGGGGTAAAGACCAGCCGCATTGTGGCATAGATGTCCAGTGACGGGTCCAGCCGGGCGTTCTGCTCAAGGTAGCCGGTGGTCACGCCGGTGCCGAACGCGGCATCTCCGGCGTCGGGCAGGCTCTCGCCGCAGAGGATCCGCAAAAGCGTCGTCTTGCCGGTGCCGTTGGCACCGATGATGCCGATACGGTCCCCGCGCTCGACACCTGCATTTACATCACGCAGTACCTCGTGTTCGCCGAAGCTCTTGCCTAAGTTTTGAAGTTCCAACAACATAGCGGTACATCCTCAATTCCAAAATGATGCCGCCGCCTGACAAACGGGCAGCGGCAGTGCACCCTTGCCTTACAGCAGGGCTTCGTTGCTGTGACGGCGGTTGCGCACGCCGATATTTTCCAGCTCCTCCGGCTCCATCACGATGCGGTAGAGCTCCTCATAGGAGCTTACCGTATATTTGGGCGTGATGCCAGACTTGTTTTCAAGATTGCCGGGGTTGAACCAGCAGGTATCCACACCGGCGTTCAGGCCGCCCTTGATGTCGGCCAGCAGATCGTCGCCGACCATCAGCACACGGCTCTTGTTCGTGATGCCGAGGTCACGGAAGGCATGCTCAAACAGCTTGGCGCTGGGCTTGGCCGCGCCGACCTTCTCGGAAATATAAATGCCGTCCATGTACCTGTCGATGCCGGAGGCCGCAATGCGGGACTCCTGCACGGCAATAGCACCGTTCGAGACGAGGGCCAGCGTGGCGACCTCGCTCAGCTCCTCCAGCGCGGTCAGTGCGCCGGGCAGCAGGTCGGCATGGGTCGCCAGCAGCTCCTCATAGCGGTCATTCATAGCCTTGCCCTTGCCGTTGTCGGGCAGCTGCATGGCCTGCATGAAGCGGGAGAAGCGGATCTGGAACAGCTTCTGCTTGTTCAGCTGGCCTTTGGCCAGCGAGTCCCACAGCTCGCGGTTGACCTTGTGGTAGGTATCATAAGCGGCCTCGTCGTGGGGCAGCTCGTACTCGGCGAGCATATCGGTCAGGGCCTGGCGCTCTGCGGCGTCAAAGTCCAAAATCGTATTGTCAACGTCCAGCAGGACGCAGGTATAAATTGCCATCTTCGTAACCTCGTATGCTTATTGCGGTGTGGAATCGGCGGAGGTCGGCTCCGGCACCGGCGTGGGCACAGCGGTGGGTTCCGGCGTAGCCGCGGCGCTGACAGTCAGCACAAAGACGCTGTCCGCACCGTTGTTGACTGCGTGGATGTGGTAGGTGCCGGGCTCGTTGGCCGTGAAGGTCACCTGCGTGCCCGTTGTGCGCCAGGAGGTCTCCTCGCAGCCCCAGAGCGTGTCGCCGCTGCCGTTTTCCACGGTAGCCGTCAGCGTCGTACTCTGGCCTGCGGTCAGCGTGCCGGTGCCGCTGATGTTGATCGTGGTGGCCTCGGCCTCGACGGTGACGATCAGCTGTGCCGTCGAGAAGGTGCCGTTGATCTCAATGCCCGCCTTGATCGTGTAGGTCCCGGCGGCATCGGGCTTGAAGGTCAGGCTGCTGCCGTTCTTCTCCATCTCATCGTTGATGGACCACTGGACGTTCGCGGCGTCGTAAGCCTTGTTGCCCAGCTTGACCGCGGCATTGACAGTCAGGCTCTCGCCCTGCTTGATCGTCGTATCGCCCTTGTCCAGCGTCAGCTCGACGCGGGCGTCGTTGAACATGGCCTTGACGGAGATGTCCTTGGTAATATTGTCATAGCGGGTCGCGGTGGTGACGCCGTCGCTCCACTTGTAGAACACAAAGCCTTCCGCCGCCACTGCCGTGACGTTGACGCTTGTGCCGGAGTCGGCCTGAATTTCGACGCTGGACACGCCGGTCTGGCCGTTGCCGGTCAGCGTGCCCTTGGCGCTGTCCTCGACCTCATAGCTGGCCGTGAACTTCGTCGGCGTCGAGGTCGGCACCGGCGTGTTGCTGCCTGCAGAGGCCGACGCACGCTGCGGGATGTCCGACGTGTCGGGGCGGCTGTCCATCGTATTGCAGGCGTGGCTCTTGGCGTACTCCAGCAGGGCGCGTGCGCCGGAGGTGCTGAAACCGTTGGATTCAAAGTAGGTGCCCTCGCCGTAGCCGCGGGTGTTTTTAAGGGCCTCGGCGGTGTTCAGGTACTTGAAGCCCAGATCGCTGCTGGCCGCCGCAATGGCCTGGTTGAACTGGTCAATGCGGGTCTGGATCTCGGCAGCGTTCGTGCTGTCCTCGGTAACGGGCGGGATGCCCACCGCGATGATGTCGCAGTAGGCGTAGGCCGAGCGGATGCTCTGCAGGAACTGCTTGTAGTCGGCAATGAAGGAGTCCACACTGACCGAGCCGTCCACATCGTTCGCGCCCAGCATTACAAAGACGCGGCGGGCCTTCATCTTGGGGATGGCCTGCGGGATCGTGTAGCTGCTGGCGTCCGACGCAAAGTTTACACAGGAAGTGGACAGCGCCTTGGAAATCTGCAATCCCTCCTGCCCGACAAACTGATTCAGCGTGATGCGGGTGTCCTTCTGCAGCGTCACGGCGTACTGGTCACCCGCAAAAACACTGGCCGTAATGTAGGCGTCATCCGCCGCGCTCTGCGGCAGGATGGAATCCAGCGTCGTATCCAGCGGGTAGGCGTCCGGGTCGTAGGAATCCTTCCCGCCTGCAAACAGGCCCAGCTTCGTCGGCAGCACCCATGCCGCCAGAATGCTCATCACAACGGCCAGCGCGCACAGTGCCAGCACCACACACGCTTTGCGCTGTGTCGGGCTCAGGCCTTTTTTCTCCTCATTACGTTCTCTGCTCATCGGGAACGGCAACCTCCTTAATTATCGAAAGCGGGCGTACCCATGGCCACAACCCACCTAGTATACATAGTATGAATTATATCATATTTGCCGGGCTTTGAACATGGTTTTCAAAAAATTGTCACGTATTACAATTTTATTACAAGCAAAAAGCCCGGGATTTGACATCCCGGGCAAAATTGGGTTCGATTTCAGGAAAGCAGCATCCTGTCGTTGGCAAACTCGCCGTCGCTGACCTGCTCAAAGCGCTGCAGCAGGTCGCTGACCTGCAGGTTCTTCTTTTCCTCGCCGCGCACATCGTAGATGACGTGACCCTCGTACATCATGATCAGGCGGTTGCCGTACTTGATGGCATCCTTCATGTTGTGGGTGATCATCAGGGTGGTCAGGTGGTTTTCCTCGACGATCTTCTCGGACAACGTCAGCACCTTGGCCGCGGTCTTGGGGTCAAGGGCGGCGGTGTGCTCGTCCAGCAGCAGGAGCTTGGGCTTTTTGAGGGTCGCCATCAGCAGCGTGACAGCCTGGCGCTGACCGCCGGAGAGCAGACCGACCTTGCTGGTCATACGGTTTTCCAGCCCCAGATCCAGCGTTTTGAGCAGCTCGTAGTATTCGTCGTGCTCCTTCTTCGTGATGCCGATCTTGAGCGTGCGGGCAAGACCCCGGCGGGCCGCCAGGGCCAGGTTCTCGTCGATCTGCATCGTCGCGGCGGTGCCCATCATCGGATCCTGGAACACGCGGCCAATGTACTTGGCACGCTGGTGCTCCGACAGGCGGGTCACATCCTGCCCGTCAATGACGATCTTGCCCATATCCACGGGCCAGACACCGGCCACGGCATTCAGCATCGTGGACTTGCCCGCGCCGTTGCCGCCGATGACCGTGACAAAGTCGCCGTCCTCCAGCGTCAGATCCAATCCCTTCAAAGCGACCTTCTCATTGACGGTTCCTGCATTGAAGGTCTTGTATACATTCTTGATCTCAAGCATTGTCCTTGCCTCCCTTTTTCACGGGTACTTTGGTGAAGTATTTGCCCTTCCAGTACGGGATGGTCAGGAACACGGCCACGACCAGCGCGGTCAGCAGCTTGAGGTCATCGGTGGACAGACCCATGCGCAGCACGAAGTTCATAACGATGTAGTAGATGATCGCGCCGATGACAGCGGCGGTCAGCTTGAGCGCAAAGTTGCGGAAGATCTTGCCGAAGATGACCTCACCGATGATGACGGCGGCCAGACCGATGACGATGGCGCCGCGGCCCATGTTGATGTCCGAGAAGCCCTGGTACTGGGACAGCAGACCGCCCGCCAGCGCCACAAGGCCGTTGGAGACCATAAGGCCGAGCACGATGGTGACGTTCGTGTTGATGCCCTGGGCGCGGGCCATGTGCTGGTTTGCGCCGGTAGCGCGCAGCGAGCAGCCAAGCTCCGTGCCGAAAAACCAGTACAGCACGCCGATCAGAACCGCGCAGAAGATGAGCAGCACGAAGATCGGGTTGTTGAGCGCCAGCGCACGGACATAGCGGGCCGAAACCAGCAGGCTGTACTTGTCCACACTGATGGGCAGGTTTGCCTTGCCGCCGCCCGTGCCGGTGCCCATGATGCGCAGGTTGATAGAATACAGCGCCAGCTGGGTCAAAATACCGGCCAGAATTGCCGGGATGCCGCAGGCCGTGTGGAACAGGCCGGTGACAA
>ERZ827363.2076-NODE-2076-length-18038-cov-3.892788_pt1 | contig 18038 bp, 27 predicted proteins | sample MGYA00519776_ERZ827363 | MGnify/ENA primary metagenome ERZ827363 (study PRJEB31778, sample SAMEA3449288) | human gut metagenome | biome: human gut; feature: human-associated habitat; material: faeces | place: United Kingdom | collected 2010/2012 ...
ACCTACTCCCCATACTTTGCGAACTGTCAGCTAATGTTTGCATTTGTTGTCTAGCTGTAGTATAACTATTAGTCCATCTGCTAGAATCTAGCTCTAAATACCCTATAGCTGACCCTAAATTCAAACTCATTATTTACCTCCTTTCAATGCTTCTTTTCGAAGGAAATCATTTAGATAATACTTATTTTTATCTTCACTTACTTCATCAAAGAAATGAGGTTTCTTCTTATTTTCCATTTGATTGATTATGTAATAGCAAGCTTCATCAAAACAAAAAGCCACATATTCGTCTTTTATCCTTAAAATTTCACTAGGCAATCTATTGAATTTCAGCGCTTGGTTGATTATTCGCAATACGTTCTTGCTCTTTACGAAAGTTTTTTAATCCTTCAACCCCACTTTGGAAATACATCATTATTGCTGTTTTCATTTCTTGAGTCAGAGTCACATTTATTTCATCCAACTGTTTCATTGTCGGATTTACTAAAGATGCTTTAGCTAAAATATCCATTAATTGCCCTAACTGTATAAAAGCATCTCCGTTATTTTCCAATACTTTACTAGCTAGTTTATTTTTGCCGTTAAATAGCTTAGTTACTTCTGTTAAAAGGGTATTAGGTATTTTACCTTCAACTGCTAAAGCCATCACATCTGGTCTTTTTAGCTCTGCTATAAACTCTGTTCCATCTTCAAATTTTCCTAAATTAACTATATCGGTTTGTTTTACTTTTTTTAACTGTTCTAAACTTGTTACTTGTAAATTTTCCATTATCTATTTCCTTTCATAATAAAAGCCCTCCTAAAGTTAATTAGGAAGGCTAAAATCTATTTGTTATATTTTATTATACAGCAGTTGTCGGTAATGCATCTACTAAAGAAGCTGTATAAGGCGCTGCATTTTTAGCTGGTCTAGATTTTATTACATATTCATTAGTGTAATATTCCCCATCTTTAAACGTAAAAGGTACGCTAGTTCCCTCACAACTTGGATAAGATACTTTTATATATTTTCCAGTATCTCCATCTGTTGATACTTCGCAAGTATATATATTGCATGTAAATTTCTTTTTAGTTGCTTTTGTCCCTATTGTTGGAGGTGTATATGTGAATTTACCACCTTCCCCTGGTGTTAACGTACCACCTTGGAATAACTCCAATAATTCAGGACACATAAGATTATCTGTAAATGTTAAATCGTGTCCTAATAATGTATCTTCTGCTTTTCTATTCGCATATAATACATTTTTTATTTTTAAAGTTTGTTCATCGCCTTCGTCTAGCACTTCTTCTATCCCTACTTCTGAAGCAGTTTCAAATGTATAACTTTTTTCATCTTCTGTAACTATTTCTACACATGCCACATCTGAAAGTGCATGTTGGTTAAGTGTTACCTCTGTTGCCATTATCTCAACCTCCTTTGTACATATCTGTAATACGTAAGCTTAGTATAATAAGCTTTCATATCGTTATCTATTTCAATAGCATATTTATCATAATCTTTTCTTAATTTGCCAAATTTAGTTACTGTATCTTCAACTCGTTTTATATATCCACCAACCTTGGAATACTCGTTAAACGGATAAAATACCCACAACTCTATGCTCTCTTTTTTTAGATTTTTACTTGTTGTATCCTCTATCCCAGCGTTATAAAAAAGTACAAATGGAGTAGTACAAATTTTATCTTGTTGCCCTAAAGAAAATACAGTTAGTCCAGCAGTTTTAAGAAATTTATATAAATCCTTAAACATTAGATCACCTACTTAATAATACAGTTAATCCAGCCATTATTTGTGGACCTACATGTTCGATAGCTGGCATTATAATTGGATAAGGATTTGTACCTGGATGATTAACTTTTTTAACAGGATGACTAGCGCCTTGCCAATACAACCAAGGGCTTCCTGTTATAGTATGCGGTGATGTTCCTTTTTCTAGATATATCCCATAGTCAACTCCATGTGATAGTGCTATTACTATTTTATTGCCTCGCCATTCCCAGTCAGCACTAAGTCTATTTCTAGCATCGTGTGTATGGTCTTTCCATGGTTTATTTTGCCTAGCATAGTTTTGTAGTTTTATTGCACTACTAGAAGCATAAGCACTCATACTAGCTTTAAATCTAGCTGGTTGAGCTGACAAGTTTCCCAAAATTTGACTAGCATCAAAATTAAATCCACTACTCAACGTAACTCACCTCTTGAAGCTTCATATCCATATAAATATCCATTTTATTTATGTTTCCAAGGTCCTTAATTTGATATTTATAGCCTTCTATATAGATGTAATCATCTTTTTGTATGAGCTTAGCAGTCTCATCATAAGCAATTAGAAAATATAAACCTTTATCAGTCTTTACCTCTCCTTTATCTTGCAAGGATAAGGATATAGAAAGATTACTACCTTCATGATATAAGCCTTCTAGCTCGCATACTAATTCTAATAAGTCTGACTTTTCTCCAAAGTCGTTGGTATAAGCTCGCTTAACTACTGCTCGAGAAGGAAGCTTCTTTATTGCTTTTTTAACTTTTGCTTTAATTTTTTCTTTATTTATCATAAAATTTTACTTCCATTCGGTCTGTATTTTTTAGCAAGTCTTACCCAGTAATCTTTGTTATTAGGTAATGATAATCCACCTGGTAAGGCAATACTATCATCTTCTGCTTTAGCTAGAAGGCATTCATAAGCAGTTTTATTTATATCATTGTCATTTTGTTCTAAATAAAATTGGAGTTGTTCATCAGTAAAAAAGGGAGAATCACTCTCCCTTAGAATTAGTTTTAATTTTTCTATATCAGACATTTAAATCACGTCCTATTATTTTTTAAATTTAGCAAGTACTATTTTAGCATTGTTAGTTTTAGCTACTCCGTAGTATTTAGCAGTTGTTAAATCATGTATTTGTTTTTTAGGAAACCATTCATGATCTAAAGAAGTATCTTTTTTAAGGAAGATTGTTATTGCTGGTAATTCATCTTCTGTATATTCTGTTTCAGGACTATCTGGCTCCATTTTTAATATTGGGTTTAAATAGTATTGATTAGCTGCTACTACTTCATTAACTTTATCGCCTACTTTTAAAGTAGAACCATCTAAAGTTTTCTTTTTATATTCTGCTAAGTTTTCTGCTGATATTTCAACTGTACCGCTTGTATTTTTTTCTGCTTGAACTAACATAACTTTTTTAGATTTTTTAACCCAGCAACCAGCTATTTTACCTATAGCTCCGTTTACTGCTACTCCAGCAGTGAATTTATCAGCTGACAAGAAATTTGAGTCTTTCAATAAAGTTGCTTCTTGTTTTGGATGTATAAACATAACTTTTTCTATTCCATCTTCTTCATCTTCAAATTGTGTTACTGCGTCAACTATACCATTGTAAGATATTACAGCTAATGTATCTCCAGCTACTCTAGTAGTTCCAGTATAAGCAGCATCTAATACATCATTGTCAACTTTTTGTGCTATAGCTTTTGCTAATTGAGTTTCAGCTTGTGCTACTGGATTACCTAATCCACTATTAATAGATTCTTGAGTTATAGATACAGCTTTCATAGCTTTTTTGATTGTAAAAGTAGTTGACCCAGCTTTTAATCCTACTGTTCCGACTTCTTCACCTTCAGCCACATCTTCTGCATCTCCTATGTATTCCCAGCTTGGTGTTGTTTTTGTATCTCCTGGAACACCTTGTAATGTTGTGTCAACTTTTGCATATGGTGTTATTTTACAAAGTGCTTCTACTTTTGCACCTATCATTGGACCCATAACCTCTGGGTTTATAATATCTGCTAATTTTGTTGTTGCCATATACCCATCATCTCCTATTCATTCATTAATCTGTTGAATTCTTCTTTATTGTTGTTGTAAAATTCAACTCGTTTACTATAAGGCATTTTCATTAAATCCGCCTTTGTTACTGCTCCAGTGCCTCCACCAACTCTTGGATGATTGCCTGTTCCACCAGTATTACCTGGAGCTGGATTTGATGTATCAAATAAATATCCATCGCTTTCCTTCAATGCAGTTAATTGCCCTTCTAAGCCTTCTAATTTACCTTCATTAAATTTTATATTATCTAAATCTAGTAAAGCTTTTAATGCTTTAGCATTCTTGCATTTATTATCTTTTAATGCACTATCTAATGCGTAATTAAAATCCTTTTGAGCCGATTCTTTTTTCAGATTTTCTATAGTCGTTTCATGATCTTGTATCGTCTTTTGTAAAGCTTCGTTATCTTTATTATTTTTCTTCAAATCTTCTATAGTTGCATTTGCTGTTTTTATCTGCTCATCTAAATCAGCTTTTTGGCCTTTTAATTTCGTATATCGTTCGTCTGCATTTTCTAAAGATGTAGTATATATTTTTTCTTCTTTCATCTTCGCAGTAATGTTATTTATTTGTTCATCTGTTAAGCTTTGTGCTTTTAATAATTCTTTAAATTCCATATTTCCTCCTATATTTACACTTTTTACAAGTCCGTTTCTTGAATATAGTTTTTAGTTTATTCTTTTACGCCTACAAACTATAAAAAGGCATAAAAATAAGGCCTTACAGCCATTCGTGTTTCTTTACTATTTTGATTAAATTTATTTCTTAACCTCCCATGCTTCAAACCATTTATCGAGCTTTTTATTTTTACCACCATTAGCCCAGTCTTTTAACTCTTTAGCTATATCTTCTAAATCATCTTCTATAACTGGTAATAGTGTACACCTACCTAATATGTGGTCTAAAGGTACTTTATTTTTATAGAATTTCTTTCCGTTTCGTTCTTTACATAAATCGCATACATTATCGTCTGTTCCGCTTAGCCATTCTATCTTTTCTACATATGGATTATGCTTAGCACTTTGCCTTGTTGCCTCTTGGTACGCATGATTTATATATGTATTTGCTAGTCTATAACTATTAAATTCAATCTTATTTTTACTCTTAGGATGAATAGTAAATTTATCGTATTCTTTTTTATAATCTGGATTACAATAAACCTCTAAGTCTTTCGCTATCTCTTTACTACCTTTCCCACTAATAAATCCATCTGTGAGTATATCGTTTATGTTCTTTACAGTTCTTTTATGATTGCTCCAAAGTCTTTCAGAAAGCTTTATGTTATCTCCATACATTTTCCCTGTAATAACATTGTCTAAAACTTGTTTATTCACTTTGCTAAACATATCTTCAAAGCTACTAGAAAGAGGTTTACATAAATCACTGTAAAACTCCACTTGGCTTTGTGTGTAGCCTTCTACTGTGTTTATAATAGCCTTTTCTATATCTTTGTTAAGTCTTTTATTAAGCTTCTTATATTCTCTTTCTAAGTACTTAGCAGTTTGTCTTAGATAGTCATATGTCATTGCATCTGGATTAACTAGAGCTAATCTTTTAATTAGATTATTCGATACTCTTTTGTATGCTTTTTTTATTTCTCTAGTCATCTCTTTTTCAGTTTTATTCTTTTGTCTAAAAAAATTATTCAACTGGATCACTCATTCCAGATACATAACTTTCTTCTAGCATTTCTCTTTCTAATGCTATTTGTTTTATTTCAGCATCAGCAACATCATCTGTAACACCTTGCCATTTTTTGATAAAAGTTTTTCTAGACATAGCCTGTGCATTTACTTGTTGCAAGTCTAATGTCTTTTCTTCGTCTTCATCTTCCTGTAAAGGATAGTTATTTTCTACTGTAGCAGTGTAATCAAGCTGCGGTAATTTTTCTATTTGATATACTTCTGTAATTTCAAGTATTGCTCTTATTAGCCATTCTAAAGCAGGTCGCCATGCCATCATCTTTTCTTCACATCTAGTAATAAGTTGCCAGTATAGCGCCTTCATAGTTTTGCCTGATGTCATCATGCCTTTTAATTCATCATTTGATAACATTGGAATATTTAACATCTCGTACATATCTGACTTGATACGTTTTAGAGAGTTTTCTATTTTATCTCCATAACCAAAGTCTGTTGGTATTGTACCTAGTGTAGCTTGTTTACCTTCTGCTGTAGGGTCTGTCGGTACATCCCAATAAGCTCCAGGCTTTAGCTTGAAGTTTTCCGATGCCTCTGGGTCTATATCTACTCCATAGATTATCCTATCCATACCTTTTCTAAGTGTGTCTACATCTTCACTCGATAGCCTGTTGTATTGGATTTGATTGTCTAGTAACTCTTTTACATCAGATTCTCCGAACGGGTCTCCACTTAATCCATCATTGATAATTACATAGCAAGGAATACCACTTAATTGTAAATCTACATCTACATTTATAGGCTCTATTAATACCCCATTACCGTTATATATCCCTTCATTAAGAATACATCTTCCATCTATCATTTCATACTTTTGTTTCCAAATACGTTGCTTATCTCTTTCAACTTCCTTGTTAGTCTGATAGAAGAATATTATCTTTTTAAGTTCGTTAGGATTTTCTTCGTCGCTTTCATATATAAACTCTAAACTAGGTAAAAACATTATTCTAATCTCTTTCGTATCTTGATTAGCATATAATTTAATAGCAGTTCTTTTACCTATAAAACAATCTCTAGCTCCTTTTACAAGCTTCTCCGAGAATAAATTATCTTTTAGTATCTTGCCTAAGTAAAGATTTATTTCTTCGGCTTTATCTTTGTCAACTTCTGTATCATTTTTAGGCTGAATGTATAACTCTGGAGTCTTACCGAATAAAAATCTAGATTCTTCTTTTATAAGCTTCTTAATCAGATTTGTTTTCTTTTCTGTCTGCGTGTAATCTTTATCTTCTGTTTTATCTATAAAGTTTTCTCGGCCTTCGTATATGTCATATAGTCTTAGTATATGATTCATTTCTTGCAATACTGCCGAGCCATATAATCCAGTAAGTTCTGCTGTAACAAACTCTTGATAACTATTAAGCATCTTATAACCTCCTTTCTATCTGCTGTGATAATGTCTTTTATAATCTGCTACCTCATAACCATCTAGTGCATACCAAATAGCACTAAAAGTATGAGGGTCTATATTAAATTCATCATATATATTTTCACCTTTTTCGTTTTGCTTATATGTTAGATCCTTTAATTCTTTTTTTACATTTACACATTTAGTTGAGCAATATATATGTTTAAATCTTTTTACTTTTTTAGTGTTTTGGAGCCTAGAACCTTGATATTTTTTAGCCGGTATCATTTTAAAACCTTCTTGTTGATAAAATTTAATTGTCTTGGGTTCCTATTTCATTCACATAAGGTCGTTAATCTTATGCAGTTCTCTTATGAACTTCTTATGCTCTCACATAAGTCTAGACTATATCTTCAATAAAAAAAGACCTCTCGGTCTTAATTATTGCCTGGCTTTTCCACTCACTTGAGTGTACTCTACTTTCTTTTTCTATCTATTTAAGATAAAATGATTTCGATAGTCGTTGAACAACATCATCTTTTGTTAAAGGTGTATATGAAAATATATGTTTTTTATGAGTTCTTTCTTCACCTCTAGCACATGCACATACATGCCCTTGATTAAACCCATCATCTTTACATTCATGTGTATAATTATAAATTTTAACTAAATTACCTTCTAAATCATATACATAAGTTTTTTTAGTTAATGAGTGTAAATTATTCTCTTTAGGTGTTACCCATTCTAAATTTGATACATTATTATTTTGTCTATTTTCATCTATGTGATTTACATATTCTTTATTATCTGGATTAGGTATAAAAGCTAAAGCTACTAGTCTATGAACTCTTACATATTTTACTTTTTGCTCATTTGTTACTAGTGCTACATTTAAATATCCTCCAGTTTTCTTGTATTGTTTTATTTCTTTACAAGTATCTTTTCTTTTTAAATTGTTACTTGCATAGCTAAATACTTTTCCATTTTCTGTTATGTAATATACATCTCTTATATTTTCATATCCTTTAATTTTATTTATTTGTTTCATATCAACCACTCTCCTTAATATAATTATAACACATTTCGGATAGTTTCGTTGCATAAAACATTAAATAATTATAATATTGCTGCTGATTGCCCATTGTAGCATCTTTAGAATTTTTACTCTTTGGTATCTAAAGCTTTAGGGGTTTCCAGCAATTAACCAGGTTAAGTGCCTAACCATTAAGCACTATCTGCTCTTATTAGTTCTCTATTTACTCTAAATTCATCTATTTCTTTAGCTGTCTTGTCATCTGTCATATGATTTTTATAATATTCCCAGTAAATATACAAATCTTTATTCACATCATCTATAGCAATTCTAATTAGTGCATTGTATGAAGTTTCAAATCCAAAGTCCATGCCAGATCTATGAAATCTAGAAGGTATAGAACCTACTTTAGCCATAACTAAATCATGGTCCATCATTTCAAATTGCGGCAATACTTTGGTTCCATTTATGCCAAATCTTCCTTGGCGAGCTACTCTATATAAATCCGGGTCATATTCTTTCATGTTATCAAGTTCTTTTATATAGTCCTCAGGTAGAAAATAATTATCGTCACAAATAGAATGATGATAATATGTATTATTAGTTTTTATAATCCTTTCGATATAAAGTTTTTCATCATCAAGTATTTTTTTATCATTCTCTTCATCAATAAAAAAATGCTTATAGGTCCAGTTAGCCTTTTCTATGGGATTTTCACTAAGTATAATGTGATTACTAAGTGTAGGATGTCTTAAACGTCCTAAAAGTTCTTTAAATCCTTCATATTTAACCTCGGAACATTCTTCAACCCATATAATAGATACTCCATTGATAGATTTTAATTTAGCTGGCTTATCCATACCTTTAAAAATTATCTTACTCCCATTAGGATACGTTACTTGCATTGGCGATGTCTTAAATTTAAGCATATCGTATATGCCCATATCCACTGCTACGTCTTGTAAAAGTGAAAAGCAGCTATCTCGTATAGTGTCATACACTTCTCTTACAACTAATGCCAATCTCTTTTCTTGCAATAATTTCAGATGCAGCTTTTGGGCCACATGATAACTTTTAGAACTACCATAACCGCCAACAAGAAAATAAAATTTATAGTTCCAATCTAAAACAAAATCTTCAAAGTGATCATTGCAAGTTATATTAATTTCCATTTTTTTCGCTTGCCTTATTTATTGTTATCGTTAAATTTCTATCCTTTGCTTCATGTTTGTCATATATGCCTAGATGTTTACCGAGCAAATCTAATGCTTTTAGCTTGTCGCATAATTTTATTTCCCTTTCTGTTATTTCACCATCTTCTGTTGGTATGTTTTTTATTTTTACACTTGCTATAGCTGCTAAATCATCTTCCTTTGCATCACTTTTTACTGTAGCTTCATCAAAATTTATGACATCTCCAGGATTTACAAATGCTATCTTTGCTAATTCCCTTAAAACTCTGTCTTGACTAATACCTGTCCTTCGACTTCTTTCAGCCATAGCTTTATCTATTTCATTTTTAACCATAACATTTGATAATAGCCTGCTACTTTGTTCTTGTGCAGTATTAGGAGAATATCCAGCCCTAATAGCCGCTTGAGTGGCATTAAGGTCTATCAAGTATTCTTCTACAAACTTCTTTTGTTTAGCTGTTAATTTAGCCATTAATACCACTCCTTTCTATATTTTTACACAACAAAAAGAACCCCGAAGGGTTCTCTCTACAATAACTTAAGGGAAGATTTTAAATATGAAAATTTATAAATTAGTTATGCGGTTGCATAATTAATATCTTTTTTAAGAGGGAATTATTAGCAGGCTTCCCTCATGCCCGGAGGAATGTACTTTTCGTTGTTACTAGTTTCAAACCAATTCAAAATCTAGAAGTTTACCAGGCTTCTAGGGAAATACTTTAAAGAAATAAAGGAATTGCGTTTTTACAATTTCTCTATAATAACATTATATCTTTGATAACTCCCTATTAAAACCCCATTAAATCCCTATTAAATCCCTAGTGCATCAACTCCCCATAATAAGATATTTAATTTATTCAAGACTTCTTTTACCCATCTAGCAGGTGTATTTTTACCAGCATTAAGTTTCTCTGCTATTTCTTCGTATGTAAGTTTTTCTATATAATACATATGAAAGGCATCATAGATATAATATGTTCCATTTTCTTCGTATTCATCTGCTAATATTTCTAATGATATATCTATACAAGAAACCATTTGCGCTGTTCTTGCTTTTGTTCTAAGGACGCTATTAAGAAATACATCATTTTCTTCTAGTGCTTCCTGTAGATCTTCCCCAAAATAGCCCATAAACCCGTCACTATTAATTTTTTCAATATGATTTTTAAGCTTATCGTAATTTTTCATTAATAATTTTGTATTATGTAATCGTCTATCTTTTTGTTGATTTTTTATTTCAAATATTACTTCTTTCGCTAGTTCTTTTACTTGTTTCTCCATTTCAGTCCCCCTATATTATATTATTTGCAATCCTTACCTTCTGGACAATATCCTAACTTCTTGCAATTAGGCACTAGATAAGGTTTGTAACGTGGCTCTGCTTCTACAACTTGTCTTACCATTTCTTTTACTATTGTTCTTATTGGTAATTCAGCCCTTGTACATAATCTTACGTTTGCTAAATGTATTAAGCATTCTATGTTTACTGCTATGTTGCACTCTGTTGCTACTCCAATAGGGATTACTGTTCTAGCTATTTCATTAGCTTGCTCGTTCGTATAACCATCGTTTTTCATATTAATTTGAAAATAATCATAGTAAGCTTGTGCCTGAGCTTCATAGTTATGTAATGATTGTGTTAAGTATATATCCTTTTCTATCTCTGGTGCTGCGTATAAGCTTACTTTTCCGTCTTTATTGCAATATCTTAAACTTTGCACATTTGTTACAAATCCTTGTGTATGTCTTACAAGTTGGTCTACGCAATTTCCACACCAAACTGCTTTCCCATTTCTTCTTACAAATATTATATGGTTAGGAACATTTACGCAATAAACTTTACCTTCGTAATGTTTAACCGTTTTATGTTTTTTCAATGATACATGAGGGTATTTATTTCTAGTGTTGAAACTTACATTGATAACATATCCTACATAATTACATTTTACTGTTTTGTTGCATATTTGTATTTTCTCACCAACCAAATTTTCATTTCTAGTGTATATCATTGCAGACCATCCTGCTAAAAAGCATAATTGTTGCAATTGATTAGCTAATATTTCGGAACAAGTATAAAATTTGCCACATCCATTTTTGTCTAAATGCCCATCTCCTCTGAAATATTCATTTAAGAAAATCTGAGCATATTCTTTATTAAATTCATCATATATATTTAATGGTATATATTTGTTAGATGCAGTCCCTAATTGTTTTAAAAATTTGCCTAATGTTAAACTATTAAATCTTATATCTCTATCTGTTACAGTTGGTGCAAATCCTAATTTTATTATTATGTCTTGTATATCTTCTTTTGTATGATTTTCTATATTTTTTTTACAATTTGTTTGTGATATTGAAATAACATATTTATTTTCTTTTTCGTTATAATATGTTGATCCATCAGATAAATACCATGCTAAAAATTTATAAAATGTTTTTCTATCTATTTCTAAATCTCCAGTATACATATTACAATCTCCACCATTATTTGTTTTTTTCTTATATGTATAACCTTTAATTTTATATATATTCGGTAAATTATTTATACCCTTATATTCAAATTCCTTTGTAAGTTTTATTCTATTTACATTTATATCCTTTATAGGTGTTAAATAAGTTTTATCCTTGTCTTTTCTAACATCATATTTTTTATAATACATATTATGGTTCTCAGTTATTGCAAGGTCGACATTTTCACTTTTAATAAAAAACATATCCCCATTATAGTTTTCCACTATTTTTTCTTTTATTTTATGAAATTCCACCTTTTTAGTTGCATCATTTAAAGTTGCTACTATTTCATCTTCTTTTATGTCTTTGATAAACTTCCAGCCTTCTAAGGTTAATATTTCAGTTTCTTCATCGTAACAACTTCTAGGTACGTTTTTAATTTCAAATACCATATATAAGTGTCTACTTCCACTTAGATGTCCACTTGCTAAGCAATGCATCCCAACTTGTTCTGCTTTTTCTTTTGGAGTATCATAACACACTTTACTAAATTCTCCATGTCTTTTTACAAAGTTTTTTACTTCTTCTCCATTAACTAATCTTACTTTAAAATCTTTTAACGTAAACATTATCTTCCTCCAATTCTCTTTCCATTTCTTCTATTGCTTTTATCACAGAAGCTAGAGGACTTATCCCCTTAGCTTCCATTATTTCTTTTGCTCTATCTACTATTTCATCTACTTTACTTAGTATCACGTGAACCTCCTTTAGAAGAAACTTAATTGCTTATAACTAACTTGTCCTATTTCTTCTTTCTTAAATTGTTCTACTGGATCTAAATATTTTACTCTGCCACATTCATAACTACATTTGCTATCGCAGTCTTTGCAGCATTGTCGTTTGCATATATTATTTAAATCCAGTTCTATATCACTTTCTATCTGTTCAAATAACATTAATTCTTTTACTGCATCCATTCTTGGGCATCCTAGAGTTGTTAAGTTTTCACATTCAAACTCCATTTTACTCTCCTAATCTACTAACAATGAATAATTTCTTACATCTCCGTTTTTGAAATATATTTTTATTTCTCCATGTTTTAGTGAATTATCAAAATGTATGTATATATTTCTTTTTAATATTTCTTGCATGCAAAAACGTGCATACTCTTCGTTACTTGCATTTCTATTTATAGTTCTTTTAAGTGCTATAGCTAGAATGTCATTAGTTATTTTGGATATTTCTATTGTCTCTATATCATTTGCTATATATCTTAATCTTTCTTTTGTTATCTCTTTCATTTAAACCTCCTTATGCTGTTATTCCTAATTCAAGCAATCTCTCTTTTAATCTTCTTAATCTTGTTTTTATGGTGTTTTTATTCACATTAATTATTTCTGCTATTTCTCTATTTTCATAGCCTTCTGCCCTCTTTATTATTATTGTTTTTATGTCTTTTATATTAGTTTTTTCTAGAATATATAGTATGTAATCTACTTCTGATATAGTTTTATAGTCATCTCTCACATCATATATCCAGTCACTGTATTTTAGTTCTTCGCATCTTGGAATATCGTTGTCGATAGATGCTTTGCATTCTATATCTATTTTTCTTTTTAGTCTATTTTGTTTTTCTATATACGCTCTTATATCGCCGTTAATTAACTTATAAGCATATGTAGAAAACTTATACCCCTTACTTTCATCGAATGTATTTATTGCTCTTGCAAGCCCGTACATTCCTTCTCCTATGTAGTTATCTCTCTCTTCCTTTGTAATATTTTTGTGTTTAAATCTTTTGTTCACTATCCAATGTACTAATGCTAAATTTTCTTCTGCTAATTGATTTTTCTTTTCTATATCCATTTTAATTTCCCCCTATTGTATTTATTTTAAATCCCTAAGTACTTCTTTATTACCTGTATAGCCTCTCCTGCGCTATAACACACTTTTACTTCATATCCCTGCTCCATTAATGCTCTAATCCATTTCTTTTGATTATCTGTGCATTTATTTCTACCTACCTTCATTTCAAGAAATAATCCTGATTTATTATTTCTCGGAACAGCCAGGAACAAATCTGGCACTCCTGATTTTGTCCCTGTAGCTTTTAGTTTTCTTGCTTCTCCTTTGTTTCTATATCCACCATTAGGAATAGCGAATATTAATTTTAACTCCGAATATTTACAAGATTGTAAATTGCACCATTGAATTAGAGTTGCTTGTTCTAAATCTTCACCTTTCATTTTTAGTCCTCCCGTTGCTTTAGTTTCTAAATCTCTATCTGCATTTCTTATAGCTTTATATGCTGTGTCATCTGCGTAGCCTTCTGAATTTCTATCTAGTGTATATCTGTCCATATTGCCCCCTATTTTGCCGTTCTATATGGTGCTAGCATTGTTACTAGCTTATGTATTAGTTCCTTTTCCTTTGCTCCTTGTATTTTTACAGGATGATAGTCTTCTCTACAAACATCGCTACAAAATACTTGTTGGTCTCTTCTTGTTTTAAATTTCTTGCCACAATGTTTACAAGTTCTAGTTATCTTCCCATCTCCTATGTAGTTGACTTCCCATATTCCTTTGTAAGCTGTTTTTTGTTTTAACATTGCTACTACGTTTGAATTTCTTATTTTATCTCCATATATCCCTTTAAAGTAGTCTGTTGCCTCCTTTTGTGTTGCAAATTCTACCACTTCTCCAGTTTTTACGTTTGTTGCTTTAATTAGATTCATATTATTCTCCCCTTCTCTTTACTTCTTTGTGTTCTAGTTCCCTTAAATAAGCAGCCAATTCCTGAGGTGATAATTTATATTCTTTTAATGTATTATTTTTGTAATTGCCTTTTAGTTCTATCTCTCCAAACGGTAGAGAATACACGCCACCGTTGTTTTTTCTTGGTTTAACTTTTTTCTTTTTTCTGTTTTGTAGATACTCTTTCTTTATACAACCACAAGATTTTGTTATTCCATGCTTTAAGTTGCCCTCGCTTACCGTTACTACATTTCCGCATTCGCATTTGCATCTCCAGTATCTTCTTCTACTTTTCACATAATCCAATTCCAATACTGTCAATCTTGCGAATTTTTCCCCTACTAAGCTTGGTCTTGGTGGTTTTACAAGTTTCATTTCTTGTACATATTTTTTTACAGCGCCATCACTTCTACCTATTTCATTGGCAATTGCTAGAATACTTAATCCTTTTTTTTCGTATAACTCTTTTATTTTTCTTTTTTCCAAATCTGTTACTTTATTTGCCATGATTATCCCCCTTTCTAGAGGCTTGTTAGGCCTCTATATTATATTTTTCAATCTATAGTTGTTGCTAAAATCTCTTGGAAACTCAATTATATTGCCTTTCGTTTGTTCTATAAGTCTGCTTCCTATTGCTTCATCAAACTCCAATATCTCTTTTATGCTTTTCTCAGTTGATATTATCATTGGCATTCCTTTAAGGTATCTAGTGTTTATCACTTTATATATGTATTTTCTGTCAGCTACTGTAGGTTCACCTTTTAAGAAGTCGTCTAGGAATAGTACTGTTGGATTTGTATATTTTTCTAATTCTCTTATATAGTCTGTTTCGTCCATACTTGTTTGTTTTAAGTTAGTTAGCATACTTAGATATTCTTTGTATACGCAGCCTATATTGTTGTTAATAAGTTCTAGCATAGTTCCTATTCCTAAGTGTGTCTTCCCACTACCAGGTTGTCCTGATAATATAAGCCCTGCATTATTTCCTTTTTTTAGAAAATCTTCAATATACTGTTTAACCTTAAATTTCGCCTCTATTTGCCATTTCTTGTCAGCTTTAAAGGAATTAATCGTCTTTTGTTTAAAAACCTCTGTAAGCCCACTTCTATTCATTTTTTGGATACTTTGCTTTTTAGCTAAACACTTACAAGGTACTGCTACCTCGTAACCATGTTCATCTGTTTTAAATGTATATCCCTTATCTTCACATATAGGGCAGTCATAGTGCATATCTTCTACTTTACAATTTTGTTTCATTCGATTAAGAATATTTATTAGATCTTGGTCCATTAATTGCACCCCCATTCTTCTAATTTGCGTAACATTTCTAATGCCTCTTCATCTAGTTCATCATCATTAGATGTTGTTTTAGGTTTATCTAAGAAGTCGAATTTACCTTGTTGTTTTGGTTTGTCTTGTCCTTGCTGTAATTTGTATGCCTGTAATTGGTCGTATGTTGTTATATTTCTATCTGTCCAGTTATTTATTATCCCCTTAAGGTAGCCTAGATTTGTTTTACCTCTTTCTGTACATATTTCTATTGCTCTCTTAAAAAGTGGATAATCTATTTCATCACTTATATCTATAAGCCATTGAGCTGTTAGTTGGTTTACCATGCCTATATTCTTTTCATATAAGTTAGTAAATTGTTTTAAATCATTACCTACCGACTTACTTACATTTTTTTCAGGAGATGCTGTATCTTCTTTTTGTTTTTCTTTTTGTTTTTCTTTTTCTTTTTCTTTTTCTTTTTCTTTTTCTTTTTCTTTTTCCCCCGAGTCTATAGCTAGACTATCCAAGTCTTTATTTAGACTATTATTACTGTTTTTATAGTCTTTAGATACTGTATCGATACTGTATCCATACTCTATACATACTCTATATAAATAATCTTTATAGTCTTTGCTTTTTATCTTTTCAATCTCTTTCAAGATACAGTTTCTAACTTTAGGAGATTTAGAGAAGTTAAATTTATGCCAGTTTTTTATAAGTATTTCTTTTGTTTCTTCGTTGTAATTTATTTTTCCGTACTCTTCAAATCTTTTTAGCAATTTTTGTACTGTTTCTCTGTTATACCCTGTTTGCATTTCTATAACTTTACAAGGTAACTCGTAGCATCCACATTGTGTTGTTCTAGAGTTACTTAGAAGGTATAAATAGAAATACTTTTCTTCTGGAGTTAAATCTAGAACAAATCCATCTTCCCAAAAGTCTACTTGTATTGCTCTATACTTCGCCATAATCCTCACCTTCTTTGTCTATAACAATAACTATTGCTGGACCTTCTACCTCTAAATCCATACCTACATCACTTCTTAATCTATCTATTTCCACGCCTTCTCTAGTTGCTAATTCATTTACTAATTCATCTATTGTAAAACTTTTAAGTATGTTATTATCCATTCTTATTCACCTCATTTCTTTACTCTAGAGAGAGGATTGCTCCCCTCCCTAGCTACTACATATCCATTACTTGTTGCCCTTCTATTTGTCCGTTATCTTATTGTTTTTCACCTTCTACTACTTCATCTGATACCTCTGTAAAATCAGCTTCTATTCCTTCATCTTCTACTAAACTCATATCGTCTGATATTTCTGTTTTAACTGTTTCGTCCATACTTGTAGCTTTTTGTAATTCGATGCTTAGTGGTGCATATTTTAGAAGTTGCTTTATTACTGTTTTCTTTGCCATTGCATCAAAGTCTGTTTGCCATGGACCACTACTATATGTTTTCGAAAATCTTTTTGCGTGTTCTAAGACTTCATCTTTTGTCATAAATATAAAACTGTTACCTCCAGTATCTAAATGATATACTGCATAATAACCTATAACTTCCCCTCTATCACCTTTTAAAAGTGGTTTATGAGTTAATGTTTGATTAAGTCCATAATCTATGTCAAAAGTGTCATTTTCTCTAACTTCATGTGCATATAGAGTTTTGATTTTTCCACTTCTTTGTGCTAATTCTAGTAAACCTTTATAACCTATTTGGAATTGAACTTGTTTTCCATATGGTATTAAGTAAGCTTGTCCTAATGGTGTATTAGGTTCTAATCCTAATTGTGCTGATTGCATCATTGCTGCTATAAAACTCATTGGATCACATTGTTGTAATTTTGTATTATTACTAAAAGCTGTTAATGCTACTCTTTGAAATCTTTCACTGCTAACCATACTTGGAAGTGCTTTTTGTATTTGTCCTCCCATTTTAGTTAATAGTTGTTCCATGCCTTTACTTGGGCTTGCTTTTTTAACTTGATTAGTATTGTTAGCTTTATTTTGTAATTGATTTTTTAAATTTGTCATGTTGCTACCTCCTATTTAATACTGAATTTTCTAAAACTAGTTGTGTTCATATATTGAGATGCTATATCTGGTAATTCATTTTTTAATTTTTTACTATCTATTGAGCTTCTACTTTGAGATTTCCAAGTTGCTTTTCTATCGCCTATTTTTGCTACCTCGCAATCTTTCATTTCAGCTTGTATTTCTTGTTCTATAGTTTTCTTTTCATTATCTAATGCTTTAATATCTGCAACTATTTCATCATAGCGATTAAGCTTATCTTTGGCATTTTTTATAAAATTTGTTATGTCTATTTCTTCTTTTCTTGAGCTTGGATATTTTTCTTTTAAATACTCACTATATGCATAAGAACCATCTGGAACAGGTATTTCATCTTTTAACACATTATTTTCCCAAAAGTCTTTTTCTATTTTCATCAAGTAATCT
>ERZ827363.2081-NODE-2081-length-17997-cov-17.734589_pt1 | contig 17997 bp, 16 predicted proteins | sample MGYA00519776_ERZ827363 | MGnify/ENA primary metagenome ERZ827363 (study PRJEB31778, sample SAMEA3449288) | human gut metagenome | biome: human gut; feature: human-associated habitat; material: faeces | place: United Kingdom | collected 2010/2012 ...
ACTAGAAAATGAGGAATTAAAATCAGCTATTAAAAGGATATATAAAGAGAATAAATGCATATATGGTGCTCCTAGAATTCATTATATACTTGGTATAGAAGGCTTCAATGTATCGTTGAAGCGAGTTCAAAGACTAATGACTAAACTTGGCCTTTGTGCAGTAACTGTAAAAAAATACAAGCCTCATTCAAGTAAAAAGGTAGCAGAAGATTTAGAAAACGTTTTAAAAAGAGACTTTACAACTACTTCTATTAACGAAAAATGGGTAGGAGATATTACATATATTCATACTAGTAGGGATGGTTGGTGCTATTTAGCTTCAGTTCTTGACTTACATTCTAAAAAAATAATTGGCTACGCTTTCGGTAAAAGAATGATTAATGATTTAAAAGAGCTATGTAAAGAGTTTAATATTATACAATCATTTAGTAAAAAAGGTTGTCCTTATGACAATGCTTGTATAGAATCTTTCCATTCTTCAATAAAGAAGGAAGAAATCTATAGAAATACATATCGCACCTTCGAAGAAGCTAATGTAGCTATATTTAAATATATTGAAGGTTGGTATAACAGAAAAAGGATACACTCTTATATAATTACATGACACCAGAACAATGTGAATTATTAGCTAGAAGTGCAACATAAAAAAGTTTGACTTTTTGTGTCCAAAATATTGACATAAGACCACGCTAAATAAAATAATTATTTAGCTCCTACTCGATTTATTATTATAAAGTAATAAAGTGTAAAAGTACATTCAGATAGGAGCTTCGTTCAAGAAATGAATTTGAAAGAGGCTCTCTTATTATTTTGTTTAATTATATAAGGAAACTTTATATTTTAATGTATTAAATGGATATAAGTGTTAAAGGAATTCACATATTATTACGATATAAGAATAAATTATAAAAAAATATAGAGGATTTAAAATGTATAAGTATTATTTATTACCAGATGCAAAGAAAGATTTAGATAAAGTAAGCAAACGTGAAAAAATAAATGCATTAGATAGCATAGAAAGGCTAATAAATGGATTGTGGGGAGGTGGGACAAGAGTAAAGAAGCTTCATGGTTTTACTAGGAGAAAATGTATTTATGAAGCAAGAGAGGATAGTGGCAAGAGACTTTTATTTACTGTTGGTAAAAAGGAAGAAAGTACAGACACTCCATTGTATATACATAATGTATGTATAGAGCATGATAAAGTTATTAGAATGGCCAAAAAAATTATTGGTGATGAATATAATGAGGAATTATATATACAAGAGCAAGAAGAGGAAGAGGTTACAGCTATACAGTTATTAGAAGATGAAAAGAAATATCCTGAACAGAATTATATTTCAGCCATGATAGATGATATTGGATGCTTTGAAATAACTGAGGAAGATGTGTATAGGTTTATGGAGCAAGATGATGTGACAGAAGAAGAGTCTATAGCTTTTAGATTGAAATTATCTGAAGAACAAAAAAAGATAATAAATATGCCATTGCCTAAGCTTATTTCAGGTACTGCAGGTAGTGGTAAGACTACAGTATTACTTTATAATCTTATGATGGAACCACAAAAGAAAAAGCTATATATTACTTCAAATAAAAAGCTAGCAAATGAATCTAAAAACTTATTCTATAGATTAATAAAAGGTTTAGAGAACGAAAGTCAATATAAGAAAAATACAGAATTTAGAACTTTTGAAGATTTGTTATATGATGGATTGAAAAAAGGTGTTAGAAAGACTATGACGAAGGAAAGGTTTCTTCGTGAATATGAAGTGTATTCTAGAGGATTAGGTGCTAGTAAAGAATTTGAAGCATTAAAGGTTTGGGAAGAAATTAGGAGTGTATGGAAAGTAGATATCAATAGAAAGAGTATATCACAGGAAGATTATCTTAAACTTACTAAATTAGAGGCACCGAATTTTTATGGAAATAGAGATAAAGCATTTAAAATATACAAATGGTATGAAAGTTTATTAGAAGATAATCTGTATTTTGACGAATTAGATTTGATTAAAGAATATTTAAATGGTGAAAAGAAAAGTAGAGAAGAATATGAATTTGTTATTTGTGATGAAGTTCAAGATTTAACCGAGCTACATTTCAAATTAGTATTTTTACTTACAAATGGAAAACCTCAGAATACAATAATAGCAGGTGATGATCATCAAATAATAAATCATAGTGGATTTAGATGGGAAAAGTTAAAGCAGCAGTATTATAATGAATTTAATATAAAGCCAGAACTTTATACTTTAAATAAGAATTATAGGTGTATTGGAAATATTGCAAATCTAGCTAATCAAGTAAATAAGCTCCAAGAGAAATTTGTAGAAAAGAAATATAAAGTACAAGCATTAGATTCACTTCCATATGGAAATAAGCCAGAATTACTTAATATTAATGAAGAAGAGCTTATTAAAGAGCTAAAAGATTTAGGACCGTTAAGGGCTATAATAGTAAAAGACCTACATAAGAAGAAGGAATTGAAAGATTCTTTTCTTTTTAAATATAATCAAGCACCGTTGATTTTTACAATAGAAGAAATAAAGGGACTAGAATTTGAATCAGTTATCTTGTGGAATTTAATTAGTAGCGATAAAGATAGTGAGAATAAGTGGAAAAAGGTCTTTAGAAGTACAAGGTGGAATGCGAATAAACAACTAAAAGATTTTGTTAAATATAATTCAAGTCTTATTTATGTTGCAATCACTAGGGCAATGAGAGGTTGTATTATATACGAAAATACAGATAATTATATATTTTGGAATTATCCTGATATAGATAAGAATATAAAAAAAGCAAATTTTTTAAATACGGGTATTCTTGGTCTAGATGAAAAAACCACTGATGAAGAATGGATGCTACAAGGTATCAATTTACTTAACAAAAAGCATTACGAAGCAGCACGAGAATGTTTCGAAAGGGTTAAAGATGATAAACTTATAAATGAGAGAGATAGATATATAAAAATAGCTAGTGCACAAGAACTAATGGATAAAAATTTATATGAGCAAGCAGCAGAAATATATCAAGAGATAGATGATGATGAAAATATGGTTAAGTGTTATGATTTGGCAGGATGCTATGAAAAAGTTTATAATTACTATTTTTCAAGAAGAAGCAAGAGAGATAATTATGAAAAAATTAAAGAGTATGGTATAAAAAGGTTTGATAAGCAGAAAGAATGGGAAAAAAGTGCGATTTACTGTTTACAAAGTGGACTTTATCAAGAAGCGATAGATAGGTTTGAGAAAGTAGGTAATTTTAAGCGAATAGCTGAAATATATCTTGGAAAGCTGAATAACCCTATGCAAGCTTTTAAATATTTAAAAAGAAATGGACCAGTAAGTAACTATTATATTAATTTATTATTTGAAAAACTATATGTGGTAGAATTATTTAATTTAGCTGAGGGTAAATACGTATATGACAGAGAACAATATGGATTAGGTGTTGTAAAGGCTATGGAAGGGGAGATTGTTAAAGTAAAGTTTCAAGATGGAGTAATGAGGGGATTTTATATATACAAAAATATATTTATGATGGATATAGTTAGTACTAATGAAGAGAAGTTAGAGTTATTGAATTTACTTGAAAGTAACTTTGACAATTTTAAATAAATTAGATGAAATTAGACTAAATGTACAAACAAAAAAATTATTAGTAAGGAAGAAATATAATGGGATTTAAAGATTTAGAATTTTTGAAAGTTGGGTCAATGGTGTTATTAGATGCAAAAGTAGAATCTGAGCTAAAGCCTTATTTTTTATTAAAGCAAGTAAAGTGAATATTGTTAAGATAGGAAATTTTCCGATGGTTAATTCAAAAGCTGTAGTTTTTAAAACTGACCAAAATTATACTATGTTACTGGTGATGTTTAGATTTAATGAGGATGATGAGCTGATATACATGAAATGGTTCAATTATTATGAAAAGTATAAAAGAGAGAAGTTAGATAAGTTAATTTATTCAGACAAGCTGTTTTTTTGTATTATAGACGATGAAAATAATAAGCAGGCAACATTTGAATGTAATAATGCTATAAGATTTATAATAAAACAGTGTAGTGAAGAGACTAAAGGGAAATGGTGGAGTAACGGAGAATTTTGGGGATATGCAAAGAATATTAGCAGTAAATATGCACATATAGCTGAACTGTTTAACAGTAAATTTTAATAAAAATAAATAGAAAAAGGAAAGCCTTCCTTTTTCTATTTATTTTTATATACTATTATAGTAATGAAAAGGAAATTAGTCTGATAATTTTAGTTCCATTGGTGTAAATCTTAAACCATTGATTATTTGTTCTTTATTAGTATCATAAAATCCTAACTTATGGTATACAGGAATAGCATATGGTGATGAATTTACTTGTCTTGTTGGTATATTATTAAAACTTATAAAGGTGAATCTTTACTTACATCATTATTGAATTCTGGTGGCACAGTATTATTGTGGCAAATAATGACTTTAATATTTATAGAAGGTAAGAATTTTAGGTATAAGCTTAGGATTAATAAGAAACTAAGTAATATGACTATAGTGTTTAAGTATATATAAGAAATATCATTTATTTGAAAATGGTAGAAAGCTTTGATATACTTAACTAAAGTCAATATTTTATGAGGTGAAAAATGGAAAAGTTATTATCTAATTTAAAGATAACAAATGATAATGAAAATTTAATATCTTTAACTTTATTTGGAAGTTATAATACTAAATATTGGTTTGAGGGAAAAAGTGATATTGATATTTTAGCCTTAATAAAGAAAAATGACTTTAATGTTGAATTTGAAATAGAAAATAAATATAGGGAAGTGTTACAAAAATACTTTAATTATGATGATATACACTTTACCTTTATTGGACTTAATAGTTTTGATACAGTATTTGCTGATATTTATATAGATTATAAAGATAAATTAATCTTTAACATTGATTTACATTATGATTACTTAATGTATATAAGTAAGTTTAATAGAGTAAATGAAAACTTAATTAAGTTAGTTAGAGAGGATTGGGAATCAAAATATGGTATATTATAGATATAAAAAAGAACGTCTAAGTGAAAAATTTAATAGTGCACATGAATTTTTAATTAAAATAAGAAAAGCTGTTCAGTTATATTGTTTAGATCCAAATGAGATTATAGCAAGAGGAATGACAGGATATTTTTCTGATTTTACTGAATATATAATTGATATATGCGAAACTTATTTGGTTATAAATGATAGATATAATCCAAGATTAAGTGGTGTTGACTTAATTAAATCAGCAACTAGAGAAGGGTTAATGGATGATTATTTATGTGAATTTTTAATCAAATGTATAATACTTAGAAATAGATTTACTCATGATTATTATAAAAGAGATATAGCAGAATCAGATATAATTAAATTTTGTCACTCAGAAATTATTTATTTAGATATATTTTTAGAATCATCATCTGAAGTGGTAAAGTTAAAGTATAAAATAAATAGATAAATAATTAAACAAAGAGAACAAGCAAAGGTAATAGGTAAATAAGATGCAAACTTATACAATTTTTGTAGGTGTGAACGGGGCAGAAAAACTTCAGTATAAGATCCGCTAGAATTAAGTTAATTCTAGTGGATTTTTTGTATTTGAAGATAATTATAGAATAAAAGTTATTTTAAGGAATATAAAGAAAATATATCATTTAAGGGATATATATAAGATGTTTTCTATTAATCCACTATTATAAAATTTAAATATTCATGTTACTATTAGGTGGACAAGTTGTTAAAGACGTAAAAGTACAAGATTACTAAAAATGAGTTAAAGATATTAGCTCAAATTATAGGAGGAATGGAAATGAAATCTAAGATAATTTCATTATTAGTATTAGGAAGTATATTTATAGGAGGGGTACAAGCTCACGCAGAAACTATTGATAATAGTTCAAATTCTAAAGCAGTAAGTACAGCAAGTGGATATAAATATAATAGACATTATGGTCATACTAATAATCAAAATAAACCATCTACTGGTAATGATGCAGCATTAAATGAAGGAAGTACTAGTAATAATACCGATGCAGCTATAAGTGATAAATTCATGGCAGAAGTTGAACAAGCCATATTTAATAAAGTAAATGAAGAAAGAACTAAAGCTGGAGTTGCACCATTAAAGTATAATACCACTATGGAAAAGTATGCTAGAATTAAATCGCAAGATATGGGAGATAATAATTATTTTAGCCATACTGATTTAAATGGTAATAATATAACTACAAAAATGAAAGCTGACGGAGTTACATATAATGCTTGGGGAGAAAATATTGCATATATAAGTGGTGTTACAGATCCTACAGCATTAGCAAATCAATTTATGACAAATTGGATGAATTCCCAAGGGCATAAAGAAAACATATTATCAACAAAGTTCAGCAGCATAGGTGTAGGAGTATATAAGATAGGAAATAAAGTATACGCAACTCAAGAGTTTTATAGATAGAAAATAAATTCTGAAGAAGACTTTGAAGAAATTCAAAAAAACTTCAATGGTAAAGCAGAATTTGATAATGGTTCAATATTTCTAACTTCAAGTACATCTATTGAACATAATAGAATAAAGAGAAAAATATTAGCTAAATTAGATAGCTTCTTTAATGGATCAAAATGTGAACCTTTTGATGAGCAAATAGAAGTAATATTTCAAAATAAAGATGAACTACATAAATGTTAAATAAACAAAGCAGTTGCAAAGGGATATGTTGCAACTGCTTTGTTTTTAATGGAATAATATACATTATAAAAATTTTCTCATTATTATACCATCAACCTTAAATGGTTCAATATTATTATAATCAAAAAACTCTTTTAATATACAAATTTCATAAAAATCTTTTTTATCTTCACAAATATTTTTATCAAAGGAATTATGTTCAATTTCTAATATTTTTTCTATGTCATTTATTTTTGCATTACGTATTTTTAAATTATTAATGTTCATTTAAATTCTCCTATATACTATTTAATTTATCCCTGATGGAACAGAAAAATGGAAATAATTATTAAAGATAAAAAGAATTTATTAAAAGTAAGAATTGTAAATAATAAATTATCATTTAAAGAATTAAATATCATATAAATACTTGAAAAAATTAAAAATAATACCCGATAATAGTAAAAAAAGTTTAAAAAAATATAAAATGTAATAATAAACCTTATAAAAACACAACAATGTTCGACAAAGAAATTATGTTTAATAATGTATAATTAAGTTGAATGAGTATAGAAGTTTATGGATTTTTTATACTTATTCTTGAAATAGAATAAGAAATTTTTAATTAAGTATTAGAAAAATTCTATAATCTAGGTATATAAGGACTTATTAAAGAAAATATATAAAATTTATTAGATTAAATTTTAAGGATAAAATATGTAATTGAGTTTCTAAATTATACTATAGAAAGATTTTAAAGGGGTTATCGCATATCGCTAAATATTAGTAATCTATATAATTATTTTCATAATTGATAAATTTAAATAAAGATAAGGAAGAATAAATGAAACAAGGTGAAGATAAGGTTTTAAGAGTTTTAGATACATATGATAATTTGATTAATGGTGTATAGGATACACTATTAGTGGTTCTTTCCGAAGTTAGTTGAAAATGCTTACACTCTGTTTTATACTTTAACTAGTTAAAGTGAAGGAAAATAATCAAAAGATGAATAATTTAATTAAACTATTAGATAAAAATTTAGAATATATAGAACATGAAATTATAGAAGATACTATTTATATATCTGTAAAATCTATTAAAGAATATATTTGTTGTCCTTATTGCTGTACTCCTTCAAATAAGATTCATTCAAAGTATAAAAGATCATTTCAAGATTTACCTATTCAAGGACTAAAGGTAATAATTATTATAACTAATAGAAAGATGTTTTGTAAAAATGGTGATTGTAATCATAAGACTTTTTCTGAAAAATTCAATTTTATAAATAACAAAGCTAAAAAGACAAAGAGATTAGAAAGAGAAATTATTAATGTTTCCTTAAATATGAGTTCTATAGCTGCTAGTAAGTATTTAAGTAAGAATTTAGCTAATGTAGGTAAGAGTACAATTTGTACTCTTTTAAAAAAAAGATATAATAACACCTAATAAATCTGAGGTGGAAATGGTTTGTATTGATGATTTTGCAATTAGAAAAGGTGTGAAATATGCAACTGTAATGATTGATATAAATAGTCACAAAATAATTGATATGATAAACTCACGTGATTATGAAGAAGTTACTTCTTGGTTAAAAGAATTTCCTAATTTGAAAATAGTATCAAGGGATGGCTCACTTACATATAAAAAAGCTATAACTGCTTCGCACGCGGATGCTATTCAAGTTACAGATAGATTTCATCTACTTAAAAATTTAACAATGTATTGCAAAAACTATTTAGTGAAGCATCTAAAAACTAAAGTAAGTATAGAGTTGCCAGCAAATACTTCATCTAATGGTAAAATGGTATTTTGCATGAATAATAATAAAAAATCACTTAAAGATAGATATTTTTATGCTATGGATTTGTATAATAATGGTATAAGTGAAAGTGCTTCTTGCAAGCTAATATAGATATTAGATTATTTAATAGGTTGTTGCCCTTTGATAATGAAGAAAGACTAAAATACTTTAAGAGTAAAAAAGAAATTGCTCATGAAGAAAAAGTTGCTGAAAAGGAAAAAAGAATTAACTTAGTTCGTGAAATGCATGAATCTGGGTATTCCATGAGAGGAATTGCTAGAGAATTAAATATGGCAAGAAAAACTATTAGCAAATATTTAGATCCTAATATAACAGCTATTCATAGTTCTTATGGTACTAAAAAGAGTGGAGGATTATTAGCTGAATATACTGATAGAATTAATGAATGTATATCTTTAAAATTCAAGTTTAGTGATATTGAAGTTATGATAAGAAATCAGGGGTATACAGGTTCTACTAGTCTACTTAGACAATATGTATCTAATATTAAATCTGATATTAAGTTACAATATGAAAAATCTAAAATCGATAATAAAAACTATATTTTTATTGAAAGAAAATTAATACTTAAATTACTTTATCAGCCTATATATAAAATTGAAGATTTAGATAAAAATTTATTTGAATTATTATGTAAGCAATATACATATGTAAGTAAAATTTTAGAGATAGTTAATAGATTTAGAGAAATATTAAAAAATAAAGATGTAAATAAATTAAATTTAGGTATTAGTAAAATTAAAAGTTTCATTAATGGATTAAAACAAGATATTGATGCTGTGAAAAATGCCATTTCTTTAGACTATAATAATGGACTAGCTGAAGGAAGCGTAAATAAAATTAAGGTTATTAAGAGAATTATGTATGGTAGATGTAATTTTGAAACTTTACGTAATAAGGTTATTAATTTAGAAAATTTAAAATAAGATAAAACTCTCTTCAATAACTTAATAGTTATATAAGTATTGAAGAGATTCAACTAACATTGGAAAGAACCACAAGGTTAAGTATAAAATACATATAAAGCATAATTAGAGTTGATATTAATTTTAGGGAGAATTTTTTATGAAGAAATATTCATAAAAAAATGGAAGTTTTAAGGGAGAATGAAAAAGAAAAAATAGAAATTGATATAATTGATAGCATTGTAAAGATGTTGTTAACTAAGCATAAGATAAATTTTGTTGATAAAAGAAGCTGGGGTGGAGCATCCACATGTAATAAGTAGCTTGGTATGCTAAATAGTACAAGCTTTTATGATAACTTATATTTTTATTCTTTACTAAAGAGTAAATGTAGTTTTGTTAGTTATATGGAAAAATTTAGAGTTTGTTTAATTAATTTTTGTAGTAGGTAAAAGAATAAAATTTATTGCTTATTTTGCCGTTTATAGCAAAATATAACTGATATAATTAATCATATAAAACAAAAGCTTTTAAAATGATTTATTATGTAGTACCAATAATACTTAATAGTAAGGAGAAAAATTTAAAAAAAGATAAATAATGTTTAAATTTACTTTAGTGGCGATTAAAAGAAATATATTAATTTGAAATATAGTGAAAAATAAGTTTAAGGAGAAAAAGTATGTATAATTTATTAAAAGGTACTTCTGAAAAAGAAGAAGTTGAAATATGGCCAAGTAATTTTGAAAACAAAGAAATATTTACAAAAGAAGAAAAAGAATTGATGAGAGAAGCGAAAAAAATTTTTTATGATGGAATATTTGTAGCTGGAGTGAATCCGGTTGGTAAGGGAAAAATGAATAGAATATCATATTATTTATCACAAAAATTTGGATTAACTATTTTTTCAGTTTTAAGTGTTGAGAAGGATAGGGTGGTTGAAGCTCTAGATATGTTTTTAGAAATAAATAAAGAGTTAGAAGAGAAAATACTATTCAGATTATTAGATTCTAGTGCTTTAATAAAAAAAGAAAATAATCAAAAGAGTATAAATATAGATTTAAAGCATTATATTTTATTTCAAAATATTAATTATAACAGTTTAAAAATGAAAGAAAAAAACAAATTTAAAGAGTATAGTGATAAAGTGCTTTTCAAAAATTTTATTGATATAAATGGTGTTTCTTTAGTGGAAAGGTTTAAAAAATATACAACTATATCTGATATTCAAGAAAAAGCAATTATAGAAAGGTTATCGCCAGAGTATGCAATAATTTTAAATGAAAAAGAAAATTTAAAAGAAATAAATACTAATAATATAGAAACAAATATTAATAATATAAGTTTAAATATTAATGGAAATGAACTTGAATATAAAACTTTTGCATTAGATAAAGAGCAGGTTAATTTAACTAATGATATATCATATGGACATAGATTGATATTAGCTAATCCGGGAGCAGGAAAAAGTGTAATATTATTAGCAAAAGCATTTAGAATGTGTAAAATTTATGAAGAAGAAAAAATATTAGTAACTTGTTTCAATAATAATTTATCTCAATCATATAGATTTAGAAGTGCATGCTCAGGATTCAAAGAGAATGATAATTTATATATTTCTACTTTCCATAAGGTTGTTTTAGATATTGTTAAAGATTTATTAAAGAAACGATATACAATAAATGAGTTTGACAAGGCATTAGATGACTTGGAAAATGCTATAGATAGTAAAAAAATACAACTAAGATTTAAAGCTATTTTTATTGATGAGGTTCAAATTTTTGAACCAAGATGGTTAGATATTTGTTATAAATTGTTGCAAGAAGGAGAGGATAGCATATTTTTAATGGCAGGTGACATAAATCAAGATTTAAAAAATATGAGTAAAAAAGGAAAGGCAGTATGGCAATTAGCAAAAGAAATACCATCTAATTTTAGAGGAAGAGTAAGATACATAAGTAAAAATTATAGAAATAAAAAAGAAATATGTGATTATATAAATAATCAATTAAAATATATGAATGAAAAAATATCTGAAGTAGAAATGGTTAGTTTAAAAGACTTTGAAGTAGGAACAAGTGGAGAATCTAATAGTATAGGAGGGAGGGTAGAAAGACATTTAAATAATAAAAGATTTGATTTTAAAAAGAATTTTAAAACTCAAATATTAGAAATGATACATGATAGAAAAATTGATCCTTCAGAGATTGCAGTTATTATACCATATAAGCAACATTCAAGTTTTAAATATTATCCACTTTCTTGGGTCAAATCAGCTTTAGATGAAGAGGGGATACAATATAGGATAATTTGTGGAGATACTGGAGGAACTTCAAAACATATTAATGGTGAGGGAGTAATAATAACTACAATAGATTCAGCATTAGGACTAGATTTTAATACAGTAATATTAACTGGATTATATCCCTTGCAATATGTAATAAAGGACAAGTCTTTTTATAAAGTAAAATCATGGACAGAATTAAAAGGAAAAGAAGATAGTGATAAGGAAATATATTTTAATAATTTAAGAAAGGTATACACAGCTTGTTCAAGAGCAAGAGAGAATTTATATATTTTAAGTGATTTGGATTCCAATACGCCAATAAATGATTTTATAAAGATGGAGATGTAAAATGGGAAATATAAAAAATAATTATAATGTTGTAGCTAAGTATTTAGTTGATGAATATATTAATAGAATTTCAGGAGAAGATGTTGAAGAGTATTTAATAGGTGAAGAGCCAGAGGAAAGAGTAATGGTTGGTATGTTAGCAGCTAATAGAGTTGAAAAGGGGTATGATGGAAAATACAAAGAGAATGATGAAAGTAGATTTCAAAGTATACCAGCTATTAGTGTTACTTTTATACTAGATAAAAATTCTAAAGGAAATATAAAGATTTTTCCATTAGGTTCTTTATACTATAAGGTTAGGCCGGTATATAAATATTTTGAAAAATATATTATAGAGAAATATTCTAGAAAATTAGAGAATGATTATGGAAAAAAGTTTGATTCATTAAATGAATTAAATAAATATTTAAAAGAAGAAAGATATGATAATAATGTTAAGTTACCTGCATTTTATAAAAAAATAAGTTTAAATAATTACTTAAATGAAGGTATAGATGTTAATATTGAAAAATTAATTAATGAAGGATATATAAGTATAAAAAATTCAATAGATGAAAAGTTAAATAAATTAGTTTTAGATATAGTAAATGAATCAATAACTTCTTCAGAAAGAACATATAAATTAGAAGATATTATGACAAAAATTGATTTTGAGAAGGTTGTATATTCAAATAACTATAGTCAGAGTATACCAAATTGGAATTTTGATATTACTTTAGAATGTAATAAAGTAAAAAATGGATATAGAATAACAGTTACTTATGTAAACTTAACTGATGATAATAGAGGTATATCAAAACAAAGTGCACATAGTTTCAATATATTTAATGCTAGTTTAAAAATAAAGGGTGATAGTACTATTATTTTTAAAGATATAGAACTGGACTATTTTATTGATGATTATAAAAATGATGTTTCGGTTAAGGCTGTAGCGGAAAATACATCATGTGAATTTGATTGTTTAGAAAATACCATTAGTACAATTAACATACCATTATATAAACAGAAAAGATTAATTACTAAGGATATATATAAGGATTTTACTTCCTTTGATTCTTTATTAAATAATTCTATAGATAGTTTGTCTTATATAAAAAATGAGATGGATAATGATTATTTAAGATTAGTTTCACAATACAATGATGAAGTCAAAAGCACAAAATTATCTAAGGAAGTAATGTGTAAATATAAAAAGGACATAGAAGGATACAAAAATGAAATAGAAAGGTTTACATTGGGAATAGAGTTGTTAAAGAATAATAATTTAGCCTTTCAAGCATTCAAGTATATGAATCTCTCATTCCAAAAGAAACTTTATGAAGGACAAAAAGTAGTACCAGGATGGAGACTGTTTCAAATTGTATTTATAGTTTCTATTTTATACGATATTGTCAATGAGCCTAATATTGAATCATATGACAATTATAGTGCAGATTTATTATATTTTCCTACAGGAGGAGGAAAAACTGAAGCATTTCTTGGGTGTGTAGTATTTAATTTATTCTATGATAGATTAAGAGGGAAAAATGTAGGAGTAACTGCATTAATAAAATACCCATTAAGATTATTATCAATTAATCAATTAGAAAGAATATTAACAGTAATCTGTAAGGCTGAAAGTATTAGAAGTGAGTATGAGGTTGGAGAAGAAGTATTTTCAGTTGGATATTTGGTAGGTAGCTCTAATACTCCAAATAAAATTACTAATGGACAAGAACTTATAGAAAGTTCTGAAGCACAATTAAATGATAAATATAGATTAATAGATAGATGTCCTGTATGTGGTGAAAAAAATATAAATATAAGATTTGATTCTGACGTTTGGAGATTAGTTCATATGTGTGATAATCCTGAGTGTAAAGTGAATATTTTACCACTATTTATGGTTGATAATGAAATTTATAGATATTTACCAAGTGTTATTGTGAGTACAATTGATAAATTAGCGACTATTGGATTGCAATCTTCATTTAAGTCTATATTTGGAGAAGTAAAATATAGATGCCCTAAACATGGTTATTCATATAATAAATACTGTATGGAGAATTATAGTAGCAAATGTAATCAAGCCTTAAGTAAAGTCGAAAAGTTAGTAGATCCTGCTCCGACTTTATTTATACAAGATGAACTTCATTTAGTTAGGGAGAGTTTAGGAACATTTGCTAGTCATTATATTACATTTATAAAGCAGTATATGTTAAATTTTATTTCAGAAGAATATAGAAAAAAAATAAAATTTATAGGTGCTACGGCAACAGTATCTATGTATAAGAATCAATTAAAAAACTTATATCATATAGATGGATGCAGATTTCCAGCAGTTTATCCAGATTTAAATAATAAGGGAGATTTTTATTCTGAAATCGATGATGATGATACATGCAGATTGATTTTAGGATATGCACCTTATGGTAGATCTGTAACTAATGCTATTTGGCAATCAACAACGATATTTAGAATTATCATCGATAAGATATGGAAAAATGCAGATGAATATTTAATAGAATTAAAAGAATTAGGATTTTTAGGAGATAAAGAGGAGTTAATTAAAATTCTTAATAATTATTGGGTTTCAATTAATTATAATAATACTAAACAAGATGGATTAGATTTATTTAATTCATTTCAAAATCAAGCTAATAATTTACTTCATGAAATGGGAGTTGATTCATTTAATATAGATCAAATGACAGGAGATAATACATTCCAACAAGTTAGGCAAGTGTTGTTCGATATACAAGCAACAAAAGATAAAAAAGATACTAAAAATCTTATCTTGGCAACAAGTACAATTTCACATGGAGTAGATGAAGATTCATTTAATCAAATGTATTTCTTTGGAATGCCTAACAATACTGCTGAATATATTCAAGCATATTCAAGAGTAGGTAGAAGATATACTGGAATTGTAATAGATATTATAAGACTTCTTAGAGAAAGAGATAGATCTTATTTGAAGAACTTTAAATTATTTCATAAGTATAAGGATAATTTAATAGATCCGGTTCCAATAAACAGATGGGCAAAAAATGCTATTTATAGTACTTTGCCAGGATTATTAATGGCAATTTTTATACAATATTATGAGAATAAATTAGAGAGAAGTTTGGATAAGGCCATAGAAGTAAAAAAGGTTATTAAAGCGAATGAGATAAGTATTAAAGAAATAATAGAAGTTTTAACTTGTGCATATGAATGCAATGACAATGAAAGATTTTCTGTAGTATATAAGAGAATAATAGAAGAAGAGATTCCAAATATAATAAAAGGAATAATGGATAATGGAAATATGGAAATAAAAACCTCAGCTATAATTCAAAAAAATACTAAATACAGAAAAGGTCCTATGACAAGCTTAAGAGATACTGAGGAACAAATTACTATAAGCTTAAAAAATTGATTAATTTAAGGGGAGTATTATAAATGAAGAGAAGTAAACATCAAGCGGTATATAAATATTTACCAGGTGTATGGGCTGCATTTAATGATAGAGAAGTAGATAAACTTAATAGCAATTCAGTAACAATACAAATAGATAAGTGGAATTATAGAGCATTAGAAGGTATTTTTACTCAGAGAATTACAGCAGAAATAGCTAGACAAATAAAATTATTTTATAGAAGGGGCGGAGGTATTGTAGGATTTAATATAGATAGTTTAGAAGATGAACTTTTGTATGTAGAACCTGCAATGATAGAAGGTATACCAGATATTATAGGAGATATTTCACCATTAACATTTTATTGTAGAAATTGTAAGAGTACTTTTTCTTATAGTGATTCTAGATATATATCAAAAAATACATGGAAGTGTCAAAAATGTGGTAAAAATGATATAAGACAGTTACAAATGATATATTCATGTGAATGTGGCGCTGCTAATCCAGTTAAATTACCATATAAAATAATTAATGGGCAAAAGGTAGAATATAAATATAATCCTGTAGATGGAAGAGAAGCTTATAAATTTTATTACTATAATAAAGGTAAAGAAATAAAAGAAGAAATGGTATTTAAATGTCAATGTAATAAATGGTTAATTCCTTCAAATGCATCTGATGGAAAGAATTTTAGGCCTTTTGATGTAAAAACTATTAATTTGATAGATAAAAGACAAGGAATTTTTTATAAGAAGGGGATAGATTCCCAGAGGATTATTATTGCAAATTGGTTGGGATTAATTAGTGATGAGAAGTATGAAGAAATATTGCAGAACATCGACGACTTTTTCAATGAAAATAGTGATATAGAAAATAGCAAAGAATTTATAAAAAAAGTTGAAGAATATATTGATATATTTGAACTTGAAGAAGAAGAAGCTAAAGAAAAAGCTAAAAAAGCTTTATTAAAAAGTAATAATAATAAAAATTCAGGAGTTCAAAGAGAGATAGAAAAACAATTCCCTAATTTATCTTTTGAGCAAATTGAAATAATTGCATCTCAGATTCTTGAATATAATACACTAAAAAGCTCTAAAAGAATAATAACAATAAATGAAGCTATTGAGAATCAGTTAGAATTAGGTGTTATACAGAATAAAAGTGATATTTTAAAAGTTAATGAACAATACGGAATAGCAAATGCTCAAGTATCACAAGATATAGAAATTATAACTAGTACATTTGGATATACAAGAAAAGTTAAAGACCCAGAAAAGGTTTCTAATGGTGGTATTTTAAATTTAAAGCCTTTTAGAAATGAACAAAATAAGAATATTGTTTATTGTTCAGTATTAGAAACGGAAGGAATAGTTATTGAGCTCGATAAGAAAAAGATATTAGGGTGGCTATATGAGAATAAAGTAATTAGTCAAGAAAACATGCCAGATATGGAGGACGAACTTAGTATAAAAAAATGGTTTATTGAAAATATAAAGAGTGATAAGATAACTCCATTCAGTGATTTAGATATGGAGAATCCAGAAATGAAGATAACATATTATGTATATAATTTAATACACACTATTTCACATGCTTTATTAAAAAATGCAGGAATACTTTCAGGATTAGAAAAAAATTCACTATCAGAAATGATTTTTCCAAATTTAGCAACTATATTTATTTATGCTAATACAACTCAAGGTATTCCGTTAGGAGCTTTATCTGGAATGTTTGAACAAAATTATAAAAGTTTTATTATTCAAGCTGAAGATATAATGGGAAGATGTGTTTTTGATCCTATTTGCATGGATAGAGATAATGGCTCATGTAGTGCATGCACTCAATTATCAGAAATTTCATGTTGCCATTTTAATAAAGATTTAAATAGAAAATTATTAATTGGTCATAAAACAGAAAGTGAATCTATAATAGGATTTTGGAATTAATTTAAATTAATAATTATTTTCTAAACATTGGGATGTCTCATAAATGATTTTTATAAAAGAAGCTATAGGATGATTTAAGAATAATTCATCTTATAGCTTTTTTATTGTATTTAGAATATATACCAACTAAAATATTTCTAAATAAAATTATTTGTAGATATTTTGTTGTGTGGGAGTGGCAGTTTAGTTAGAGGAATTTCGTTATAATAATAATAGCAATTTTTTGATGTAATATATTCAAGAACATCATTATAACAATCTCTTTTAAACCAATCATTTAAGACGTATATATATTCAACATTTATATTAAGTTGTGCTAAAAGTTTAGTAAAAATACTTTTTTTAAAATCACAAGTTTGTAATTTCTCATCAACAGAACCACCACTATGCTGAAATTTTTTTTCTATTATATAAATAGTATTAGTACTATACAAATAAAGTGCTTCATCAGGGCTATATTGTTTAGAAACATAGTCTTTGTAATTAATACCTTTTTCTTTTAAAAATTTAGTGTATAAATTGGTTTGAGGGACGCTTAAGCCGATTTCTTTATTATTATATAAAATAGTTGTATAGGAGACACTATTAGTAGACCATAAATTTCATTAAAAAGTAGGCCACCC
>ERZ827363.2083-NODE-2083-length-17990-cov-5.527237_pt1 | contig 17990 bp, 23 predicted proteins | sample MGYA00519776_ERZ827363 | MGnify/ENA primary metagenome ERZ827363 (study PRJEB31778, sample SAMEA3449288) | human gut metagenome | biome: human gut; feature: human-associated habitat; material: faeces | place: United Kingdom | collected 2010/2012 ...
TGTATATAGAATATAAGAATTTTTATCACAATACATGTAAATAATGGTAATCGATAAAAATGACAAGTTTCACCAAAATATAACAGTATAAAGGTGTTATAATGTCGGAGTTGAGTGAAAATTTTTTCACGTAGTAAATATAATGAATAGGGGAATGTTAAAAATGAATTGCAACTATTGTAAAAGCACAAAACTTGAATATTTATTATCTGACACAAATTCCACATATACTTATTGCAGTAACTGTAAGAAGAATTTTGACTTAGCTCATAAACATATAGCTATAGACGCTCTTTTAAAAAAACTTTTAAATATCTTAAATACTTCAAATGAAAGAAGTTTAAAAATCGAAGTTACGCAAGAAAATGGTTCGATTTTACTTATAATCAATAATATAAGGGTTTTTAAAACTGATTTTAAATATGATTTTCTGAAAAAAGATGTATATTATTTAGAAAATATTATTTCAGAATTAGTTCAAGATTCTTATAAATTTAATTTATCAAAAGTTGATATAATAGTAAGTGAATAAAAAATAGATTTATAGAGGTTAATAGAGTTATAATGCAAAATCTATTTAGAACAGTAGATAGAATAATTGATTTATATATAAGTTAATAAACAAAACGTAATAAATGAAATTATAAATATATATTATAAATATGAAATTTAATATATTGATAAAAATAATTATGTGAGATGTTAGGTCTAAACTAATATCTCTATTTTTATATCTAAATTTAAAGGAGGAATACAAAATGAAGATTTGGAAAGAAAAACAATTAAATCTATTAGAAGGTTATCCAAAGGAGGTTGTTGATAGTGTTAATGAAACAATAGGTATATTAAATGAAAACTATGGAACACACAGAGATGTAGATAAAGATCTAGGTGGTTACATACAAGTAATAGAATCTTTAGGAGAACTAAAGCTATTAAAAAATGGGATATTACAAGGTTTAGTAGAAGAATATAGTGATGAAATATGCACTGATGAAAATGGAGATACATATAATTCAACATTATACATTGCATCATCAGATTACAATGTAATGGTAATTACAAAAAATGAAATGACAGATGAATTGTTAAAATAAGCATTGATACTTACAGGTATTGATGCTTATTTTTATTTGTAGAGATTAGGTTAACGTAAAAAATATATTAGATTTTACAATAGATAATCTTATGTTAATAATTATTCAAATAGATAATTTATTGAAAAATAAATAATTTTTGTAATGTTAAAGTTTAATATAAAATTTATATTATAAAATTGATATATTTTTTAGAAAGTAATAATATATATAATATAAACAACAAGAAACGACAAAATATAGTATAAATCATTAGGAAATGACAAAATATCGACAATTTAAATAGTATTATAGTGAATAGATAGAAATTTATTATTTTTATCATATTCTAATGAAATAAAGTAATATATGTCTCAATAACCTCAATACCCCTTTGATGAGTTACCCCTTTAAACATCTATACATTTTATAAAATATTACTTTATTTTATAAAAAAGACTGTATCAATATACAGTCTTTTTATTATCTTTGGTATTTATAAATATAAATTTTGCGTATATTTTATTGTATTTAAATTAGTTACTATAATAATTAAGTAAGTAATATTATATTAAAAAAAATATATATAATTGTAAAAATTAACATAAAATATTTTTAAAAATGTTGTTATATTTGTTAGATAATGATAGTATAGATAATACAAGTGACAGGAAATTACAAAATATGGTAAAACTCATCAAAAAATTACAAAATACTGACAATTAGATTTAAACCATCAATATATAGATAAGAATTATATTATCTCAGTTTTTAGATTAAAAGTAAGATATAACTAAAACTAAGATATAAATATTATTCCTTTTATCTATTTTTAAAGGGCTGTACATTGTTACAGTCTTTTCTGTTTTCATATCTGAAAATACATATAAACTATAAAAATATATTTTGCAATCAAAATACGCAAAGCGTATTTAAAAATACTCAATGTAGATATAGAATATAATATATTATATATGGAGGAATAGTAATGAAGAAAGAAGAGATAGAATTAATGATAAGTCAAAAGCTTTCTAAAATTGAGGAAGAATCTCCAGAAGATTATGATGCGATAAAAAAAATTATTAATTTATTAGATGATAAAAATATAGAAAATAAGGAAAGTGATTTTAATGATAATAAATAAAATTATCATATAGATTAGAAAAATAAATATAGGAATAATATTACTATTCCTATATTTAAGTCTTATTTTTAATAGAGGAGTCATAAAGACAATTAATTATTTTAAGCACAAATTTTTGATCATCTTCTGAAAGCATATTGATTTTTTCGACCAATTTATGCGTATTATTTACATCTTTGTTGAAAATATTTCCTGATCCGAACCTGATCCATTTTGGATTAACATTAAATTCTCTAATGATATCACATATAGTACGTTCGGGGATATTTCTATAATTATTCTCATAAGATGATATTTGACTAACTGATAAATGTAATTTTTCGCCAAATTGTTTTTGGGACATACCAAGTTGTGCTCTAAGTACTTTTAGTCGTTTATTCATGTACGATCACCACCTTATTTATAGTATAAAGGTTCAATTATTTTTTCTCAATGATTTATTAGAAAAAATAGAATAGTCAAAATAAAGATAAAAATAGCAAATAAAGATCATATTACGCAAAGTACATTGGTGCGTGCATGAAAAATATAATATATTAAATTAAATATTTAAATTTCATTCTATATATAATTTAACGGATAATTAATACAAAGATATAAATATACCAATAATATGACAATAATTAAAGGTTTATTAAAAGGGGTGAAGTAAATAAATGGATTATGAATATTCAAATGAAATATTGGGAGTACTTTTAGATGCTATGCCTGAATATATATTTTATAGAGATTTAGATGGCAGAAGTTTATATTGTAACAAAAGTTATGCTGAAGATTTTATAGGAAAACAAAAATCGGATATTATTGGGAAATTATATAGTGAATTAATTAATGATAAAAAAGCATATAATATTAGTAGAATGAAAGATCACGAAGTTATAAGTACAAGAAAAAATGTAGTATATGAAATGGATATAAAGAAAGCTAATGGCGATATAGTATTTACAGAGATAACTAAAATACCTTTTTTAGATAAAAATGAGGAAATTATAGGTATTATAGGAATTATTAAGGATATATCATATAAAAAAGAAATAGATAAATTAAGAGAAGGTTTTTTTGCCAATATAAAGCATGAATTTAGAACACCTTTAAATATGATATATAGCTCTATCCAGTTGTTGGAAAATAAATGTAAGAGGTGTAAGACATGCGATTGTAAAGAATGCTTTATTAGTATTTTACAATTAATAAGTATGAATAGTTTAAGAATTCTAAAATTATCTGATAATTTTATAGAATTAACAAATATACAAAGTGGATATTATGATTTTAATCCAAAAAATCATGATATTATAAGTTTTACAGAATCAATTTGTGATGAGATTAATAACTATAGAAAATTTAAGGATATTAGTTTGACATTTGATACAGATACAGAAGAAAAAATAATTAGCTTTGATATGAATAAAATTGAAAGAGTAATATTAAATATAATATCAAATGCAATTAAATTTAATAATTATGGTGGTATGGTAACAGTATCTGTACTAAGTAGTGATAAATATATAGAGATATCAGTTGAGGATACAGGAATAGGAATTTCAGAAGATAAGATAGATACCATATTTGAGAGTTTTTCGTATTTAGAAGAAAGATTGACTAAGATAAGTGAAGGAGTAGGTATAGGTTTAGCGTTGTCTAAGTCGTTAGTTGAGATGCATAGAGGCGAAATTAAGGTAAAAAGTGAATTAGGTAAGGGAAGTAAATTTATGATAAGATTACCTAATATAGTCAATGAAAATGAGGAACTAGGTACATCTTACGATAAAATTCATAGGAGTAGTTTAGAACGTATAAAGGTAGAGTTTTCAGATATATATTCATAGAAGTATAGAGAGTTACTATTAACTAATTAAATATAACCATTACTATCAAATACATATTATATTTTAAAGTAAAGATTTAATTAAATTTTATAGATAAATAAATGAGTAATAATATTTACTCTAATAATCAAGATACACACCAGTTTTAAAAATAAAGATATTAAAAGGTCTTAGGCTGTTATTACGGTCTAAGATCTTTTGTTTTTAGTTGGATTTTTACAATAAAAGTATATTAAAGATTGTTTGAAGTGTACAAGAGTAAAATATAGATATATATTTATTAATAGTAAAAGAGATACTACTTAATATTGGTATTTCTTTTTTATGTATAAATTCAAGGAAAAATTTAAAAATGAAGATTTGGAAGGAAGAATAATTAATTCTATTAGAAGGTTATACAAAGGAGGTTGTTGATAATGTTAATGAAATGATAGGCATATTAAAAGACAAATATGGAATTAACAGAAATGTAGATAAAGATTTCGGTTGTTACATACAAGTAATAGAATTACTAGAAGAATATAGTGATGAAATATGTACTACTGAAAATGGTATGTATACAATTCAACATTATATATTGTTTCATCAAATTACAATGTTATGGTAACTACAAAAATGAAATTACAAATGAATTACTAAAATAAGCATCAATACTTACAGGTATTGATGCTTATTTTTATAGGAAAATACTATATATTACTACAATTTAAATAGAAATAGATGAGAAAGGAGGTGATTACTATTACACCAATACAATTATTTATGTTAGGTATTGAGTTAGGTATAGGTTCATACTTTTTAGCAAAGAAAAATAAAGAATAAAGGAGGGTATATATATGCAATGGTTATTAGCAGGATTTGGATGTGGAGTTGTAGTATCAGCTGTTGCAGATAAAGCTGATTCTCTATTATCAGGACTTTCATCAATATATAGATAATAGAGAAAGCTATTCACAAGTAATGTGGATAGCTTTTTTATTTAGATGTTAAAATAGTTGATTTTTGGAGGTTGAAATTTGTTTGATAATGGAAGTAGATATATAACTAGAGGTGTAGAAAATAAGATACCTTTAGATTTACAAATATTTATGTGGCAAGCAATTGAAGAATTAAAAAATGAATGTGAAGAGGTAGATTATCTACAAGTATTTAATATATCAGTAGCGAGTGAAATAGATCATACACTAAGAATAGTACATTCACAAGAAGTTCCATAATATAAGAAGATATGGATTATTAAAAGTAATAAACCTTGTTACGATGAAAAAATATTTGTTATAGATGATGGAGATTATTCAACTATGTTATTAGCGAATGAATATTGATAAATCAAATAAGTTATATATTTTAATTTGGAATATATAAATGGATAAGGTAGGAAAAAGCTATGGCTAAGAAACAAAAGGAAGAGTTATTTGAAAAAGAAACGAGGTATTGTAAGATAATAAGAAGTGTTGAATTAAAGGAAGGAGATGAACTATTTGCAATTGAAAAAATATATATAAAAGCATTAGATAGATATGAAATAAGATTATGCCTATATCGTGATTGTAATGATAGAGCTAGGAAGTTAATTCCTAGACCAGTTGATATAACATAAGATAAATTAATAGATTTAATAGCATTAGGAATTACTACAGGTATATTAGATGATGAATTTAAGAAACAACTAAAAGGTTGCATAGTTTGATTATTAAAAAAGAATATAAAAATTGAAGATCCTTAGTTTTAGTTAGTACAACTAGGGATTTTTTATGTTCCAATAAATTTAGGAGGGTATAATATGATGATTACAAATCAAAGTGAAGTTATTAATAAATTATTTTTTAAAGAGTTACAAGAATTAATACATAAATATAACAATATGGATACTAGAACTATACAAATAATTGAGAGTATTTATTTAGATATGAAAGATAGTAATCTAAAGGAGTACTTACTAAGTGACAAGGATAAGTTAGAAGAAGTAATTCAATACTATAATAGTAATGAGACAGACATAAATGAGATAACATTCTTTGCTTGGTGCAACTGGCATATTGAAGAAATGAGTATAAGATCATGTGAAGCTTATTATATGGATTTATGGGAAAATGGATATACAAAAGTAGATGAATATTTAATATATAGTAATAGTAAAGATTTAAAGGATTATACTAGAGATAAGTTAGAGGATATGCTTGAGTCAAGTTATGATATTGATAGATTATTCGAGAAAGAAGAAATTATAGATTTTTGGTTAGAAGGAACAAGTAAAAATGAATTGATAGATGAGATGATATATAATACTGAAATAGAGTATATATTAGATATAGATCCAGACTATTGCTTTACATTTAGTGATGATAATGAATACATATACGCAAAAATATAAAATGAATATTATATTAATTAAAAATAAAAATTAAAATATTGATACATTTATTAAAATGAAGTATTATTTAAGCGTAGACAACAAGATTCGACATAAATTAACAATAAACGATATGTAATGACATAATAAATAATATTTAAGAAATAGCATAATGAGGTATAGTTAAATAACTTCTCAGAATATAAAAATCCCAATTTAATCCTCAAAATAAAAAAGACTGTAACGGAAACAGTCTTTTTTATTTCTAATAAATTAATAGTATAATATTTAATTGATATTTTGATTAGAATAAAAATGATATTTGTGCATACCTATTTAAATTGAAGTTAAAAGTGACAGATTCATTTGGAGTCTGCCACTTAATTCTGTAGAATTATATTTTTAGTTTGAAATAGGAATATTTAAAAATATAATATTATGAGACTAGATTTGTTCAATTAACCCATAACCATCATGTCTTTTATAAACTAGATTTATTTCTTCGGTATCTAAGTTTCTGAATAAAAAGAATTTATGTCCTAGTAAATTCATCTGTATAATAGCATCTTCAGTAGTTAAAGGTTTATCAAGATTAAATTTTTTAATTCTTTTTATTACATTATCACTTTCTATATTTATATCATCATATTCATCTATATTATTGAATCTAATACTATCATTAGATTTATTCTTATTAATAAGTTGAGTTTTTAATTTTCTTATTTGTTTATATAATTTATCATAGACTGTATCAATGGCATTATATAAATCATCCTTTGAATCTTCTGCTCTAATTATAGTTCCATTTTTAGTAAATATAGTTACTTCTATCTTCTGGCTTCTCTTAGTAACATCTAATTTTACATGTACATCTGTATCGCTACTTAGATACTTTTCTAAGTTATAAAAAGTATTTTCTATTTTTTCTTTAATAGAATTTGTTAATTTAACTTTTTTTGAAACAATATTAATTTTCATAAATATGTACCTCCAATATTAAATGTTTATATTACTAATTCTAAGTATCCACTTGGATGGAAATAGTAAATTTTATGAGTTTTTTTACTTACAAAATATTTAATTTTAGTTTCTACATCTGGAAGAAAAATATATCCTGTAAGGTTCTCTTTACTTAGAGCTATAAATTCGTTCTCATCTTCTTGATATAGATATGTAACTTGGCTATTATTGTAAATTAAAAGTTGCAAATCATCTTATAGAGTTAAATCTATGTTTTTATAAGCATATTTTATCAAACATAATTATTTTAATATTTCCTCCTAGTAAGAATATACTGAATAATATGGTTGTAATAATAATTGCTTTTTTTCATTGATTTAGCATCTTTTAAAATGATTTGTTTTATATTATTATAATAATGTAAAAACGTTTTCATGAAAAGGCTATATTTTTACAAAATTTTATGATAACATATAGATTATATGGTGAATTTTGTAAATATATGAATTTATTTCAATGTAGGAGGAATATAGGGTGAGTGATATTGAATTTTTAAAGCTTGGCTTAGGAAAAGAAATATTAGGAGATAATCATATAGAAATAAAGAAAAAATTTAATAAAATAATGTCTCAGAGTAGAAAAAGCTCTAAAAAAGATAAGTGTTTTTATTGTAATGAAGAAAAAACGAGTTTTTGTAATTCACATTCAGTACCAGCGTTTTGTTTAAAAAATATAGCTGATAAAGGCTCCTTATACTATTCAAATACACTAATTGATGTAGCTATATTGGATTATGAAAAAGGTGTAAAAAATGCTGGAACTTTTCAACTAATTTGTAGAGAATGTGATAGCAAGATTTTTCAACAGTATGAAGATCCAAAAAACTATGAAAATGAGCCTACTCCTAGAATGCTTGCACAAATTGCTATGAAAAATTATTTAAGACATATAGGTAAAAGATTAAATGAACATGCTCTTTTTGATATAGCATGTGAAATAAATCCTATGATGAAACAATTTACTGATTATATGCATAGTATTCAAGAATTAGATTTATTAGAATATAGACAGGGATTTGAAAAGGCTAAAAGAATTAGTATAAAAAATTGGAAAGATGAGTATTATCTATTTTACTATGAAAAATTAGATTATGTTGTTCCCGTAGCCTTTCAAGGAAGTATAACTCTTATACTAGATTTAGATGGTAATATAATTAACGATATATATAATGGAGATGATAGCTATCGTACTCAAGACATTCATATTTGTATATTTCCACTAAAAGAAAGTAGTGTAATTATGATGTTTATAGATTCAAATAATAAAAGATATCGTAATTTTTATAAAAAGTTTAATAAATTATCTCATCATGATAAATTATCATTGATTAATTATATTATTTTCTTATACTCAGAAGATGTATTTTTATCAAAAAATATTTCAAAAGAAATATTAAAAAATGATAGGTTAATAGAAGTTTCTAAACAATCATCAGTAGCAATTTTAGACAATCCTTTTGTAGATGCTAGAGATGGTTTAAAGGAAATATATGATTTAAGTAAAATGAATGAAATACCTAACCTTTTAAGTGAACAGTATAAATTAAGATAATATATAATAGTTAAAATTTGTACCAGTTGAAGGTGTAATAAAATAATTAATAAAGGAAGATACATCAAAATGAGATTATTCTTCCTTTTTTCATGTTTCTAGGATTAATTGTACCTGCTTGTAATTTGTAATATAATGGAGGAAATTAGTTTTAATTGGGAGAGGTGATAGATAAAATGAAAAATAAGTCTATATTAGATATATTAATAGAGAAAAATGAGTTTCCAATAGTATTTATTGGATCAGGAATGTCAAAAAGATATCTACAAGACTATCCTAGTTGGGATGGGTTGTTAGAAGAACTATGGAAAAAAACTGAGAAGGGGAATTTCTTTGCTCATTTAAATAAAATGAGAAAGGATATAAAAAGTAAAGAATATTTAGATGATTTAGAGTTAGATTTTAGAATGAATACTAAGGTAGCGTTAGAAATAGAAGAAAGAATAAATGAAGAATTTTTTAATGAGAATATAGAAATTGAAGGATTGGAACAAAGGAGAGCATACTTAGAAAATATATCACCTTTTAAACAACTTTTAGCTAATAGATTTTCTGACTATAGATTTAGAGATAACATATCAGAAGAGTTTGAAGAGTATAAAAAAATGCTTATGAAAGCACAGATAATAATTACTACTAACTATGATACTTTAATAGAAGATTCTTATAATAGTGTAAGTAGCTATGGAATAAATACTTACGTGGGACAACAAGGATTTTTTAAGCAAACATTAGGATTTGCAGAGCTATATAAAATACATGGATGTGCCACAGAATCAAAATCACTAGTAATGACTGAAATTGATTATGAAAACTTCGACAAAAATTCGGTATTGATAAGTGCGAAGTTAATATCTATGTTGTTACATTCCCCTATAATATTTTTAGGATATTCTCTTACAGATAGAAACGTAAGAAAAATGATAAAAGATTTTGCAAATTCATTAAGTGATGAAGAAAAAATAGAATTTGAAAAAAGGCTTATTATAGTTTCAAGGGAAAAAGGTGAAACAGAGTTAAAGGAAGAGGTAGTAATAGATAAAGACCTTGGTTGCAGGATGACAGTAATAAGAACTGATAATTATTTAGATTTATATAAAAAAATATCATCTATAAATCAAGGTGTGTCACCATCTGAAATAAGAAGATACCAGTATGTAATAAAAGAGATAATAGTTGAAAGAGGTAAAGAAGGTAAATTAAATACAATACTTGTTTCACCTCAAGAGTTAGATAACATAGATAGTGTTGTAGGCAATAAAAATATTGTAGTTGCTATAGGGGATAGTAAAATAATATTTAATATGCCTAGTATCGTTGACTACATACATGACTATGTATCAGAGGAAGTAGAACAAAATCAAGATACAGTTCTTAGATTCATAGCTAGTCAAAATCCAAGAGCTATATTACCAATTGCAAAATATTTATCTATTGACAATATAAATAATAGTAACTTACATGAAAATGAAAAATCTAAGTTAAAGAAAAGACTAGATAAACATGGAAATTTAAATAAACAAATAGAGTCACTACAATATAGGTATGAATATTCTAGCTTAGAATCTATTCAAAATGAAAAATTTGAAAAATATAAAGAATATTCACTTATTGCTTATAATATAGATAAAATACCTATGGATATAGTAAAGTCATATATTTTAAAAGAAATGAAGGAAATAAAAGATAAAGGTGAATATAAGGTAGATACCGCACTAAGAAGATTAATACTTATATACGATTTAAAGAATAATATAATATAAATAGTTTTGGTCTCCTTTGGAAGTGTAATGGAGAACCGTACCACAAGTAAGGGAGGACATTTTTTAATATATATTTTATTGAGTAAAAAAGCTATATCAAAATGATATAGCTTTTTGCATAATTTTGTATTTTAATGTTGTATATGGAGATAAGCTGATATAATAAAAGTAATTATAGTTACTATGAATATAAAGGGGGGATAAAATGTGGCGAGTAATAGCTTATATTTTTTAAATTTCAAAACCGATAAAAAATACTCAACTGATGAAATTGTAAATAGACTATTGGATATTGATAATGACGATAGATTTATCATTAATGATACTACTGATACCATAGTGGATGGATATTATATAACATATGTAAACACTAAAGAACTTATTTTTAATGAAGAAAATGAGTTATTAGAATCAAAAGTATTAAAGAAAAATATAATAATTCCTTTTTCAATAGATATATCTAGAGAAATTTTAGATATATGGGGAAAAAGGAATTATATAAGTAAGCTTTTAATACAACTAAATATATTATTTAACCATGAAATAAATATAGACCCTATAAATATAAATTTAGGAAATATAGTCAAAAGATTAGATAAATCAGCAATAAAAATAAGAACTATCAAAATTGATAATTACTTACTAGAAAAAGATATAATTGCGAATTGCATATTTGATTTAAAAAATCATAGTAATCCTTGCAAGGTTTTAAAAAAGTATTCAGAAAATCTAGTATACATAACTTTAAGTATATTAAATGATTTAGAAGATTCTTTTACTATAATGATATATAAAAGTGGAAGTGTAGTTGTTTATAAATATAGAGAAGACTTATCACCAGATGATATAGATATTATTCGGGAAATATGTTTGGACTAGGAGGAAATATATAAATGGGTGAGAAAGCAAAGAAAATAGGTGAAAAATTAGAAGGATTTGGAGAACGTCTATATGATAGGTTCGGATGGGATGAACTTACAAGAGACCAAGAAATAAAATGCACAAAATCAGCACATAAAAAAAAGCAAGAAACAAGAACTCATGGTGTTGATTTATACCATAAATATTACGATCCATATAGAGCAAAAAATGTAGGGGTTATAACAGAATGTAAAAATTATGCGTGGGATTCAATTATACCATCTAAACTTCAAGAATGGTTTGATCAATTGCTTGGGACTATGGAGTGTGCTCAAATATCAAAAAAATTAATTGAATATAATCAAAAATGTGATATCAATAATACTGGAATACTTTTAGTTCATGCAAATGATGGAAAATATGATGAAATTAAATTTAGAGAATATCTGTCTAAATTAAGCTATAAAAGTAAGAAAAATACAACTAATATATTTGTTGCAAGTAACAGAGAGATAGAGCGATGGGATTCTATGTTTGAATATATAGAAAAAGAGTTTAAAAAGGATGATTTTAAATTTTATTATCCAAGTATAATGGGTTCTCAACTAACTAAAAGAGATTATGTGACTATAGATCAATTATTTTCGACTTTTATATTTGGAGAGAATATAAAAGTTGAGGAGTTTAATCAAAGTGGTCGAAGAGGAACAGTGGAGACTATTCAAAGTGTAGTTTTTTCATTTGATAAAATTTCTGAAAATGCATTTTGTTATCTTTGTAATATGTTCAAAGAATTACAGCTTGAGAGGGCTGATGAGTATATTTTTTGTTTTTACCCTGAGACAAAAGAAGATAGCGAATTTATAGATGAGAGATTTTTAAAATATGCACAGACACAATTTGAAGGTAAAAAAGTGCATGCAATAAAATTAGATAATAGAAGATTAAGTCCGGTAGATACAAAGTAGTAGGAGGGTATATGATAACAAAGTTTGCGAAGAATAGTGAAGTAAAAATGATAGTAGAAGAAAAGCAAATAGCAACAACTCAATTTAAAAGATTTTTATCTAAAAAAGGGATTTTTTCATTAGTATCAGGTGCAGAAGCTTTAGCTAATCAAACATACCAAATATTTCTAGGAAGTGCAGATATAGAATATTTACAAGATGTAATGCAAACATCTAATAGTTACCAAAAATCGTCAATGGTAGTTTTAAATCCAAATTTAGAGTATGAAAACTTAGATGAATTTATTGATGAAATTAGTGATAGTATACAAGAAAATAAATTAAGCGACTCAAAGTACAAGATAGAAAATATACATAAGGACTTAGACGGAAACTTAAATGTAAAGATGTCGTACACAAAGAGAATAAAAGGAAAGACAGAGCTAATAAAGAATAGAATAAAAGAAGTAGAAATTAAGATTATACCACTATCGGATGAAAAAAAATTAGCAATAGATATAAGACAAAATGATAACACTGATATCAAAGAAATAGAGTCATTCATTAAAGAAATAAATAGTGATGATGACAGCAGCTTATTTGAAGTTGAAAAAATAACATTAGATAAGTTAACTAGTGAAAATAAAATAAATTTATTTGATAAGCTTATAAAATCAACATACAGTAAATGGACTTTAGAAGATATAAAAGGAATAGATGTACAAAGAAGTGATAAAAGTGATATAGATGATGATAATCTTGATGAAGATGATGATATTGTTTCTCAAGATGAATTAATAGGTATAAAAACAGCAGTATTCAAAGGAAGCAGTATAAGAGATACAGGTATAGTTAAAAAATTTGAAAAACAAGGTTTTTATTTTACATCTATGAGATTTATGTATACATTCAAAAAAACTGCAGAGAGTTTTATTATAGATATAAACTTTAAGGGAACTGATGATATAAAAATAGATATAGTTAAAAATTTTGAAAAAGATGAAAAAGATAAAGATTTAGTAGTAGTATTTCCAAAGTATCAACAAGAAGAAATAATATGTGAATTTCAATCTAATGTATATAAGATATATAAGACTTTGATAGATAGTCAACACAAAAAGGCTATTGCTAAAGCGTAGTAAAAACTAATTTCAAATATATATTATAACTATGGTAAAGCTAGATGAGGTGAAAACAGCTCATCTAGCTTATTTTTATTTTCAAATAAGGAGAGAGATACAATGATAATAAACATTTGAAAAAATAAGATTTAGACTTAGTAAAAGGAGTACCGACAGAAGTAATATCTGAAATAGAAAATACCATAGAAATATTAGATGAAAACTACGGTACAGAAAGAACAGCAGAAGACTTAGGTGGATACGTAGCTGTAGTCGATAAAGTTGGGATAAAAGAAGTAAAGCAACATGAACTAAAAGGAATAATACCCGAATATATAGATAAGATAGAAGGAACTGATTACATTTCAGTTCTATTTTTGTGTTAAAGTGATTTTTCAATAGTTGTTATTTGTGAAGAAGAATTAGAGTATTTAATTTAAGATATAGATTAGCAAAAGGAAGTGATTATAATGGATAAAAAGAAAATACCAGCAAAAAGAGTTGATATAGTTTCATTAAAATTAGTAAAGGAAAGTAGTGTTCTATACGAAACTAGAAGAATAAGTAGCCCTTATGATGCTTACAAATTAATACAAGATTTTCTAGTAGATAGCGATAGAGAGAAGTTTGTAGTAGCTTGTTTAGATGTAAAGAATCAACCAGTTAACATACAAATAGTAAGCATTGGTAGTGTAAGTTCATCTATAGTTCACCCTAGAGAAGTTTTTAAAGTTGCAATACTTAGTAATGCTTCAAAAATAATATGCTTTCACAATCATCCGTCAGGAAGTACTAAGTTTAGCAAGGAAGATGAAAATATTACTAACAGGTTAAAAGAATGTGGAGAAATTCTAGGAATAGAGTTAGTAGACCACATAATAGTTGGAGATAATGATACATATTTTAGTTTCAAAGAAAATGGTAAGATGTAGTAAGTCTTAGCTTAATAAAAATAGGATAAGACTTTTTCTATGCTCCAAAGAACCTAAATCATAGATAGATTAAAACTTGAAATACATATAAAATAACTTAAATAATAACAACGAAAATAATAATTAAAATTTAATCTAAATCGAAGCCCGAAAGCCCGTAAAAGTAAATATATAATTAAAACTAGATAAAAAGGAAAATTAAATTATGATAAATAATAAATATGAAATAATAAATAAACTATTCTTCAATGAACTAAGGGAATTAATTGATAAATACAATAACATAGACCAAAATACTATAACTGTTATAGAAAAAATAGATAATGAAATAGAAGATAAATATATAAAAGAATATATTCTAAAAGATAGGAATAAGTTAGATAAAATAATAACTGAATATAAAAACACAAGTAACTTAGAGATAGATAAAATAATATTCTTTGCTTGGTACAATTTAAATATAGAAGAAATAAGTATAAAGAATATAAGTAATTATTATAATGAACTAATTTCTCAAAAGTATACTGAGAGTGACAATTATTTAATTTATAAAAATAAAGATGATTTAAGAGAGTATGCTAGAGATGGATTAGATTACATGTTAGATACAGAATACCATATAGACAGATTATTAGATAAAGATACGATAATAGATATGTGGTTAAATAATACAACTAAAGAAGAAATAATGTTAAATGATGGTATGGAGGATATACTAGATCTTTCACCAGATTATGCATTTACATTAACTAATGGAAGTGAATATGTATTTTCAAATAAATAATAAAAATAATAATTTCTTAATTTTATTAGTAAATAAAGTGATTAATTGAATTATACATAGTAAAAATACGGGCTTTCGGGCTTTTAAACTTAAAATAAGAAACAAAATACGGAAATTTTTAAGGAACAATTACAGAAGAAACTTTCCGAAGAAGTAGTTATTATTAATAAGTAGTAGGAGGAGGTGAATTATGAAAATAGAAAAAGGTGATTTTAGAGGCATATATGCAGAAATGTCAGAGATTTTAGGAGAAGAAATTGTAAGAATAATACACAAGCATTATAAAGGTCAGCAAATTAATTTTCCTATGAAGTTACATTCAAATCAGTATCTAGAAAAGTATATTATTGAAAATTACGGTCGAAAAGGAGTAATGGAAATGTCTAGAGAGTTGGGTTATTCTGACAAATGGGTAAAGCAACTGATAAAAAAATTAAAATTAAAAGAAGAAAGTTTTATATAGTTAATAAGAAAGGATGATTATCTACTATGAGTTTATTTTAAGCGATCAGTAAAAAACTTAATATGAGTGAAGAAGAACGTGAAATAGAAAAAGAAGTAAAAAGTCTTTTGTCAGAGTTTAATAGTTTGATAAGTAGATATGAGACATGGTATTCAAATTGTAGCAATAAAAATAGAACTTATCAAAGTATGCTTTCTTTCAGAGAAATAGATGAAAGAATGCTAAAGGAATCAAAGCTAGATATTAGCATAGATAATTTAGAAAAAAGTTATAATACACTTAACAATTACATACAACCAAGTATAAAATTTTCTATGAATCTTAAGGAAAGAAATATAAAAATAAATAATATGAATTTTAATGAGAAAAAATTAATAATAGATCCTTTAAGAAAACATATTTTCTATATGAAAGATTGGGAATCTAAAAAAGATTTATTTGAAGAATCTCTACATAAAGCATATGAAAGTATAATAAGTAACTTTTCTATGATAGATATTTCAGATATAGAATCTTATGCATCTTCATACCTAGGATTAAGTTTGAAGAAAAGTGATAGTGTTGTAGAAAAAGTAAATCTTATAGAAGCAGTTTTGAATAGTGGTAAAGTTTCATTAAAAGTATATACGAGTGTTTTTGGAGATATGCTAAATCATAATGATTCATTAGAAGAGGAATTAGGAGAGTCTTTAGATAAAATTTATACACTATATAAATATGTAACTGATAAATTTCCAGAGACAAAAGAAGAAAGTGGATGGCTTTCAAATGTAGATAAGAGACTTAGGGCTACTAAGAAAATGTGGTATTATAGTAATATTTTAAAAATAATAATACCAACATTAGAAATGATTAGAATTAGTGCTGTAAATCAGTTACCATTGTTAATGCTATATGCAAAGGATGATAAGGAAAAAGATTTAAGTGATTTTAATATATCATTAAATAATATAACTACACTAATGGGTATTTTACCATCATATGTTAAATCAAATACCTATGTAAAGGAAGTACCATATGGAAGTAAAGTATTAACTATTAAAGAATTCTGTTTTGGACGCAGTATATTTAAAGAAATTAATGGGATTCTTGTATCTATAGAGTATGATGCAGATAAAGAACTTACTCTTGAAGAGCAATTTGCAACAAGTGTAGTTGGTTATGAGTTTTAATTGGAGGATATAGTATGAATATATTTGTTTTTCTTATATCAAATGGGGTGATTTTAGGTGCAATTGCACTTGTTATTCCTATGACAAGGAGAATAGGAAAAATTATACTTACGGGTTCAGGAATTCTATTTTTAATTGCATGTGCAATGTTATTATTAGGTAAGGTAGTTATTGTTTTATCACCAATTATAATAATTGGCTGTATAATATATGCTATTTATTCAGGTAAAAAGAAAGTTAAAGATAGTAAAGAGAAATATGTAGCTGAGAATATGCCAGATGAGGAAAGAAGAAAAAGAGAAGAGTTTCTGAAAAAACTATAAAATAAAAATCATTAAATGAAATTAATAAAGCATAAGGAGGTAGCATTTAGCTATCTCTTTTTATGTTTAAGGAGAAATAAATATAAGTAAAGTAATATATGGAATATCATTTATAGAGGTTGTTAGATAAAGAGATTCTAATAGATATGTTTATTAATAATACAACTAAAGAAGAGTTATTAGAAGAAATAATGTCAAATGATGATATTAAAGATATATTGGAACTTTCATTAGATTATGTATTTACATTCACTAATGGAATTGAATATGTATTTTCGAAAAAAATAATTAACTAAAGTATATGTACTAAAAAATACGGGCTTTCGGGCTTTATTAAAAGTGTGTTAAAGTCATCAAAATTAGGTATAGTTATATATAATTTTAAAAAAGTCACAAAATATTTAATAATTAAGTACAGTTTAGTAGAAAGTTTTAAAAAGACCTAAAGAAATATAAATATTAAAATTATAGCAAATAGTATGGGGAGTTAAGGAAGTGAAGAAAAAATTATAATAAGTAATTCGTATTATGATTATAAATTGTAAAATATCCAATTAAATTTTATAAGAGAGTGTAAATTGATTTGTGCTTTAGAGTAATTTCGCTCCTCTATAGCAATATCATTTACTTATAATATTTCTCATAATCTGT
>ERZ827363.2092-NODE-2092-length-17955-cov-5.389665_pt1 | contig 17955 bp, 9 predicted proteins | sample MGYA00519776_ERZ827363 | MGnify/ENA primary metagenome ERZ827363 (study PRJEB31778, sample SAMEA3449288) | human gut metagenome | biome: human gut; feature: human-associated habitat; material: faeces | place: United Kingdom | collected 2010/2012 ...
AGCAACCCTACCAATGGACTGGCAGGCACATAAGTTATTCTTATAGTAATCCTCGTAATCACTGAAACCAAGTACTATATTTTTAAGAGCACCAGTTTCCGTTGGAACCAAAAACTCCTGAAGTGTAGCACCTGTTGTGAGTGTAGAAATGACAACACCATTATTATTTTCCATTGAAATTTTACTGACATCGCCTGAATCAACTTTTCCAATAATTTCGCAGCTTATTTTCATATTTTTTCCTCAAAAAACAAAGAGTACAATAATTATATATACTCTTTGACCCTTTGTTTATTATTTTAATTATCCTCGATCATCGTACCCTTTTGGATGGCTAGAATGCCATGCCCAAGCACTTGCGATGATTTTTTCGATGTTATCAAATTGTGGTTTCCATCCAAGAACTGTACGTGCTTTTTCAGATGAAGCAATCAATGTATCAGGATCACCAGGACGACGATCAGCCTTCTCAGCTGGAATTTCTTTACCAGTTACCTTACGAGCGGCTTCAAGAATTTGAAGGTTTGAGAAACCTGTTGATGAACCTAAGTTAAAGGCTGTAGATTCATTACCTTTACGAAGATATTCAACAGCAAGGAGGTGAGCATCAGCCAAGTCAAATGGGTGAACGTAGTCACGAACATTTGTACCATCAGGAGTATTGTAGTCATCCCCAAAGATCATGATTTTTTCACGAACACCTTGAGCTACTTGAAGAATAATCGGTAGAAGGTGAGTTTCTGGACCGTGATCTTCACCAATAGAACCATCAGGTTTTGCACCAGCAACGTTGAAGTAACGAAGTGGCACATATTTAATACCATAAGCTTTATCAGACCACTTCATGATAGTTTCCATCATCAACTTACTTTCACCGTATGGGTTGATAGGTTTTTGTGGTGTTGTTTCAAGAATTGGAATTTCTTCTGGAATTCCGTAAGTTGCTGCTGTTGATGAGAAGACAATGTATTTAACACCGCATTCGTTCATAACTTCAAGCAATTTAACCATTCCAGCTGTATTGTTATCAAAATATTTGAGTGGTTTTTCCATTGATTCACCAACCAATGAATAGGCCGCAAAGTGAATAACGGCATCAACATCAGGATTTTCTTTGAAGACCTTTCTCATAAAATCTTGATCAGAGAGATCGCCTTGGTAGAAAATAGCATCTGGATGTACGGCAGCACGGTGACCGGTTACCAAACTATCTACTACTACTACTTTTTCTTGACCTTTTTCAACTAAGCGATCAACCATGTGAGAACCGATATAACCAGCTCCACCTAATACTAAAATTGCCATTTCTTATCTCCTTTCTTCAGAAAAAACAATTAATCAGCTAAATTTACAAAATCTACAAATGCTTTAAACTGATCTAAGCCTTCACTATTAGTCTTATAAACACCTGCATCTTCTAGTACACGAGCAAAGATATCTGCAACAGATTGTCGAACAACTTCTGTCACTTCCTCAGCCGTAACATTCGGATTTTGAGCTTTGAGTTCATCTGCCCATTCTTGGTGAATTGGAGCAACTTGGTTACCTTGACCTAATAGATAATCTTCAACATCTTTAAGTTCTGTTTTCAAACGAGGAGGAAGAATGGCCAATCCCATAACTTCAATCAAACCAATGTTTTCTTTCTTAATATGTTGAACATCTTTATGTGGGTGGTAGATACCGTCTGGATGTTCTTCAGAAGTTTGATTGTCACGAAGAACCAAATCCAATTCAAATTTGCCGTCTTTTCTACGAGCAATTGGGGTAATGGTGTGGTGAGGTTGTCCATCAGACTCAGCCAAGACACCAGCTTTTTCGTCTGAATAACCACGCCAGCATTTTAAAATTTTGGTTGCAAGAGCAATAAGTCTTTCCTTATCTTCACTTCTTAAACGAAGAACTGACATAGGCCAATTAACGATACCAGCCTCAACATCAGAGTAACCATCAAAGCTAACTTTTTCTTTAATGCCTGCTACTTCCATTGGGAAAGTGTGGCGACCACCTTGATAGTGTTCGTGTGTAAGAATTGAACCACCTACAATTGGAAGATCGGCATTTGAACCTGCGAAGTAACCAGGAAATGCTTCAACAATTGATAGGAGACGACCAAACGTCAATGGACTGATGTGCATTGGTTCGTGCTTACCATAAAAGAAGATAGAATGTTCATTAAAGTAAGCATATGGTGAATATTGGAAGCCCCAGTCATTTCCTTCCATTTGGAAACGAATAACACGATGATTACTACGTGCTGGGTGATTGATGCGACCAAGATAACCTTCATTTTCCATACAAAGTTGGCATTTTGGATAATCAGAAGCTACCGCATTTTTAGCAGCAGCGATGGCTTTTGGATCTTTTTCCGGTTTCGAAAGGTTAATCGTAATTTCCAAGTCACCGTATTTAGTAGGTGCTTTATAAGCAATATTTTGTGCAATGGCTTTGACTTTCACATAATCATTTCGTTTACTTTGTGCATAAAAGTCAGCAATTGCTTGCTCTGGGTCAGATTTATAAGTATCCCAGAAGTTACGATTGACAAGGCTAGGGCTTGGTGTAATCAAGTCCATGAGTTGAGCACCGATGATATCTTGTTCTTCATTAAGTTCACCTACAGAACCAGCTTTAACACCTGCTTGAAGCAACTGGTCTTTAAGGTCAATCAACTCAGAGCTATCTGTTTCAACATCAGCAACTCCTTCTCCAACCAAAGCAAAAACTTTGTTTGTCAAATAGATACGGTCCAATTCCTCATAATCACTATTTTCAATAACCAGAGTTACAAAAGTGTTTACTAAATTTTCAGCCATAATCTCTACTTCTTTCTCATTAATCAAGTACTCGTGAACCGCCAGCTACTTCAGCAATATAGAAGCTTGGTGCATAACCAACGACTTCTTCATAACGTTGACCAACTGCTTTTTTGAAATCTTCAACTTTATCTTTGTTTACAAGTGCGATGGCACATCCACCAAAGCCCGCTCCTGTCATACGAGCTCCAAGAACACCTTCTTGTTCCCATGCTGTGTGTGCCAAAGTATCAAGTTCAAGACCTGTAACTTCGTAATCATGTTCCAATGACACGTGAGAAGCATTCATAAGACGACCAAAGCCTTCCAAATCTCCTGATTCAAGAGCTTTACGGGCTTGAAGTGTACGTTGATTTTCAAGAACTGCGTGACGGGCACGTTTGATACGGTTTTCGTCTTTAATCAAGTAGCTGTATGCATCGAATGTCCAGAGGTCCAATTCACCAAGTGTTTGGATATCAAGTTTTTCTTGGAGTTCAGATACTGCTGTTTCACATTCCGCACGACGTTCATTGTATTTAGAATCAGCCAATTCACGACGTTTGTTAGTGTTCATGATAACTACAACATTGTCTTTAAGGTCAAGCGGCACCAAGTCATACTCTAAAGTATTGGTATCCAAGTAAATCGCACGTTGTTCAGCTCCCATACCAATAGCGAATTGGTCCATGATACCAGAGTTAACGCCGATAAAGTCATTTTCAGTTTGCTTACCGATTTTAACCAAGTCAAGGCGTTCCAATTTAAGGTCATAAAGTTTTTCAGCAATAACACCAATCAACAATTCCAAAGATGATGATGATGACAAGCCTGATCCATTTGGAATGTTACCATAGATGTAAATATCCATACCTGAATCAATCGTATGACCAGCTTCTTGCAAGAAATGAAGAACACCTTTTGGATAGTTTGTCCAGTTGTGTTCTTTTTCAAAACGAAGATTTTCAAGTGGAACTTCGATGATTCCCTTATCTTCAAAGTTACCTGAGAAGAAACGCAAAACTTTGTCATCACGTTTACGGGCCGCTCCGTAAGTACCTAAGGTAATAGCTGCTGGGAACACATGTCCACCGTTGTAGTCAGTGTGTTCACCAATCAAATTAATACGACCTGGAGAAAAGAAAGTATGTTCTGCTTCTACACCAAAAACTTCTTTAAACTTTTCTCTTAACTGTGATGTCTTCATAGGATGTACCTCGCTTATTCTTTTTTACACTAACAGTGTAACCCCTTTCACAAGGAAAATCAATATTTTTACTGTTTTTTTAGTAAAAAATAGGTAAAATTTTAGAATTTATGATATACTTTGGATGAAAGGAGAACAATATGGCTACATTAAAAGATATCGCAAAATTGGCTGATGTATCAATCGCAACTGTTTCACGTGTTCTCAACCAAGATGAAAACCTCTCCGTTACTGAAGAAACCAGGCACCGTATTTTAACTGCGGCAGATGAAATCGGATATACCAAACATAAGAAAATCGGAAACTTGAAAAAAGAAAAACATCAAGTGGCAATTATCCAATGGGTAAGTGAGGAAGATGAGTTAGACGATCTCTACTACTACAACATTCGGCTTGGAATTGAAACAAGAGCCCATGAGCTAGACTACAAGATGCTTCGTTATTTCAATGACATTCCTTTTAGTCTCGCTGAAGAAGTCATAGGTATACTTTGTATCGGAAAGTTTAGTCGTGAACAGATTACTGAATTGGAATCATTGGGTAGATTACTGGTCTTTGTAGATAGTGATACCCTACTTCAGGGACATCCTTGTGTGACAACTGACTTTGAAAATGCTGTTCAAACGGCACTAAGTTATCTCACTGAGCAAGGGTGTAAGAGCATCGGTCTTTTAACAGGGCAAGAAAAAACAACGGATTCAACTGAAATCGTTCCGGAGCCTCGTTTACGTTCTTATCGTAACTACTGTATTGAAAAGAGCATCTATGACCCTCTTTTGATTCTTTCAGGTAATTTTACAGTTCGATCTGGCTATGACCTTTTAGCCTCTAAAATAGCAAGTGGTACACCCCTACCAGATGCCTACTTTGCTGCTAGTGATAGTCTGGCTATCGGTGCTCTTAGAGCCCTTCAGGAAAATGGCATTAATGTCCCAGAAGATATCCAGATTATCTCCTTTAATGACACCAGTCTAGCCAAACAAGTTTATCCGCCACTTTCTAGTGTTACTGTTTATACCGAAGAAATGGGACGAACTGCCATGGATGTCCTCAATAAACAAGTCTTGGCTCCAAGAGAAATCCCGACACTTACTATGTTGGGCACTAAACTGACTCTGAGAGAAAGTACGAAATAACAACTATTTAATAGATAAAAAGTGGTCGCCAACAGTTAGTTGACAACCACTTTTCTTTTTATTTCATCTTCACACAAATAGCATCCCAGGCTTGGAGTTTGCCTTGGTCTGTAATTGGCTCTAATTCGGTATTTGCAATGACAACTTCTGCTCTTTCGAAATCATAACAGAAGTCTTGTTCTTGGTCCGATAGGTTGACTACAACCAGATAACTGCTATCTTTGGTTTTCCGAATATAAGCAAAGACTTTGTCAGCAGTCTCTAAAAGTTCAAAGTCAGCATCAATTAGCCAATCCTGTGTTTTACGAAGCTCAACCAGTTTCTGATAGGTATAGAAAATCGAATCTGGATTGGCCAGGGCTGATTCAACATTTATGTCCTTATAGTTTGGATTAACAGGTAACCAAGTCTTATCCGATCTGCTAAATCCAGCATTTTTAGACGTATCCCATTGCATTGGTGTTCGAGCATTGTCACGACCCACCTGGCGGATTTGGTCCATGATAACTTCTATCGATGCCCCTTTTTCGAGAGCTTCTTTGGCATAGTTGAGAGATTCAATGTCATTCAATTCTTCCAAAGTTCTAAAAGGATAATTGGTCATGCCGATTTCTTCACCTTGATAAATGTAAGGTGTTCCTCTCATCAGATGAAGGAGGATAGCCAAGGCCTTGGCTGACTTCTCACGATAGACACCAGTATCTCCCCACATTGAGAGAATACGAGGCAGATCATGGTTATTCCAAAAAAGTGAGTTCCACCCTTGTCCCAACTCTAACTCGGTTTGCCATTTATTAAAAATAGCCTTAAGTGCTGAAACATCCAACTCCTTCTCATACTCCCATTTAGGACTATCTGGCTTATGCTGAAGTCCAATATGTTCAAACTGGAAAACCATGGAAAGTTCTTGATTATCTGGATTTGAATACTGTTTAGCAATTTCCGGTGTTGCTCCCCAGGTTTCACCAACGGTTAGAAGGTCGTGCTTTCCAAAGCTTGCCTGGTTCATCTCCTTGATATAATCGTGAAGTTTGGGACCGTTTGTATCAATCAGTTGATCTGGAATCTTACCAATCATATCAATCACATCCATGCGAAAACCACCGATTCCCTTATCAATCCAGAAATTCATCATGTCATAAACTTTCTGGCGCAACTGTGGATTTTCCCAGTTGAGGTCTGGCTGTTTCTTACTAAAGAAATGCAGATAATATTGACCTGAGGTCTCATCATATTCCCAAGCAGAGCCACTAAAGATAGATACTAACTCATTAGGTTTGTCTCGCCAGATGTAGAAATCTCGTTCAAGACTTTCTGGATTTTCACGCGCTTCGATGAACCATGCATGCTCATCAGACGTATGGTTAACCACCAAGTCCATAACAATTTGAATATCACGCTTCTTGGCTTCCGCCAAAAGCTCATCCATGTCACTCATGTCTCCAAAAATATCTGCAATAGCCTCATAGTTAGCGATATCATAGCCATTGTCATCCATTGGACTGTCATAGACAGGCGAAAGCCATAGGGCTGTTATTCCGAGTCTTTGAAGATAATCTAGTTTACTTGTAATCCCCTTGAGATCACCGATACCATCACCATTGGAATCCATGAATGATTTAGGGTAAATTTGATAAATCGTAGCTTTATGCCACCAATATTTTTGCATGATTCTACTCCTCGTATTTATTATCATCGTGAGTCTGATAGTTCTATTTTACATTTTTATCAGAGTTATGCAAACGTTTTCTTTTTGTTAAAAACATTTCAATGACCTATACTCCAGACTCCTTAAATTTTAGTAATGTTGAGAAATAATAGACTTAAAATGAAAGGTTAGCCTTTGCTTAGCTTAACAATACAAATCAAAACCACCCGTGATGATATGATACCTCTTAAGTAGACAAGGTAAATACCTAAAATCTACTTAAGAGGTATTTTTATGTCTAGAAGAGAAAGGTTCACCCCATACGAGAAAGAACAAGCTTGTCTCGATTATATTAATGGTAATCGTTCCAGATCTGAGATATGTAACTGTCTCCATATTTCCACAAGGACGATTCAAGATTGGGCTGCCATCTATAAAAAATATGGGATTTTAGGATTCACAAAGAAAACAAAAAACCGTTCCTATTCAAAAGAATTTAAAATGGAACTTGTAGAAAAATGTATTAGTGGTGAGGCTTCATCTATTGATTTAGGTCATCAGTATGATATTTCTTCAGGACTTTTAAGAAAGTGGATTAGGATGTATAATGCCAATATAGAACTTAAGGATTACAATCCAAAACGGGAGGTCTATATGGCAAAAGCAAGACGTAAAACCACTATTGATGAACGCAAAGAGATTGTCAACTATTGTATTGAACATAATCGCAATTATAAGGAAACGGCATCACTTTATGATGTTTCTTATAGCCAAGTGTATTCGTGGGTGAAAAAGTATGATAGTGATGGTGAAGAAGGTTTAGTTGACAAAAGGGGTCATCACAAACTAGATGATGAGGTTGATGAATTAGAACGTTTACGAAGAGAAAATGTGCGCTTAAAACGTCAGTTAGAAGAAAAGGATATGACTGTTGAACTCTTAAAAAAAGTGAAAGAATTCGGAAGGATGTGAGGCTAGGCAAACAGCGCCACGAATCAAAATACTTAGCGATCGAAGACTTCAACACCAACAAAGGGTGGAGCATTAGCTGGATGTGTCATCAGCTCGGCATTACGAGGTCTGCATTTTATAAATGGAAACATAGAATAGTTCCAGAACAAGAACAATTAAACAGCGAAATTGCGGAATTAATTAAAGAATATGACGAACGTTTTTCACACATCTTGGGATACCGAAGAATGACCGATTGGATCAATCATTTCAATCATACGAATTACTCAAGAAAGAGAATTCACCGAATTATGAAAGTACTCGATATCCACGCTTTTATCCGTAAGAAAAGGAAAAAATACAAGACTGCCAAGCCTAAAGAAACTGCAGAAAATAAGTTGGCAAGAAACTTCTATACAACTGCTCCGAACAAAAAATGGGTAACAGATGTTACAGAGTTTAAGATTCCTAACTCTCATAAGAAACTCTATCTTAGTGTCATACTTGATTTATATGACCGCTATCCTATTGCTTTTGTCATAAGTGGTCGAAATGACAATCGGCTGGTCTTCAAAACATTTGACAAAGCCATTGAAAAAAATCCCGCAGCGAAGCCTATATTTCACAGCGATAGAGGGTTTCAATATACCAATAAGAACTTTCAAAAAAAGCTGAAAGATACTGATATGATTCAATCCATGTCAAGAGTGGGCCATTGTATTGATAACGGACCAATAGAAGGTTTTTGGGGAATTATAAAATCGGAAATGTATCAGATGTATGAGATTTCAGATGAGGCCTCCCTCCGATATGCCATCAAAGACTATATCCGATTTTACTGTCAAGAGCGTCCACAAAGTAGGTATGACTGTAAAACGCCTTTGGCAGTAAGAAACGCTGCCTTATCATCAGAACATCCTTTGTCATACCCAATCGCTAAGAATAACAAAATTGAAAAGTACAAGTCTAAGTGGTCTGCATAAAAAAACAGCCGTACATTTATTATGTACGACTGACCTTCAAAAACAGACACTTTTTTAGATATTTAACCTGTCTACTTGACAGGGGGCATATCATTCTCACGGGTGGTTTTGACTTTCGCTAATCAAAGTTAATATAACTGAGCTTGTGGCAGAGATTTATGAAAAGAAGATGACTTTTTCCTATTTGTAATTTGTCTGAATATATCATAGAGTAGAGTCAACAACAGAAAAAGGATGATTGATATAGATGGAAAATAAGGTACGTTTTAAACTACACAAGGTTAAGAAAAACTGGGTAACTATCGGGGTGACTACTCTCTCAATGGTTGCCTTGGCGGGTGGAAGCCTCCTAGCTCAAGGAAAAGTAGAAGCCGATGAGACGAGCGCACCTAACGGTGATGGCTTGCAGCAACTGAGTGAGGATGGGACTGCCAGTCTAGTGACGACAACAACTGTTACTGAGCAAGCTAGTGCTCAAGCAAGTGTGTCAGCAGTAGAAACAGCCAGCGTAAGTCACGAAACAAGCTCTCAGGAGGCGACAAGTGCAGTCAGCCAAGAGGCAACTGTCCAAGCACAAACTAGTCCAGTTGCCAGTCGGGAAGTGGCAGTTTCTTTGCAAACTCAAGCTAGTGCTCAAGAGACACAGACTACGGAACAAGCCTCACAAGGTCAGACATCAACTCAAGTAGCTGGGCAAACAAGTGCTCAGTCTACTCCAAGTGTGACAGAACAAGCAAGACCTAGAGTCTTGACCAATGCTGCACCAGCAATTGCCACACGCGCTGCTGACAGCACTATTCGTATCAATGCTAACCGCAACACTAACATCACGATTACGGCCAGCGGTACGACACCAAATGTAACCATTATCACAGGGCCAAACACTCCTAAGCCAAACGTGACGGTGACAAGTCCAAATGGCACAAGACCAAATGTGACCATTGTAACGCAGCCAAATCAACCAAACAAACCTGTTCAACCGAGTCAACCGTCCCAACCTAATAAGCCAGTCCAACCAAGTCAGCCAAGTCTTGACTATAAACCAGTAGCTTCCAACTTGAAGACGATTGATGGCAAGCAGTATTATGTTGAAAATGGCGTTGTGAAAAAGAACACAGCGATTGAACTTGATGGTCGTCTTTATTATTTCGATGAGACTGGGGCTATGGTGGATCAAAGTAAACCTTTGTATCGTGCCGATGCCATTCCAAATAACTCTATCTATGCGGTTTATAACCAGGCCTACGACACGTCAAGCAAGAGTTTTGAACACTTGGACAATTTCTTGACGGCTGATAGCTGGTACCGTCCAAAACAGATCTTGAAGGACGGGAAAAATTGGACAGCTTCAACTGAGAAAGAATATCGTCCCCTTTTGATGACTTGGTGGCCAGACAAGGTGACACAAGTCAACTACCTCAACTATATGAGTCAACAAGGGTTTGGTAATAAGACCTATACGACTGATATGATGAGCTATGACTTTGCAGCTGCTGCCGAAACGGTTCAACGAGGAATCGAGGAACGTATCGGTCGTGAGGGCAATACCACTTGGCTTCGCCAGTTGATGTCAGATTTCATCAAAACACAGCCTGGCTGGAACTCTGAGAGTGAAGACAATCTCTTAGTTGGTAAAGACCACTTGCAAGGAGGAGCACTGACCTTCCTCAATAATAGTGCGACAAGTCATGCCAATTCAGATTTCCGTCTCATGAACCGCACACCGACTAACCAAACGGGGACACGCAAATACCATATTGACCGTTCAAATGGTGGTTACGAGTTGCTCTTGGCAAACGATATCGACAACTCTAACCTAGCTGTTCAGGCTGAACAACTAAACTGGCTCCACTACATCATGAACATTGGTTCTATCCTTGGCAATGATCCAAGTGCCAACTTTGACGGTGTTCGTATCGATGCGGTGGACAATGTGGATGCGGACCTCTTGCAGATTGCTTCTGACTACTTCAAGGAAAAATACCGTGTGGCTGACAATGAAGCCAACGCTATTGCCCACTTGTCAATCCTTGAAGCTTGGTCCTACAACGATCATCAATATAACAAGGATACCAAGGGTGCCCAGTTGTCCATTGACAATCCACTACGTGAAACGCTTTTGACAACTTTCTTGCGTAAGAGCAATTACCGTGGCAGCTTGGAACGTGTCATTACTAACTCTCTTAACAATCGTTCAAGTGAGCAGAAACACACGCCACGTGATGCCAATTATATTTTCGTGCGTGCCCATGATAGTGAAGTGCAAGCTGTTTTGGCCAATATCATTAGTAAGCAGATTAATCCAAAAACAGATGGTTTCACCTTCACTATGGATGAGCTCAAACAGGCTTTTGAAATCTACAATGCGGACATGCGCAAGGCTGATAAAAAGTACACCCAGTACAATATCCCAGCTGCCTATGCCACAATGTTGACCAACAAGGATAGTATCACTCGTGTTTACTACGGGGACCTCTTTACCGACGATGGCCAATACATGGCTGAAAAATCACCGTACTATAATGCCATCGATGCCCTGCTTCGTGCTCGCATCAAATATGTAGCAGGTGGTCAAGACATGAAGGTTACTAAGCTTAATGGCTATGAAATCATGTCATCTGTGCGTTATGGTAAGGGTGCAGAAGAAGCCAACCAGCTTGGTACTGCTGAAACACGCAACCAAGGGATGCTCGTCCTTACAGCCAACCGTCCAGATATGAAGCTGGCAGTTAATGACCGTCTAGTGGTCAATATGGGAGCTGCCCACAAAAATCAGGCCTACCGTCCATTGCTTCTCAGTAAATCGACAGGTCTTGCGACCTACATCAAGGATTCTGATGTGCCAGCTGGATTGGTTCGCTATACTGACAATCAAGGGAACTTGACCTTTACAGCAGATGATATCACTGGTCATTCAACCGTTGAAGTTTCAGGTTATTTGGCAGTTTGGGTGCCAGTAGGTGCTTCAGAAAGCCAAGATGCCCGCACCAAGGCTTCGACGACTAAGAAGGGTGAGCAGGTCTTTGAATCATCAGCAGCTCTTGACTCACAAGTCATTTACGAAGGCTTCTCAAACTTCCAAGATTTCGTTAAGACACCAAGTCAGTACACCAACCGTGTTATTGCTCAAAATGCCAAACGCTTCAAAGAGTGGGGAATCACTTCCTTTGAATTTGCGCCACAATACGTGTCTAGCCAAGACGGCACTTTCTTGGATTCTATCATTGAAAATGGCTATGCCTTCGAGGATCGTTACGATATTGCCATGAGTAAGAACAACAAATACGGTTCACTCAAAGACCTCATGAATGCCCTTCGTGCCCTTCACGCAGAAGGTATCTCAGCCATTGCTGACTGGGTTCCAGACCAAATTTATAATCTCCCTGGAAAAGAAGTGGTAACAGCTTCTCGTACTAATAGCTACGGCACACCACGTCCAAATGCTGAAATCTACAATAGCCTCTACGCAGCTAAAACACGTACCTTTGGAAATGACTTCCAAGGCAAGTACGGTGGTGCCTTCCTCGATGAATTGAAGGCAAAATACCCTGCAATCTTTGAGCGTGTGCAGATTTCAAACGGCCGTAAATTGACTACAAATGAGAAAATCACGCAATGGTCAGCCAAGTATTTCAATGGAAGCAATATCCAAGGTACTGGAGCACGTTATGTCTTGCAAGATAACGCTACAAACCAATATTTCAACCTGAAAGCAGGTCAAACCTTCCTTCCGAAACAAATGACTGAAATCACAGCAACTGGTTTCCGTAGGGTGGGAGATAAGGTCCAATACCTCTCAACGAGTGGCTACCTTGCCAAGAATACCTTCATTCAAATCGGTGCCAACCAGTGGTATTACTTTGATAAGAACGGCAACATGGTCACTGGTGAACAGGTCATTGATGGCAAGAAATACTTCTTCCTAGACAATGGTCTCCAGTTACGCCATCTCCTTCGCCAAGGCAGTGATGGTCACGTCTATTACTACGATCCTAAAGGGGTTCAGGCCTTTAACGGATTCTACGACTTTGCAGGTCCTCGCCAAGATGTTCGCTATTTTGATGGTAACGGTCAAATGTATCGTGGCCTCCACGACATGTATGGCACAACCTTCTATTTTGATGAAAAGACAGGTATTCAAGCCAAAGACAAGTTCATCCGCTTTGCGGACGGTCGCACACGCTACTTCATTCCAGATACAGGAAATCTCGCAGTCAACCGTTTTGCGCAAAATCCTGAGAACAAGGCTTGGTATTACCTCGATAGCAACGGTTATGCCGTGACAGGCCTCCAAACCATTAATGGTAAGCAATATTACTTTGACAATGAAGGACGTCAGGTTAAGGGACACTTTGTCACTATCAATAACCAACGTTACTTCCTTGATGGCGATAGCGGTGAAATTGCCCGTTCACGCTTTGTGACGGAAAACAACAAGTGGTACTATGTCGATGGCAATGGTAAGCTGGTTAAAGGCGCTCAAGTTATCAATGGTAATCACTACTATTTCAACAATGATTATAGCCAAGTCAAGGGTGCTTGGGCCAACGGTCGTTACTATGATGGTGACTCAGGTCAGGCCGTAACCAACCGCTTTGTCCAAGTTGGTGCCAACCAATGGGCTTACCTCAACCAAAATGGTCAAAAGGTAGTTGGTCTCCAACATATCAATGGTAAACTTTACTACTTTGAAGGTAATGGTGTCCAAGCTAAGGGTAAACTCCTTACCTATAAAGGTAAGAAATATTACTTTGATGCCAATAGTGGTGAAGCTGTAACTAATCGCTTTATCCAAATTTCTCGTGGTGTTTGGTTTTACTTTAACGCCTCAGGCCAAGCCGTAACTGGTGAACAAGTCATCAACGGCCAACACCTTTACTTTGACGCTTCTGGCCGTCAGGTCAAAGGCCGTTATGTCTGGGTTAAAGGCCAACGCCGTTACTATGACGCCAATACTGGAGCTTGGGTCAGAAAACGATAAGTAGGTAGAAAAAATGTATTTTTGGGACTATCCCAGAAGCTTATAGATTGAAAATCAGTAGCTTTCCACATAATTTCAAAACTTTTAAGTACTTGAAGTATTTTCCTTCAAGTACTTTTCTTTTATCATTTCCCCTCGAAATGTCTAGTGGATTGTAAACAAACAATGAGTTTGATTAATAGATTCCTAAATAAACTACTTACTTTCGCTTTAAACTATACTCAGTCCTCTAATGAAGGGGGAGCTAAAATGGCTAAACATCGGATTTTCTGTGTGAGTTTAAGAAAATCCGAACATATTTTTGGTAACGTTTTCTAACATATAAAAGCTATTGGTATCTATCTTAGGCTTGTTTTTTTAAATGGATTATGGGCAGAAGGTTAGTCTTATGAGATTAGGGTTATGTATCTGTAATTGTATTCGTTTCCAAAATCCCTTAACATAGTATAGAGAAATAAAGTTATATTGAAAGGTGTATGTTATGGAAAAGAAAGTTGGATTTAAGTTGCACAAGGTCAAGAAAAATTGGGTGACTATTGGAGTTAGTACGCTGTCGATGGTTGCACTTGCGGGTGGAGCCCTTTTAGCGGACCAATCTGCACAAGCAGATGAAGTGTCACTTCCTAATGGTGACGGTTTTGAACAAACAGATGCAGGCATTGAGTCAAGTGCTTCATTGATTAATGAAAGCTATTCGCCAACCTTGACGGAAGATGCTGGCCATTTGTCAGCGGTGTCATCTAACTATGGCAGCCAAACAAGCTCAGGCTACGAGTCTTCATCATCTGTCTCAACAGGAGGCTCATCACAGACTGTGGTAGGTGGTGGATCTGGTCAAGTCAGCTCGTCACAATCTTCTCAAGTAGTAGGAACACAAACCTCTAATTCATCACAAACGGGTTCTGCTTACCAATCAAGTAGCAGTTCGGCATCAGTAAGTGCTAGTGCGTCAAGTTCTTCAAGCTCATCAAGTTCAGCTTGGTATTCTTACTCGTCTTCATCATCATGGTCATCATCATCGTCAGCTAGCGGTTTTGCGACAATTACGACAAGTTCGTCTGACTCAAACGGCATTCATTGGAATGGTGGTCGAAACACGACGATTACAATCACGGCTTCAGGTACTACGCCGAATGTTACTATCGTTTCGAATTCAAATAAACTGTTTCCAAACGTGACAGTAGGTCATTCAAATGGTTCAAATGCTAATGTCACTATCATTTCACAAGGAAATCAACAAAATAACTCAGGTTACCAAATCATCTCAGGCGAGACTAAACCAAGTGTTGATTCGAACAATGCCAAGTCTTCATTTGTCCGTGTAGGCGAAAATCAATGGTATTATTACGACCAATATGGCCAAAAGGTCAAAGGTGAAAAGGTTATCGATGGTAAGGCTTATTACTTCCTTGAAAATGGTCTTCAAGCCCGTGACTCACTTGTTAAAGGTAGCGATGGCTACACTTATTACTACGATAAAAACGGTGTGAAAGCTATCAACGGTTTCTACGATTTTGCAGGTTATCGTAAGGATGTCCGCTATTTCGATTGTTATGGTCACATGGCTACTGGTCTTCTTGAAATGTGTGGCACAACCTTCTACTTTGATACACAAACAGGTATCCAAGCTAAAGACAAATTTATTCGCTTCTCAGATGGCCGTATCCGTTACTTCATCCCTGATACTGGTAATATGGCCGTAAATACCTTTGTTCAAAATAAAGAAAACCAAGCTTGGTACTACCTAGATGAACATGGTTACGCTGTGACAGGAAAACGTATCATTAATGGTAAAGAATACTGCTTTGACTCAGAAGGCCGTCAAATCAAAGGTCAGATGATGCAACAAGGCAACAAGCAATACTACATTTCAGCTCAAACAGGTGAAATGGCTGTTTCACGCTTTATCTTTGAAAACAACAACTGGTATTATGCGGATGCTTTTGGTTGCCTCGTTCAAGGTGCAAAAGTGATTGATGGCAAACTCTATTACTTCAATAAAGATCACAGCCAACTAAAAGGTGGCTGGGCTGAAGGACGCTATTATGATGCCGTTACTGGCCAAGCAGTCATCAACCAATTCATTCAAATCGCGGCTAACCAATGGGCTTACCTTAACCAAGATGGTCACAAAGTAACAGGTCTTCAAAACATTAACAATAAAGTTTACTACTTTGGCAGCAATGGTGCTCAAGTCAAAGGTAAATTGCTCACTGTCCAAGGTAAGAAATGCTACTTTGATGCCCACACTGGTGAGCAGGTGGTAAACCGCTTTGTCGAAGCTGGACGTGGTTGCTGGTATTACTTCAACGCAGCAGGTCAAGCAGTGACTGGGAAACAGGTCATCAATGGCAAACAGCTTTACTTTGACGGTTCAGGTCGTCAAGTTAAGGGACGTTATGTCTATGTTGGTGGTAAACGTCTCTTCTGCGATGCCAAAACTGGTGAATTGAGACAGCGTCGTTAATTAATATGTACTTTAAAAATCTAGAGCGAATTTTTCCTTTTCCTATATAAATTACTATTATTATTTTCCTATCAGAACTCTAGATGATTAAATAGACGAAAGAGCCAGCGTTTGCTGGTTTTTTAGTGAAGATAACGTTTTGCTATTTATTTAGGTGGTTTTTTCATGCTTAAATCCTAATAATTTTATCCCTCTCATATTCAAAAGAAGGAGTCATAGCCGTGTTATAATGGGTATTATAGTTGTATTTAGGAAAATAGAGTTAGGGGTAGTTATGGGGAACTATCTTCGTTAAACTCAAGGTGTAACTGGCTTTTTAGAGGAGGAAAATCATGCTTATCTTGGCTTGGATTATCATTGTCATATTATTTCTTTTTATTTCGAATTATTACATTTATAAAACAGATTCCAGAACACGAAAAAAAGCATTCCTCTATGCAATTATTGAGACCATAGGTGCCTTTTTTACTAGGTGGTAGTACATGGAAAATAATTAAAAACACCAATCAAGAGTTTTTCGGACTACCAAACATGGAAAGCAGCGCAACCTCCTAACCCATTAGCCACACATGCTTTCACAGTCATTCGCTAATACCTCCCACAAAGCCTTTATTTCATCTTAGAAATGAAGGTTTTTTTATTTAAAAATAAATTAAGATTGTTGGGGTGCAAGGAGTGCTTGGAGGGGCTATAACCTAATGATACCGTTAGTTACCAATTCCTCGTTTAGTCTACCATTCATTTGAGCCTGATTTCTTAGAAAACTAGGGGCTATACATTAAGCTGACATTATAGTTGTGTAATTGTATTCCCTTGTCAAATAGCTTATGATAGAAATAATATAAGGGAAAAAGGTATATAATATGGAACAAAAAGTACGCTTTAAAATGCATAAAGTGAAGAAGAATTGGGTGACAATTGGGGTAACAGCACTCTCAATGGTTACTGTTGCTGGTGGAACCTTGTTGGCGGATCAACAGGTTCAGGCCGATGAGCAAAATCCTGCGAATCAGTCGGGTGATAGCAGTCAGGATTTGCTTCAAGAAACACCTGCCACAACTAATGATGCAGCAACTACGGTAGCACCAACTATCGCGACAGATGCCAATACTGCTAGTGTCAACATACCTGTCGCAGACGCCACTAGCACGACAACAGCTGTCACAGATAGAGCAGCAGCACCTACCACAAACGCAGCAACAGTTGACACCAACTCAGGTCAAGCAGCACCAAGTACAAATGTGCAAGCAGCTGCAGCTGATACGAGTGCTACAACTACAGACACAAATACTAACGCTGCAACTACAGACCGTGCAGCAACAACGGATACGGCAAATACAGAAGCTCGTACACGTAGTCGTCGTGCCTTGGCAGAAACTCGTGAAGCCAACACCAACACAACGACTGGAATCCAATGGATCAACGGCAAACAATACTATGTCAATAGTGACGGTAGTGTGCGTAAAAACTTCGTTTTTGAGCAAGACGGTAAGTCTTATTACTTTGATGCTGAAACAGGGGCTCTTGCAACTAAGTCACAGGATGAATTTTCAACAGAACCTATCAAGGCAACCGTAGATTTTTCATCTGGAAACCAGCTCTACAAAAACGATGACAAATCTTTGGATCAGCTCGACACCTTCATCACAGCGGATGCTTGGTATCGTCCAAAGAGCATTCTCAAGGATGGTAAGACTTGGACAGCTTCAACTGAAGCGGACAAACGTCCTCTCTTGATGGTTTGGTGGCCTGACAAGTCTACTCAGGTCAACTACCTTAACTACATG